>CEVZ01169050.1_pt1 | contig 22892 bp, 30 predicted proteins | sample 361371 | NCBI WGS metagenome assembly CEVZ01 (sample SAMEA2620217, study PRJEB7988) | marine metagenome | isolation source: saline water (ENVO:00002010), including
AGTATTGCCACCGATTAAATCATCCTCATCAGTTTCAATACTAATATTCACTCTTATTGCCTCTCTTTTAAGATTAGCACATACTTGTTCAACCATTGTAGTCTTACCATTACCTGATAATCCTGAAATGAATATTGGGTAAAACATATTGCCTTGCAATACTGCTTTCAGGTCTTTGTAAAAACCAAATGGAACAAAAGTTTCGTCCTTACTTGGAATCAAGTCTTGAACATCAACTCTTAATTTAGCTTGAACAAGCTCTACTGGTTGGGTTTCAACTACTGCTAGTGGTACTCTAGCTGCTGGAGCTACTGGAGCTGTTTTAGCTACTGTCTGTCCACTGAACATAGTTGTAAGATTATAGACACCTCTGTCTACTTTATAGTCTGGTTTGTTCACCAACCAAGCTGGGAAACCAAGTCCTATTTCAGTAGCAGTTTCTATAATCTGCTTTCTAGTAAAAACACCTGTACCGTTGTCCTTAGACTCCAGGGTGTTAATTAAGTTTTCTCTATCTATTGCTTTCATATCTAATGTCCTCACATTTATTATTTAATATACCGTTATTATGCACTCTTGTGAACCAAAGGTCAAGCATTTTATCAAAAGATTTGCACATTTTTACGCTACTAACTCTATGATTTGATTAAGGAAAACTCTTTGGGTTGATTTTCCCTTCTGAAATTTCCTAAATCCTCGAAGTAAATCGCCTTTTTTATTGGATTTTACCTCTAATTCTTCGTCTTTTATCTCTAGTTCTCCCTTACCTTTAATAAGGAACCTAGCAGTGTATCCAAAGTCGTCTTCAACTCTCATAAACTTACGAGCCAATGTTTCTTTCCAAACATCTTCATCAATGTAATGTCTGGAAACTTTATTACAGAAATTATTCTTACTAACTTCCTGTTCAAATCCTCTTCTAGAATTGTCATCTAATAAGTGGAAGTTGATTAGAACAGATTGTGTGATTCTCTTATAGTATTCTAAAAGTAATATCACATTCTCTTTTCTATTATTATAATAACTATCATTAGTTGGAATTGAGAATGTTGTTGCTCCATCTTTGATTACAAATTTCTTATCACTATGTCTAGCCCAGTGCTGATCTGCATCTGGGTCATCAACAAAAGTAAGATCATCAGTTGGGTCACCATCTGTTAGAATTATTGTAGTCAATTTTTCTACATTGTAATTCTTTTGGAATCTTTTTGCTAACTCAGGAGCCAATGTAAGTGCTGCTACAAGTGGTGTACCACCTAGTCTAAAGAATCTGTTATCAAGGTAAACATAATGTCCGTCAGTTAAATCTGTGTAATACCTAGAACGCTCATAACCTTTTTTCATTACTTGTAGGTAAGCCATTGCGTCGTTCCATTGAACATTGTTCCACTTAGAGCTAAGTAAGTGTGCAAAACTAAAGTTACCTCTACCACCTTCTGCTGTAAGTTCGTCTACCAATTGTTGTTTGGTATGACTTGATGTTCTTTTTCCTGAATCACTAAATCCATAAACATCAAAAGGAATGTTAACTCTTCTGCAAAACATTGCCATCGTTTCCATTTGTTCTAATGTACCCTTCATCTGTCTGTTCATGCTACCTGACATGTCTACGAACATTAGGATACCATGATTCTTACCTTGTGGTACGATTTGAGTTTGGTGGAAAAGATCTTCAGTAATTTTGTATGCCCAAAGCTTGTCCTCATTCAACTTACCTGTTTTAGAAATTCTAGATTTCTTAAATGATGTTGCTGCTTTTCTAAGTTCAAACTGTTGAGCCATTGAGTTAATTATAGATCTTTGTTTTGGTTCATACTCTTTCCAAAGTTTCTGACCATAACCTTTGACATCTGTAATCTCTTCTTCTTTCCAAGATCCCATATAACTGTCTTCTTCTCTATATGTCCTAGTAACTCTAGCACATTCGTTCCAATCATATACCTCTTCCATTGGAACAACATAATCAGCTACTTCACCTTTAAAAGGTTTGACATGTTTTAAATCTTTTGAATCTTCATCAACTAAACCTTTCTCATTTTTTCTAAACTGTGAGTCTGTAATTGAATGTCCATCTTCATCTAAGTAGTCTTGAATCTCATCAAGAAGATCTTTTTCTTTTTGTGCTTCAAGAACACTTTTCGCATCTTCTTTTTCTTCTTCTTCAAGTTTTCTCTCACGATCTTCTAAATCTTGTCTTTCATCCCAAGTCAATCCGTCGTATGATGATCTGCTTGCATGTTCATCTCTACCATCTTCATCTTTGAATTGGTCTTCATCAAATTCTTGATCATTGTCCCATGCTTCGTTTTGAAGATCACGTCTACGATTCTCTTCTTTTTCGTATGCTTCTTCAGCTGCATCTCTTTCTTCTTGGATTTGTTCCTTAGCAGCTTCCCTTTGTTGCTGTCTTTCTTGTAACTCTTCCTGTCCTTCTTGTGTAAAAGGGTGTGGCATGTTTTTTTCAATAAAGTCTGAGAGGTCTTCTTGTCTTTCCTCTTGTTCTTTTTTATGATTGCCATAAAGTTCTTCAGCAAGTTTCATAACCTCTTCAAAAGTTTTAACTTTGCCAATTCTTTCTACTAAATCTTTTTCGTGTTCTGCGAATGTAACACCAAGTAGATGGCCTACTTTATAATGTAGGTTTACTCTATCAATAAGTGGTAGTTGGTCAACGTCTAAGTTACCAATACCAAAAAAGTCTTTATCAAATAATTCTTTGTAACCTTTGTAGAAGGACTTAACTAAACCAGGATATCTTGCTTTAATTTTCTTTTCAATACGAACATCTTCAACAACATTAAGGAATGCTTTTTTGTTCATGTCTTCAATTACGAAATCATGCCATCCTTCTTCAGGAGTTTCATGTGCGTGTCCAACTTCATGGCCAATAAACAGATCATATAAGTCTGTAGACATCTCCTTCCAAACTGGAAGAAGTAATTTTCTGTTCTTAACATCAAATGCCGCTGTAGGCATGTTTTTATCATGAATGACTTCGATGTTTTCCGTTGCCAAACATTTTGCTAGTATTGATTTTGTTTCTATCTGGTTCATATTCTATAAAAGTCCTTACATTTTTATTTAATATACCGTTATTATGCACTCTTGTGAACCAAGAGTCAAGCATTTTTTAAAATCTTTTTATACCGAAAATCAAAGACTTAGGAGTCTGGACTTATAAAAATCGAATTTTTCTTGTTCTCGACCCACTATTTCTGAGTCCAAAACGTCATTTGGATACCCTAGGGACGTTTTTTTGAACTGTTCTGCAGTAAACCCTAAGTTCTGGAACCTATTAAAGAAGGTCCAGGCACCACGTTTTAAGGGTTCTCCTTTGGCGAAATCTAACTGTAATTCTTGTGCCAATCCTACGCAATCTTGCCTTGTAATACCATCATCTCTTGTCCAACCACCCAGTCCGTCTAACTCATATCCATATTGTTCAGGGTTCTTAGCCATTAGACTACCATCATGTGGGTGTATGTATAGTGGGTGATATGAAACTACATCTACGGGGCAGTCTGGCTGCTTTAACCACTCATTATTAGCTCGTAATGTATCAGGTGTATCATGTGGTAACCCTACAATTAGTCCTGTAAGTATAATCATATCAGGACATTCCTCTCGTAATCTCATCAACCCATCTTTAAGTTTCTCACCTGGCATACCTTTACCTATTGCTCTACCTGATAATGTATTAAAGGATTCAACACCAAAAAAGACACTTCTAAGACCACTTTCATATAATTGTTTTGCTGTCTCCCAATGAGATACTATTAGATCTAATCTAGCAAAACTACTGAACTCAATATTGAAATCCATTTTCATAAATTCCTCATGGAACCTTGCTACTTTTTCTGGACTATCATTATAGGTATCATCACAGAACATAAACCCTGTACTTCCAAATCTATTCTTTGCATCTTCTATTTCTTTTCTAACTAATTCAGGAACTCTATTAAACTCCCATATCTTTTTACCATTAAGATCATAACTACAATAGCTACATTTAAATATGCAACCCCTAGCAATTTCTATTGGTAAATGTTCGTTAGGAAATATTAAATCATCATCGTCCCATAATATAGAACAGGTTGAAAATCTTTCAAACCCTAAGTTCAATGTTCTTTTTGATGGTCTTTTTTCTTCTATTTCTTTTGTAATTTGTAGGACACTTTCCTCACCTTGTCCTTGTATAATAATATCAAATGTTTTATCATCAGGTCTTATATGTCCTACCTTTGTGCCTCCTGCTACAATCTTACAATCAGGATTAATTGATCTTATTTCATCTACTAATTCTGCCCAATCGTCTCTTCCTGTAACAGTCATTTGTGCAGTAAAAACATTCGTTCTGTTTTTACCTGTTTGGAGCATGCGTTCATACTCTAAAAATGTAGTACTAATTCCAACCCATAATGTATTCTTACCAACAAATTTTTTAATTATGTTTATAAGTTCTTCTGTTGACCACTTAGTAAAGTATTCTATAACCTGTACTTTGTATCCATTAGCCCTGAGCTCAGATGCAATACGATATGTCCCGGCATATCTTCCAAAACCGGGACTGCATACATCTGTGAATAGAATTATATCAGGCATCTCATCAGTATTTATATACTGACGTCGAGACTAAGAGTTAGCTCTCTACCACCTGCGCTATACCCTGGTAAAATTTCAAAGTGTCTGTTCATAATATCTTTGATCTGTAAACCTAAACGATATTTCCTATCGAAATAATATCCTAAATTAAAATTAAATGTTGACATATCATCTATAGGTCTGCCATCAAACTCTAATCCTTTATCGTATGCTCCTACATATTCAATCATATAATCAAAGTCACCCCAACCATTATAGTAAGATATCTTTGTTTGATATTTAGGAACCCTAAGTTTATCTGTGTCTGTGTATTGTGCCAATACATACCAACTTCCGTTCTCAGTTATTATATGATTAGCATACTTAATACCTGTAGATGTGTACTCTCCAGAGTTTATATATTGATATTGCATAAAATCAAAATCAATACCCTCATCAAATTCATATCTCCATGCAGTAAATTTACTATAACTTATTTCAGCACCTTTACCTTCTTCAGGCTTTAAACTAGGGTTTGCACCCACCCAGTCATCCCCAAATCGTTCATATAAATTAGGAGATCTAAAACTGTTACCTAAGGAAAACTTAACACCTTTTAAATCTAATCCAAATCTAAATATGTTTGTTGACTCTTCACGACGATAACCAACTCCAAAATGTGTATTTTGCCAATTCACATATACTGCTGGTCTCTCATCTTCTAGATCATTATATTTTTCTTTCTGATATGTTGCACCCAATAAAAAGTCACCTATACTTTCCTTAGCGTCAATGTAATATCTATTATTATCTGCTTGCCAAGTTTTATCTCCTGCACTAAGATGTTCAGTATCATTTCTACTGTAACCTAGTGTTAACCAATCATTTCGTATTGATGATGTTAACTTTGTGCCATTTTGTTTACATTCATCTGTATTACTCCAGTCAACAGCATAACAATTATCATACTCATATTCATAATCTGTAACTGTAGAAAGAAACTGAAATCCTTGCCACTCCATTTTAGATCTTAATGTTGTATTTTTAAACCAATCGTCTTCACTATTGTCTGTCATTACAGAACCGCTAGTACCATGGTATCTTGATACAAGTAAATGCTTATTACCAAACATCACATAGCTTTGGTCTTCACCACCTTTACTATATAATACGTCTTGCCAATATTCATCTTCTATCAATACTGTTCCTGCCATACTTGAACTTCCAAATAATACAGAGTTAGGTCCTGATATTACTTTGTAAGATTGATATGAAGGAATGTCTACACCAAAGTCATACCAACCAGAGCCAGGATCGTTTACAGGAATTCCATTTCTAAAAACTGCTGTATTTTTTACGTCAGTTCCATTTAATGTTGCTCCAATAAAACCACCCCTACCTCCAGGTGCATATATTTTAATGGGTTCTATTGCTTCTATTGCTAGGTTATCTGTTTCAGGATCTGAAAACCCGTTTTTGATTGTTGATCCAACAATTACTATTTCTTCTATATCACTTTGTTGCGCATAGACAGACGTGGCCAAAAAGGCCACGACTAATACTACCAAATTTTTCATAATGTACTTAAAAATTATTTGTTATAATATTCTGCTACTTCCGTGCAGCCCCTAATACCCATTGGAACATAACCTGCATGTCCACATGGATAAGAATAGCGTTCCACCAAGTCTCGGTGTTCACTACTTCTCCTTTTACCATAAGTTCTATTTACATATGACTGTGCGTATGAACCTAAGTTTAACATACGATCAATCTCCATGTAATTGAACCCAGAGTCTTTCATGTATCCAATATCAATATCCCTACATCTAGGAAGTGTTGCATCTGGATTTACATACCAACAGAAGTCTTCCCTAACTCTAGGTAAACTTACTCTTGGTTCTATAATAGTTCCGTCAGGTAGAATTAAGATACTAGGTTGATAATAATGTCTGTAATTACCATGCCTACGTCTTTGTTCATACCCACCATAACTATTATATCTGTCATTGTAATATGGGTGAGGATAGTCGTCCCTATACTCTCTATTCTTTTGTATCTCTGATCCCAATAGTCCGCCAAAGATAATACCAGCAATTACATCTGATGTATCTGCTGCTTTAACAGGTGTTGCCATAAATATGGCTGCTAATACTGCCCCTACTATTATTATTCTTTTACGCATATATCTATACCTCCATTACTATATATACAATAATTTAAGCACAAATTAAGCCTTTTGTAAAGCATTTTGTTTCGCTTTTGGTCCTCTAGTTCTTTTGATTTTTTTATTCCTTGCTTCTAATCTTTTAGTAACTTCTGAAGGAGTCATCCAAAAGTCTTTGCCATCTACCATTTGTTTAAGTTCTTGTGGTGATAAAAAGTCTTTATATACAGACTGGAATAAATGTCTTGCCCACTTATCATCTGCTTGTACATTAGCTATCTGTTCGTTACCTTTACCCCAATTACCTGAACTATATGTATGGAACATGAAATGACTATGTTCAGATATTTCACATATCTCAGCACTTAAAAATATTAATGTTGCTGCTGACATACACATACCTTCTACCGAGGCAATTACTGTTGCAGGACTTTCTGCAATTGCTTTCATTAATTGTATTGCAGTAAACATAGCACCGCCTTCAGAATTAATGTGAATTATAACAGCATCATGTTCACTAGACATCCGTAGTATCTGATTCCAATCTTGATACTCTTTTGGTTCTCCTATTACGCCTGTTAAATATAAATCAAAGACACGGGCAACAGGTCTTTCGTAAGCGTTGCCCGTGGGTTGTATGTTTATTGGTTTTGCTGGACTAGATTCGCTCATAATATCTCGTTACCGCCTTTATTTTTTCAATTTGTTTATCAATTATTGCCGTTCTATTGGGCCAATGTATATATTCCTTTTCAGGATTTTTCTGCAAATTAAACAGTAAAGGTAGTATGAGATCTTCTACATCACGAAGTTTAGTTGCCACATCAGATTCAATAAGAGCTCTATGCTCATTTATCATTCCGGAGTTATCAGCTGTCAGTATCTTGGCTTCTAGCTGCTGTAATTTGTCCATTATTTTATCTTCATCTACGGACGGAGCTACTGGTTGTGAAGCCGGTTGGTCCGGTTCATCAACTGCCGTAAAACCAAAATCAAATTCTTCTGCCATAGTTTTCCTCCTTACTACTATTTATGCCTGTTTGAGTTGTTTGGATTGTCTTTGGTACTTCTTTATTTTCTTTTCTAGAGCTTTGAAAGCACGCTCTAGTTTGAACTTTGAAACTCTTTGTGTAAAGTTTTGCCCTACCATATGATCGTATTCGTGTAGTATAACTCTAGCACCTATCCCTTCATATGTTTCTTGTTGTTCTTCACCGTCTGAATTATGATATAATATTGTACATTGTTTAGGTCTATTTACCATTAACCACAAACCAGGGAATGATAAACAACCTTCTCTCATAACTTCTTCATCATCACTAACTGCTATTAGTAGTGGATTGAAAAATGCTTTTTGCATGCCTTCAGGTTTGCCATCTCCAATAACAAAGTATGCCTTATCAATACCTACTTGATTAGCAGATAAACCTACACCACCAAACTTTTGCATTGCTTGTAGTAATTCAAATTTAAGTGCTTTTAAATCTTCCTTTTCTATATCCAACTGTTTTGGAGGTTCCTTCAGTTGAGGAGATGTAAAAGGGATTAATTCTAAATCGCTCATTTTGTTCCTAAATTAAGTATCTGTTGGAACTCTTGGAATCCACCAACAGGGTTATCATCAATAAAAATTTGTGGAAATGTTCTTGCATTGGGTACTTTTTCAAACAGTTCTTCTGCTTTATAGTCTGCATCTAGTAACAAGTATTCATAATCTAAACCCTTTTGTTCACAAAGTTGTTTTGCTGATGTGCAAAATGTACATCGTGTTTTTCCATATATTGTAACCTTCATTTGTTTTCCTTTTAAATATTAACTTTACGATACTCTTTTTACTATGTAAAGATTATCATCCTTGGCTTTCATTTTTAGTTCACCATGCTTTTTCATTTCTTCTTCTGCATACTGTTCTCTTCCAGGCTTTACATTATTAAAGTATTCTGGACCTACATAGGTAGCAACATCATAAGTTATCCAATGATTGCCATTACGTCTTAAATCTTCTTCTATTAATTTTAATCTCTCATCAAATAATTTGAATGAATTTTCTGGCCACTCTACATCTTCAATAATAAAAAGGCCTCCTGGTAGTAACTTCTCTAAATATAAATCAATAGCTTTGCATTGATCATCTATATTATGTGAACCATCATCAATAATAATATCCATTTCTGCTGCAAACATATTTGCTACTTTTTGTTGATAAGCATCAGCACATAAACTAACTATTCTTTCTGAATCTCTAATTCGTCTATTAGGTACAAGTCTATCTATTGTCCAAATAGTAGCCCTAGGAAAATAATCTCTAGCTAATAAACAAGAACCTCCATATGCAGAGCCTATCTCTAAATAATTTCTAACAGAATTTTGTATAGGCTCAAACAATTCATCATAGACTTTAGGTCCATATGAATGTGGCCAACATTTATCTGTTAAATATTCTGGTCCTGAATTAAATTGTTCCGTGTATTTCATTTTGCTATTACAGAATAATTCTGCCTCTTCTCAAATTTAATAACTGATCTAAATTTATCAAACAATTGATCTCCCTTATGAGATATTACGAAGACATTCGTATCTTCTCCTATTGTATCTAATAGTTGCATAACATATTGCGTTCCATCATTATCTAAACTACTATCAAACACTTCATCTAATAAAAGTATATTAGTACTAGCGCTGTTTTTCATCTTGGCAATAGTTCTCCAAGTAAACACCAATGCTAAATCTATTCTTTGTTTCTCACCTTCACTGAAAGATGCATAACTAAATTTATCTCTAAACCTAGACTTAATTGTTTCTTTGAATGTTTCATCCATTTCAAACTGAACAAAAAAGTCCATTGCTGCAAGGTATTTATTAACTAATTTGTTTATTATAGGAACATATTGTCTAATTATCTTAGTTTTAATACCAGAATCTTTTAATAAGGAAGTACATAGACTATAATAATGATTCGTTTCATTTAAGTCTGTTTTTTCTGTGGACTTTTTAATAACATCTTTGGCAAGTTTCTTTAACTTGTCTTTCTCTGCTGTTATATCTCCTACTTTATTTTGAGTCTCACTCATCTCTAATGTAAGTCGTTGTATTATTCTTTGTTGTGCAATAACTTCATTATTAGAATCCATTATTTGTTTGTCTAATTCATTTACTTGTTCAACAAGTTTTTCTACTTCTTCGTACTTCGTATTCAGTTCTTCTAGAGCACCTTCCAGTTCAGAGACTTTCTCTTCATCTCTTTGTGTCATTATCTCTTTATGATCGTGCTCAATACCTTGTTGACAAACAGGACACTCCTCATTATTATGGAAGAACTCTATTTGTTTTCTGTGGTCGTTAATTTGTCCTGTGAATTTGTCTCTGTATCTTTCGAGCTCCCTCTTCTTCTTGTCAACGTCGCCCAAATTGCTCTTCTTCTCTGTTGCTGCATGTGTACTTTCTTCATAAACCTTAATCGCGTGTTCTGCTTCATTAATTGATTCCTGTAGTGAGATTACTTTGGACTCTTTATCGTCCTCCAATGTCTTTATATATTGTTCTTGAAGAGTTGCTTTCTGCTTTGCTACATCTACTTCACCTGTTATAAGTCTTACTTTGTTTTCTAAATCATTTACCTTTGTCTTTAACACACCGTTCATGGCAGTAAAGATTGTAATGTCTAATATGTCTTCAATTATCTCTCTTCTTGCTCCTAAATGTAACTGCATAAAAGGAGTAAAAGAAGCACTACCTAACATCACTATCTGTGTAAATGATTTGTAATTAAGTTTAAGAATATTTTCTTCTAAATACTTTTGGAAGTCTCTAATGTTAGCATTCTTATCTAATAACTCTCCATCAATTTCTATATCAAATACTCTTGGTTGTAATCCTCTTCTTATAAGATAATTTTTACTGCCTATCCTAAAGTTAATTTCAACCAAACAATGTTTGTTGTTAATAGAATTAATTAGTTGTGGTTTACTTACATTTCTAAATGGTTTATTAAATAATGCAAATGTTAAAGCATCTAATAATGTAGATTTGCCACTGCCGTTTTCACCTACAATCAATGTGCTAGGACTATGTTGAAAATCAATCTCGGTCCACGCATTGCCTGTAGATAGAAAATTTTTCCATCTAATATTTGTAAATTTAATCATCCTATATCTTGTGCTTCCACATATAAACTTTGTAACAGATTTTTAATTCTTTGTTTATCTAAATCTGTTTCAACTGAATTGACATATTCTTTTAATAAAGTCATTGTGTCTTCTAAATCTATATCTTCACCCAATGCTTCATCTTCGAACTCTGAGAAATCTTCTATAATTTTTAAATCAATTAAATTACATTGATATAATTTATCTACAAAGTGGTCAAACCTTGTAAAGTCTGTCTTATTGCTTACAATTAGTTTTACACAACCACCAGTAATACTACCGAAATCAAAATGGCTGATACTATTAACACCTTCAAAGGTGGAGTCGTCATAATAGATTTTATGGAAGAGTCTATAAGGGTTGTTATGGTATTCCAATGCTCTTTTGTTAGTATCAAAGATCGCAAATCCTCTAGGGTCTTCGTAATCACTCCAGGTGATTTCATAAGGGTTGCCCATATATGTAATATTGCCTCTAGAATGGCGATGGTGAAAGTGGCCACTAACAACGAGCTCAAAATCACTAAAAATAGAAGAATCCATGCCGTGGAGATTAGGCATTCCAGGAAGAAGGTCGTAACCTGCGAATTCGAAATGTCCGAAGCAAGTCTTTGCGTCTGTCTCTTTAATTTTGGCCATAGTCCTGTCATAATTTTCTCCGCATATCCAGGGTAGGTAAAGAACCTTTTCCCTATCTAACATTATCTCTTCTGGCTCTTCGTATAATGTTATGTTATTGTATTCACCAAGTAATAAGTTAGGACTGTTTACTTCATTTGTATTTTTAAAGTATGTATCATGATTACCTGGCACCATATGTATTTCGATACCCAACTCTGCTGCTTTGCCAAAGAAGTATCTTTTACAAGACTTCAATGTATTGAAATTAATATACTTCCTTCTATCAAATATATCACCTAAATGACATATTGTTTTTATGCCTTCCTTTTCTAAGTAAGGAAAGAAAAAATCAGTATAAAATTTTTCAAAATAAGCATCAAATGCTAAATGATCTGAACGAGCACCAAAGTGCGTATCTGTAACTAGAGCAACTTTCATTGTTAACCTTCGTATATTGCTGAATTAGCTCCATGTTCTCTCACTTCACAGGATACTGCATAACACCTGTTGTTTGTTTTCTTTCTTACCAAGTCATTAGCAAAGTGGAATGCTTGTTCTGCAAACTTTTCACATCCTACTCCGTTCATAACTCGTACTTCTGACAATCCTTTCTGTTCTATTAATAGAAACTCTTGTAGTTCAGGATCGTCTTTTGCTACTGCATGTTTGTGGTCGAAATTATCTTTTAACCACGCTTTTAAATCTTTTAAATCACCAAAGTCTACCACCCAATTTTTATCATCAAGTTGGTCACATCCAAATTTAAAACTAAAAGACAAAGCGTAACCATGTAGTAAACTACAATGACTATGAGTTGCCAAAGGTTGTCTAAACATACATGAAAGACCTTGTTCATGTCCATAAGTTTTTGTAGAGTAATATTTGTAATCTCTATAAGGTTCTGGTTGGTTCATTATTATATATCTCCTTGTATAAGTTAGCTGCTCCAAAATACTCTAGTCGCAACCTCTGCTTATTTGTTTCAATGTCAGCTAAGACTTCATTAGTATTATAACTATCCATCAAAGTAACAATCTTTTCTTTTAATTCTTCTTTATGTTCCTGATACTCTTTCCAATTCTGTGTCCATTTAGAAGGATACATAAATCTATCTTCATACATTTCTTTATAACTTAGTCTTTCAGGAACTAATGGCATTCCTTTTGTACATAGTGCTTCATAACAAGATATGCCTAATGTTTCTTGTAAGTTAGCACTAAATACCATCTTTGCCTCACCTAACAATTTATGATATTCAGGTTTTGTTAATTCTTTTTCTTGGCATACAATAAATTCATATTGAGGTAATTCTTTTTCTAAGTCTTTAAATATATCTACTTGTTTCTCAGGTGCAATTCTATGTGGGAATAAAATTATATCTTTTTTATTTGTGTATTCTTTATCTTCAACATCTTCTCGTATCATTTCTTCTAGATACTCCATAGGCCAACCTGATCTAACCATTTTATTTGATAAATATTCTGCCTTTTTAGGTTTTTGCCAATCAGGATCATGGAAAAAACAATTAGCAAATAATTCCATATGAAATTTAGATGCAAAATAATTTTTATCTACTGCATGGAATATAGCTTCTTCTGTATGCCTTACCCAAGGTTTATCTCCTATAAGTCTACCTAAGAAATCATGTTTATCATAACTACCAGCATGCCATAAAGCATGTATTGTTATATCTTTTTGTAATAGTTCTGCCATATATTTTAACTGTAAGATACCTGTATGCCAAGCATCTGCAAATACAAATTGGTCACCATCTTGTATTATATCCTCAGTAAATCTTCTAGAAATCTCTATAACCTGTGCTGACTTGTAAATATTGGTACCACCAAAGTTTAAAAAAGCACCTGGAGATGTAGAAGGTGGTATGGAATCTGGGCCTTCAATTGAAACTATATCTTGTTGGAACGCATTTGCTAACATCTGAGGAAATGCGTCTTTCCATTGGGCAGTATATCTGGATTCTACATATTCTAGATCAACTAAATAAATCATTTTCTAATATTGCTCCGTTTTCATCATCTTCATATACTTCCACTCGGACTGCACGGTTAGGATAGTTTTCCTCTATATAATTTATAAGAGATTCTGCTATCATTTCACATGATTGGTGGTCTAATTGTAGTACTTCATTACTATAAAGTCTTTCCAATTCTCTTTTAAACTGTATGAACTCCACATCTCTATCATTATGTGAAACACCTAGGGTTACATAAAAATGGAAGATGTGTCTATGAGGATAACCTAAAAAACTAACATCTCTCCAATCACCTGTTGCATAATCTGGATTTGTATCTGCTCCAGGGAACATGTGGACACCTTCTCTCTGGAAGGATACTTTTATCATTCTATTAGAAACTGACATATAAAAACATCTCCATTATTACAAAGCCTAACATCATTAAACCTACTAACCAACCTTCATCCATGTTACTAACCAAACAGTTCATCTAAACTGCCTGTCTCCTTTTTAAAATTACTTTTCTTAAACTCTTTTAAAGCATCTGCATCTGTTTCGGGAAGTTCTAATTCTAGTTCTCCTTCATCTCCAGTACCAATTGCTTGACTTTTCAACTCTTTAACTGTTCTTGTTTCTCGTAACCATGTTTCAAAGCCATCTCTGTCTTGTACATTGTATAAAGCATTGAATACAGGCTCTAGTTTCATTCTACTTGCAAATTTTAACAATGGTTCCTTCTCAGTCATTTGTTCTAAGTGTTGCATAAAGTTTCTAATAGACATTAGAATAAATGCTGTTCTAACATACAACCACTTATTCAAATCTCCATATTCTTCCTTTGCCTTTAGACTAGGTGTGTTTAAAAGATGATGAAATTCGTCTATTTCTACACCCAAATTAACAGTTTTCATGCAGTTTTGATACATTTCTGTATAGAAATTGGACATCTCTCTGCTAAACTTAGTTGTGCCTTGTCCCATGTAAAACAAACCTGTCTCAACCGCCCTACTATGAGTTGTAGAGTCATATGATATATTAATATCCTTATAAAGACCGTTGTTTTGGAATACCAAGTAAGGCAACATTCGTCTAATGGAACCAATACCTAAGACGTGTAAGTGCATATTATCCATTGGCCATAACTTTTCTATTTCAGATGCTATGAAACCTCTTTTAATATCTTCTAATGCTCCAGTTCCAAGAGCAGCTGCACCTAATGCTATTCCTCCCAAACGATTGTGCCATTCATTAGGGATTTCTTCCATAACATAGTGATACCAACTCAGGTATGTATCAATATCGTTCCCTTGGATAATAACAAATGGTTTACAGCTGCTCTCTTTACTGTCAAAGACTTCTAGTTGACGTTTAACATTTTGTCCTGTCTTCCTAGCATAGTCTTCAAAATTTTCTCTATCAAAAGATCTGCCTTTTGTGTCATTTCTTTCTGACCTTCCGTCTCGAACTTTAACAGGTATCTCATCAAAACACATACCTACATCTGCATACTCTGCCTGGTTTTCATAAACCTTATCTTTTAGTTCATCTGTAATATCTAAACCTAATGTAATCATCTGTAGACCACCTGAGTCAGCATGTATGCTATGAACATGGTCCTTATAAGGTTTAAATCTTTCTCCAAATGCACTCTCGGTATGAGCATTATATAATAGGGATATGTTGTGTGAATAGTCTTTACATAATTTGTCTATTAACATATTCACAATACCAGTATTTGTCTCGTCTAAAGCAATGCCTGGATTACTTAAACGCATATATGACGTTCCTGATATTACATATTCTAATTTATTCATGATTCCAATATTTCAATTAAAAGGTTAGCCTCCGCCTTAGCGTCGTCTAACGCATTGTGATTATTCTTCTTAGGTAGTCTTTTGTCTAATACATTAGATAATGTTCTTAAACAATTAATGTCCCAGAACTTCCATGGTATTGTAATGCCTTCTGCATGTAAGGCACTCTCTATAATTACAACATCAAAGTTAGCACCAAATCCCCAAATAGGAACCGACTCATTACCATACCAACTAATAAATTTGTCTAGTGCCTCTTGTAATGTAACAGGATTAATTTGTAGGGCTTCCCTTACTTCTCTATCTTGTTCTGCCCACCACTCAATAGTCAAAGGGTCTATGTGTAGACCTGATTCTTTACAAGTTTTAGGATCTACATTAATATAAAACTCGTCAACTATCTCAAGACCTTCTATTGCTACTGCTCCTATTGAAACAATAGCTGCATTGGATCTAGTTGATAATGTTTCTAAGTCTAAGACTATGTGCCTTCCATCAATATTCATAATATAATCTCTGTTGTTATTTTCTAGCAATCATATTCATAAATTCATGCCTTAGTGCTGGGTCATCTTTAAACCCACCACCTAGTTTGCTAGTAATAGTAGACGAGCCTACATCTTCTACACCTCTACTCTTTACGCAATAATGCTGAGCATCAATAACTACTGCAATATTGTCTGTATCGAGAATGTATTGTAGTGCATAATATACTTGTTCTGTTAAACGCTCTTGTATCTGAGGTCTTTTAGCAAAGTATTCTACTACTCTGTTCAGTTTACTTAATCCTAATACTTTTTTATTAGGAATGTATGCCACAGTTCCAACACCATCAATTACAACAAAGTGGTGTTCACAGTTAGATTGAACATTAATGTTCCTTTCTATAACCATGCTTTCATATTCCATTTTGTTTTCAACTGCTGTGCATTTTGGAAATGCCTCATAGTCTAAACCCCAAAAGATTTCATTCACATACATCTTTGCCACACGCTTAGGTGTGTCCATAAGACTATCATCGTTAAGATCAAGTCCTAATGCGTTCATAATATCTGTAAACCGAGATTCAATTATATCTATCTTCTCAGTACGATTAAGTGAATTATCTGTTACGGGTGTTTCTACTCCACACTTGACTAAGTGCTTGTGAATTTCTAACCCAAGTTCAGGGTCAGTTTTTGTCTTATTAAAAGCCATTTTTTACTCCTTCCTTACACGGATATTTGTTTATTATACTTGCAACCTTTGTGTTGCCTATATATTTATACATCTTTAACTGTTCTCCCAAGGGTAAACTACCCATCTTTGGTCTGATTGTCCATCATAATAAAGCCTTTTGCCTTCAAAGTCAATATCCATGTCACCCAATTTGTTATGAAGTACTGCCCATTGACTGTCTGGTATTAAAGATCTTATTTGTTTTATTGTAGTACCACTATCACATATATCATCTACAAAAATGGTATCCTTTAATACATCACTATTATTTAATTCAATAGCCTTTATTGTATCTGTTTCACCACCGTCTCTTGTTTGCCAAACTAATGGTTCAAATTCTGCATCAAACATATGACTTAACATGACACCTGGTACAAGTCCTCCTCGACTCACACCTACAATTTTTTTAACAGGTCGTTGATGATGAACAGATAAGTGTTCATTGTAATACCACCTTGCTATTTTTATTTGTTCGTAAAGTTCATAGACTAAACCTTTATGGTCGTCCCATGTAACATAAATTTTTTCTTCTGTTGTTCTTGGATCAATTGCTGTTTTCATAATTTTATCGCTAACAATAATAAAATAGCAAGTTGTATTATAATAACTAACAAGAGTTCAACTGCTAATATAGTATGATACCAAATCCATCTTGTCTTATAAGCATTATCTATATTTAAATCTGCTGGATCTGGATCTTTCCAAGTATCAATATCCGTTTCAGGATTTTGTTTCCATAATATATCCCACCATTTCATTGTTTATGTTCCCCAGGCATTGCCAAATAAATCTATATGTAATCTAGGACTGAACTTATAACCTGTTTCCATACATGCTTCTGCAACACCTTTTGCAGTTAGAGTTTGTTGTTCTAAGGTTGCACCTTCTGGCATACAATATACAGCATCTAATTTTACACCTGCCTCTTTATATGCCTTAACAAAAATATCCACCTCTTTAAAATCATCCATATCTCTAACTACAAATTTATTATATAAATGACTGTTCCATACCCCATTCATTGTGTTCAGTGCCTCGGGGTTCAAGGCTTCTTCTCTCTTTTCTCCACTTAAACTTAACTTAGGAGATGTACTCCATGTTACATGTAAGTCAGGAAGGTTATTAAAGAATGAACATAAGTCACCGCTAACAAGTTGTGTGCCATTAGTTTCAAATGTAACATTCTTTAATCCCTTCTTCCAACATAGTTGGAGTAGAGTTGGCCAACACCGTTGCCAACCCAATAGCGGTTCACCGCCTGTTATGACTAAATGGATATCTTCTTTTTCATCAAACCTACCATTAGGTAATAAACTTATTACATGTTCAAAGACTTCATCTATTGTCTTAGTCATTTGTAAATGTTTATATTTCATAGCCCAAGATGCTGAACTATCACAACCTATTGGTGTAACAGGTAAATCGTCTATAGACTTATAAGCTTCTGGGTGATTTTTATCTGCCTTTGGATCTGTGTAGTAAGGCATTTCTTCTACAGGAATCATATTATCTCTTTCCTGTCCAAATCCTCTACACTCAAAGTTGCAACCAAACACCCTAAGGAATACGCTAGGGACACCAACGAATCTACCTTCGCCTTGAATACTATAAAATGCTTCTGAGTACCTGAGTTTCATAATGTGATATTATATATAAGGGCTAACCTATAATCAAGAGTCTTGTTTACCTTTTTTAGCCTCTTCTTCTTTTTTAATTTTCTCATCTAAATATTTGGGTCTACGCTTAGGCATTTTCTTACCAGTATTTTGTTTCTCTGCTGCCTCTTTATCTGCGTCTGACTGTTCAATAATTTGTTTCATGTAATTCAAATATTCATTTGAATGTGTATCACCATCTGCACCTTGTTCTAACATCTCTTCAAGGTCCAAACTTTTAATATATTTCATTTTGGTTTCTTGTTGACGTTTCTCTTTTTGGATACGTCTAATGAAAGCGTAATATGTGATTTGTGTAAAGTATGCAAAAGGATTATTAGATTTTTCTGGATTAAAATTGTCTATATATGTTAAACAGTTTTCAATACCATCTAAAATCATCTCATCTCTGAATGTATAGTTTACGAAATTTGATTTGTATGCTAAGTGGTTTGCTATTTTAACAAAGCACTCTCCTAAGTAATTAGTTACTTGTGGTTTAGGGTCTCCACATTCTTCTGCTTCAATCCTACTATTCCTATAATCAGTAATCTTAGCAAGGAACTCCTTGTTATCTATGTAATGTGCTGAATTAGGATCACGTCTTTTTGCCATTATATACTCCTTAATGAATCTTTTTATTTAACTTAGCATCTGCTAATTCAGTTGATAGACTTGCTTCATCTTCCATGTCTTCTACTCTTCTCCTTAAATCTTCTCTAAGTTCTTCTAGTAGTTCATGCTCGTTAATAAATGAGCCAGCCCATTCAGGGTCTTTCATGTATATAGATTCAACCATATCATGATATCCTTTCTGAAATGCTGTCTGTAATGATGCTATTGTTATAACATTATATCTTTCAATTGTGAAAGTTTGTTCTTCTGCTAATGCTATCCAAGGTCGTAAACTTATATGTTCACCAATTATACCTTGTGAAAGCATTCCTTGTTGTGGTACTACTTCTATTGGGTGTTCTATATCTACCATCTCTCCATCAGAGGTAACCTTACCAACTAAAGTTGTTCCGTCTCTTAATTTTAATATGCTAACTTCCGACATCTATTTTAACTAACTTATAATCGAAGCCTTCTTCGTTATAAATTTTAACCCTTTCTATTAGGTGGTTTAAAGTGTAATTCTTGTGAGACTTCCATGATAAATCGTCTCCAATATCAAACAAGTTACATACAACCTTCTTGTCTCCTTTTCTAAGTCCTCTACCTATACTCTGTAAGTTTCTTATTCTACTCTTACTAGGGGAGGCGAACACAATATTATGAAGGTTCCTTATATTTATACCCGTTGAAAATGTTCCGTAAGAAGCAATTATAATAGCATTGTTTTCTTTTTCTGTAATAGCTCTAATCTCTTCTCTTGTTTCTGTATCTGTGCCTCCAAATACAAAAAATACTTTTCTATCTTTATCTACTGCCTTCTGTACCATCTCATGTAGTACTGTTCCATGCTTTTCTACAAATTGAAATAGAACTAATGTATTACCATCTTGTGATACTGTTAAATCTCTTATTATTTTATTACGCTCTGGGTTCTTAACTATCCAATCTATCTCTTCTTGATAGTTAAATGTTTTATTTTCCTTTTTAGTTTTGTCATCATAGTTCAATGCCATACAAACAATTTTTAGATTAGCAAGTTGTTTGTCGTCCATTAATTTTTTAGTAGTTGTAACCTTATGTACTTGTCCAAATACACCTTCTAACACCAACCTATGTGTTTTTGTTCCGTCTAATGTTCCTGTTGTTCCTATTCTATAAGGTGTGTTTGTACACTTGTTCATTAATGTTGTTAATGACTTTGCCTTAAATAAATGTGCTTCATCACCATAAAAAACATCAAAGTCTTTGAACCATGTTTTAGGATACTTGTATATTGATTGCCATGTACTTATTATAACAGGGTAATCATTACTCTTAACCTTGCCCCCATATATCCTATGGCAGTTCTCTGCAACACTCCAACTATCTGCACTAGCATAATCTTGGAAGTCGCCATACATCTGTTCTACCAAGGACGTAGTAGGAACGACAATAAGCTGTTTACGCCCACGAGCGTTGTGATACCTAATAAGACTATAGATAATAAGAGACTTACCACTAGCAGTCGGCGACAGAAGTAAAGTTCTTCCTTGCTTAATGCAATGATCAACTGCATCCCTCTGATAGTCCCTAATTTGTATTGGATTTCCTCCTGATTGGAAGTTGAGCGCTTTTGTGAGTTTGTCGACATCTGTTTGTTCTCCTATGTCAGGTATGTCTACGTCTAATTTATATTCTAATGTATCAGCAAACTCTTTTAAGTAAGGTAACAAACCAATATATAGTTCTTTATTGTACATACTAAAAAGTCTTGCTTTACCATCCCACATTCTTTTTCTATACAAAGGCATAAACTTTGCGCCAGGCACTTCAAAGGTAAAGAAGTCATTTATTTCTTGTTCAATACTAGGTTCAGTCTTGATTCTTAAATGTACTTCGTCTTTCTTTGTTACGCTAATAACCATTCAGGATAATCTCTGTTTGTATATTTGGCAAAGTCTATTTTATATTTCTTGTAATACCTACGATAAGAATTTACTACACTATTACCTTTAACATCATCAGGCATTGCAAGAGGTAAACCATGTACGTCTGCCTGTATTACATGGTTAATATTTGTTGGAGCAAACCTAAGTAAATTTTTAAGTTTTTCTTCTGTTAGGTGTACCCTGCCATACCTGTGAGTATATTCTTCACATAACCTACACCATAAATTATATAGATAATTATAATTGGCATCACTACTTCTAACCCATAAACCATCTGGATGATTGATATGGCTGGCCTTGTATAAAGTAGCCTCCATATTTGAGTTAGGGTGTCGCCATCTTTTAATTCGTCTGCCTGCTGCAGTTCTGTCTTCATATAAGTCTCCGTCAAGTACCCGGTGTGCTGTTGACATAAGTTGTGCATATTCTATAACCATCTTAACAACATGTTTATCACAATGTTGTTCTGCACAGATGGTTGGGTTTTCATGTAATAAAAATATATTCATTATAAAAGTCCATTTGTAAACTTAGTCCATTCAATAGCATTTTTAATATCAAAAGACCTACTATTGATTGAACGCATAATATAATCCAATTGATTAAGACAAGTTTCTATATATTCTACTTTATCTGTTAACTTAATTATATCAGGATCAGTATCTAAATAATCATTCATTTGATTATTCAGTGGAGCTGAACCTAAGTATTGTTCCCAACCTAATGTATTAAGTTCTTGTTGAGTTAATTCACCTCGGTAGTATTTCCATTTGGTCCTACGCAAGGATAATAAATTGGATCTATTTTTTCGTAGCTGTAATTTGAATGTGCTTAACATGTTCAAATATTTAGCATGTAATTCTGGTATTTTTGTGGATTCTTGACCCAAGTTGAGCTCGTCGACTTTACAGTCTTCTTCCCACATCTCTTGTATCTCATTTAGAGTTATCATAATATACACATTATAGGCTCTTACTAAGTAAGAGTCAACTGTTTATTGTACCGTTTGGTTAACTACCTGCTGCAGTTTCAATTAGATAATCTTTGTACCTAAACATAGCTACTGCCTGCATATAATCTGTACTTCCAGATACAATTTCAAAGTTTAGACCACCCAAACTTGTTGGAAAACAATCCCTAAATGTTATAGTAACACTAGGATTATTATTTGAATCCAATATAAACAAAGAAGCATCACTTAATAAACCTTGCTGGTTTCTGGTTGAGTCTGCTACCTGAGGAAATCTGTATGTTTGTTGTTCACCATACTGTTGATATTGTTTTCTATCCTCTGGGAAACCCATTCCAATTAGCCATTCATATAGTTCTTTGTAATTCATCATGTCCTCTTGTATAATAAACATTATTTGTAATGCACCAAATTCCAATTTGTCTCCTGGAATTGGTATGTCTACAAGTGGTGTGAATTGTGTTGGATTACCTACTGATATTTCAGGTATGTTAGCAGCCTGACACATATAAGACGTGTTAGGTATGTTATGTACCTGAAACTTAAAACCATTTGGTCTTAGGTAATCTAACTCATTAGGATTTGCATTACTCCACGAATTAGCTGATACGGTAATGTCTTCTGTTAATGCCATCTATCTCCCTTGACCTCTATATTTCTTATAAGATCTTTTCTTGTGTTTATTCATTGTTGAAGTAGAGCATTTTACACTTCTACTTCTGCCACCTACACCTTGTGAAGTGGCTTTTTTTCTAACTGTATGAGTGATTTTTCCACTCCAAGTTTTTGCCATAATATACTCCTTTTTAAAAACCTACCGATGCCCCACAACCACATGAGTTCTGTTCCATTGGATTCCAAAATGTAAACTGTTCATTCAATCCTTCTACTTCCCAGCCAATTACTACCCCATCAAGGTACATCTCTGACATAGGACAAACCCACATTTTAAACTTACCAAAGTCTAACTCTATATCTTGGTCTGACTTCGGGCCATCGGCATAATTGAAATCATATTTAAAACCTGAACAACCTCCACCTAATAATGCAATACGGATTCCAGCAATATTCCTAGACTCAACACGCTTAATCGCTTGAACTAGAGCTTCGTCTGTAAAATCTATATTCATTCAGGTCCTCTGTTGTGGTTTCTATGTGCTTTCTTTTCATCCCAATCCTTCAATGCTCTTTTAATACTATC
>CEVZ01181271.1_pt1 | contig 22713 bp, 2 predicted proteins | sample 361371 | NCBI WGS metagenome assembly CEVZ01 (sample SAMEA2620217, study PRJEB7988) | marine metagenome | isolation source: saline water (ENVO:00002010), including
CCTCTTACGTCTGATTTTCTTAAACAATATTATATTTCACAGGAATACCAAGGTGGTCCTATTGATCTTGCGGATAATTTAGATCAATATTTAAGACTTGATAACTTGACTCCTGATGTTGTAGTAGATTCTACGACATTATCAGAAAAGATTAGTAGTACAGATACAACAATAACAGTATCTAATACAAAAGGATTCCCAAATACTTATGGGTTATTGAAGATTGATAATGAAATTATTACATATACAGAAAAAACATCTACTACATTTACTGGATGTGAACGTGGTTTTAGTGGTATTACTACATATCATCAAGATTTAAATGAAGAAGATCTTGTATTTTCTACTTCTAATGCCGCAGAACATGATAAAGATGCAAATATACAAAATTTAAGTTCTTTATTTCTTAAAGAATTTTATAAGAAAACAAAGAAAACTTTTACACCTGGACTGGAAAATATTGATTTCAATTCTGAAGTTGATGCTGGTAATTTTATAAGAGAAGCAAGATCACTTTATGAAAGTAAAGGAACAAATGAATCATTTAGAATATTGTTTAATGTTCTTTATAATGAATCTCCTAATATTTTAAATTTAGAAGATAACTTAATTAAACCTTCTACTGCAAGGTATGTTAAGAGAAGAATTGCAATAGGACAATTAATTAGTGGTAATCCCTTAAAATTAAAGGGAGAATCAGTATTTAAAAGTAATTTAAACACTGATATTAATATTTCTGTATCGGAAGTTGAACCATTTACTAGGGTTGGTGTAGGAACTTATTATAAATTTGGATTATTCATTGATAATAGTGGATCTAATGAGATTTCAAATTCATTTGATATTATTCCAAATACAAAGGTAATTGGAAATGTATCTAGTGGTTCTTCTATTATTACTGTAGATTCTACAATTGGTTTTAGTACTTCAGGAGTTTTAATATCTGGTGATAATAAAATAAATTACACAAATAAAACATTAAATCAATTCTTGGGAGTAACTTCCATTACTTCTAATATTGAAACAATGGATGATATCAGAAGTGATGAATATTATTATGGTTATGAGAATGGTGATATTAATAAAGAAGTAAGATTGAGATTTACTGGAGTATTGTCTGAATTTGATCAAGATCGTACATTATCAGTAGATGAGGGGGATATTATAGGTGTAAAACATATAGGAGATAAGATTAAAAATAATAATAAAAATTATAAAGAGATATTCGCAAATTCTTGGATTTATAATAGTAGTTCAACAACTAAACTTGAATATTTATCAGATGGGGCAGCATCTGCCAATTTGATGAGTCCAGTGGATAGATCAAATTTAAAATTTGGTGATAGAGTAGAATTTGTTGATAGCACTACTAAAAATATAGTTTATCCCACTCCCGGTAAAGCATTTCCATATGTCAGTCAAAAATTACAGAATGGGCAAAAAGGAATTGATTTGAATGAATTAGATCAGTTTGAAGTTACTAAAGATGATAATTTTTCTTTAAGAAGAAAATTAAAAACAGCAAATAGTTCTTCTACTCCTATAGAATTTGGTAATGATAAAGTAACTTCTGATGTTCAGAATGTTTATTTTGGGGATAATTATGCATATGTTGCATCAAATTCTTTACCATCTTATAGTCCTGATGGTACTTTTCCATATAATGAACAAATAAATGTTAATATTAGATCATCAACATTAAATTTATCTGATGATCCTAATGGGTTAGATCCAGATAGTATTGTTGATAATGATCCAGTAAAAGCATTATACAGTACAATATCATTTAGTGAACCTCATTTATTTGAAAATGGTGATAAAATTTATTATGAACCAACAAATGCTCCTTTAGTTGGTATAGAAACTGGAATTTATTTTATTAAAACAATTAACGATAAAGATATCCAATTGTATGGATCTAGATCTAGTATCATAAGTAATCAGTACATTCCTATAGGAAAACCTGCATCTGATGATGGTAAGCATAAATTTACATTATATTCACAAAAATCTGGTGAAATTGCCCCTCAAAAATTATTTAAAAAATTTCCATTAAGTTCTAATATTAATAATGGTGAATCAACATCGACTATCACTGGTGGTACTGGTATGTTGATTAATGGTGTAGAAATTAATAATTATAAATCATCCGATAAACTTTATTATGGTCCATTAGATAGGGTTTTAGTAGTTAATGGTGGTAATAATTTTGACGTAATAAACCCTCCAAATATTACTATATCAAAATCATCTGGTACAACAGCACTTGTACAACCCATTTTATCAGGTAAAATTGATAAAATCTTTATCTCAAATCAAGATTATGATATTGAATCTGTAGTTTCTATTGGTATTAGTGGTGGTAATGGAACTGGATATAATTTAGAACCTGTTCTTAAAATGAGGTCTAGGGAAGTTTCATTTAATTCTGAAGCAACAACTTTTGGTGGTGGTATTAATACTTCCCCAAATACTGGTGATACTGGTAAAATAACCTTTTTAAGTGAGCATAATTTTGTTACAGGACAATTAATAAGATATGAATCTTCAAATGGTTCTTTGGCAGGTATTGGTGTAGGCAACGATACTTTATCAAATTTTGGAAATTATTATGCCAGAAAGATGAATGCTACAACAATTAAAGTTTATAATACATATGAGGATTCTATTTTTGGAACTACTGGAATTAATACAATTCATTTTAATGGAACTGGATTTGGAATTCAGAAATTTACAAGTGATCCAAAACTGACTCTTGATGATATTAGAATCTTAGATGGTGGAAAAAATTATACTAATAGAAAATTATTAGTTAAACCAACTGGAATATCAACTTATACGGATACTATCATCTTTAAAGATCATGGATTTAATAGTGGAGAATTGATATCATATTCTGCTGTAGATGGTAATTCTGCAAAAATAGAGGGATTGGAGACAACTAATGATGTTCAATATTATGTTCTTAAGACAGATGATGATAAATTTAGGTTATGTAATGCTGGTGTTGGAGGAACAAATAGAACAAATTATGAAAATAAAAACATTCAATTTTTAGGAAGTACTGGAACTGGATATCAACAATTTTCTTATCCTGAGATAAAAGGATTTGTAAAAATACTTTCCACAACAGGTCAAGAATCTGATATTCCAATAACTCCATCAGTTAAAGGATCTATAATTGATGTTTATGTATATGAAGGTGGAACTGGGTATGGGTCAACAATTGCTAATAATGAAATAAATCCAACTATTACAGTAAAAACAGGTGTAGAAGCAGTATTAACACCATATTTTAATAATGGATCTGTGTTGAGTGTTGATGTTGAGTATGGTGGTAAAGATTATTATTCATTACCTGATTTACAAGTTATTGATCCTACTGGAAGTGGTATTGGTGCAGAATTAAAACCAATTATACAGAATTTGAAACTAACAGGTGTTGAAATTTCCAATCCAGGGATTGGATATTCATCATCTTCTACAATTTCAGTTAAGACTGCTGGACAAAATTTAAAACTTATTCCTCAAATAAGATCTCTTACAATTAATAATAAAGTTAAGTTTGGTGGTGATAGTGATTATTATCAATTGGTTGAGACTAACAATAAATTAAAATATACTGCATATGCATACAATTCTACTCTATTTGACGATGATGGAAGTAAATCTTCAGGTATTATTGGATGGGCATATGATGGAAATCCAATATATGGTCCTTATGGTTTAGGAGATCCTAGTCAAAGTCCATCAGATACTACTGAATTAGCAAGAGAACTTAAAAGTGGATATGTTTTGGATACTGCTAATATAATTGATAGACCATCAATAAATGATTTTGAGGAAGGATATTTTATTGAAGATTATAAATTTGATAATAGTGGTGATTTGGATAAATTTAATGGTAGATTTGAAAAAAATAAGGAATTTCCTAATGGTGTTTATGCATATCATGCTACTATCAATAAGTTTCCATATTTTATAGGTAATGAATATAGATCATTGCCTATAGATGAAAATTTCTCTGTTTTTGATCAATCTACGTTCGATTTTAATACTTCAGGTGTATTAAGAAATACTTTACCATATAAAGTATCAGATAAGTTTGCTGATAATGATTTTATTATTGAAACTGATGAAATTCAACAACAAGAAATTGAAATTCAATCAGTTTCGAGTGGAAGTATAACTGGATATGATGTACTAGATTCTGGATACGATTATAAAGTTAATGAAACATTAACTTTTGATGAATCTGGAACAGAAGGAGACTCATTATCTGTAAAAGTTGAATCTATAAAGGGTAAAGACATTAGTGTTATTGAAACTACAGTAGATACACATAATAATGCATTATTACTATGGAATGAAGATAGTATAGAATGTATTATTGAACCAAATCATACTTTAAATAATAATGATAATGTAATTATTTCAGGTCTTTCAAGTGATTTATCTAATATTAATGGATCTTATAAAATTGGAGTAACAACATTTTCATCAACTGCAATATCAACAATATTTTCTTCACCATCTTCAGGATTTACTACTGAAATTTATGTTTCTGGAATACCAGAATCAATTTCTATTGGAAGTAGTATATTGGTAGGTTCAGAAACTTTAAAAATTCTGAATATATTTGATAATGTTCTTAGAATTGAAAGAGATTCGACCAATTATGCATCAGAATATCCAGCTGGAATAGGTGTAACTTATCTTACTAATTCATTCAAAATTAATAAGGAAACTAATTATTTTAATTCTTCAAGAAAGAGAAGTATTTATTTTAATCCTACTAAATCTGTTGGTATTGGTACTACTCCAGGAACTAATTATCAGGTATCATTTGATTTTGCAGGAAATAGTGTTACTAGAAATATTCCTGTAAGGCAACTTTATATTGAAAATCATCCATTTAAGACTAATCAAAAAGTTTCTTTAACAATACCTTCTGGAAATATTTCAATATCAACTAATAAAATAGCTCCTCCATTTAACATACCAACATCTCTATATGTTGTAAATAAGGGAGTTAATACAATTGGAATAAAAACGGGAATTGGTACTGCTAGTGATGGATATGCATATGAAGACGTTTATTTCCGTAGTCTTACCAATGCTGATACTGATAAGTATTTGTTGCAATCAGATGATGATGTTCAAGTTACATCTAAAGTTCAAAGGATAAAATCAGTAGTTTCAATATCAACTGAAAAAATTGGACAATTTGGATCATTTAATTCTGGGTATCATGAATTATCAGATGGTGATGATATTATATTGAAAGTTAGTCCAAATATTAATTCTGGAATAGGATCAGATACTAATATTGAAGTAAAACGTGATTTATCAACAGGAAATCTTTTAATTAATCCAATTACTTTCAATACTGGTAATGTCAATATTAATGATAATAGTATTACATTGGGATCTAAAGGGTTTAATTTAAAAACAGGTGATAAAGTTTTATATTCTGGTAGTGCTGCAGGATTATCTACAGGAAATTATTATGTTTATAAAGTTGAGGATAAGAAAATTAAATTATGTAAAACATATTTTGAAGCAACAAAAGAAATACCAAATGTTATTGATATTACAAGTGTAGGTGAACCAAATCAATCTATTAGTTTGATAAATCCACCTATTAAAAATACAAATAATACCAATTTGGTATTTGATCATTCAGATTCTTCTATGAATGGGTATGATTTTAAAGTATATTATGATCAAGAATTTAAAAATCTATTTGTTGGAACAGGAAATACTTCATCATTTAACGTTTCGACCACTTCAAATACTACAACTCTTACTTATAGTGATGATTTACCTAGAAAACTTTATTACAATATAGAAAAATCAGGATTTATTTCAACTTCTGATACTGATGTTGTAGATTATTCTGAAATATTATCGATTGATAGTGTATATAATGGCAAATACAGTGTTAGTGGTGTTGGGAAAACAAACTTTAACGTATTTTTAAATGAAATTCCAGAAAGAACAACATATCAAGCAAATGAATGTGACGTAATAGAATATACAACCAAATCAAAGTCTGCAAAAGGTCCTATTGATAAAATAAATATCATTTCTGGAGGATCTGGATATAAAAATCTTCCTACTTTTGTTGGTGTTGTAAGTACTTCAATAGGTAAAGATGCATCAATTGTATTGAAATCAGATACTATGGGTGATGTATCTAAAGTTAGATTTATTAATTCTGGATTTGAGTATTCATCAGATAAAACTTTAGAACCAATTGCTTATGTATCACCAATAGTGGAATTGAAAGATTCAAATAGTGTTGGTATTGTGAGTGTAATTTCTGGTGGGGAGAATTATCTTAGTGCACCAAAAATTAATATTATTAATTCTAGTACTAAAAAGGAAATTAATAGTGGATTATTAGAGGCAGAATTATTAGATACTTCTATTTTTGCAGTTAATGTTGTAGAAAAACCTTATGGATTACCAGAAAAAACAGTAACATTAAAAACAACTAATAATACTAATGGTATTACAATTTCACGAGTAGATTCACCAGGAACATCATCTGGACCATCAAATCCTAGTGAATTTCTTGTTACTCTTGTTACTCCAACAATTAATTTTGGAATTCCACCATTTAAAGTAGGTGATGAAGTTTTTATTGAAGGTATTGAAAAATATGGTACTGATGGTACTGGTTGCAATTCAACAGATCTTGGGTATGAATTTTTGAAAGTGACTGAAATTATAGGTAGTAGTTTAAATCCAAATCCATTTAAATTTAGAGTTAGTGCTGTTGGATTATCTACTGGAGTCGGCATTGCAGTTACAATACCAACTAAATTTACCTCAGTAGTTCATAAATCTGATTATCCAACATTTAGTGTTGTACAATCAACAGAAAATTTTGATATTGGTGAAACTTTAGTTGTAAATGATGTAATAACAAATATTAAAATAACTCAAAATAATTTAACTTCAATTAAAGTTAGTGGAACTAATGTAGATGATTTGAGTATTGATGATGATATTGTTGGAAATACATCAGGAAATAGAGGAAAAATAAAAAAAATTACTGGAAATGATGGTAGATATAAGATTGATTTTTCATATGTAAAAGATATTGGTTGGTTTGATGAAATTGGAAAATTAAATGATGATACTCAAGTAACACCTAATAATGATTATTATCAAAATTTATCTTATTCAGTACAAAGTTCTATTACTTGGGATAAATTACAAACACAAGTAAATAATATTCTTCATACTAGTGGATTAAAGAATTTTGCAGATACTGGAATTACTTCAACAACAAATATTGGTGTTGGATCTTCATCAGTAACGACTATAATACGTGATTATGTAAGTGAAAATAGAGTTGATGAAATTAGAGGTCTTGATTTGGTTAGAGATATTGATGTTGCAGGTAATGTAGCAAGATTAGTGGAATTTAAGAATTTAAGACTATCGGACTATATTAGTTGTATAAGTAATGATGTTTTTGTTATTGATAATATTAATAGTCAATTTTCAAATTTAGAAGATACTGAAACTTATTATACAGATATAATGGAAGTTCCAGCAGATGGAAGATATACTAATTTGTTGGTTAGGATTAGTGATAATAATCGTATTACAGGAATATCAACACAAATTCAATTATCAGAATTGGTTTTGATGAATTCTTATGCTTATTCTGCAAATAATCAAAATACTTTGTTAGAAAAATATAGAGTATTTAATTCTGATGTTGATGGATATGTTTCTATTGAAGAAGATCAATTAGGTAGTTTTAAAATTGAAAAAAATGATAATAATATAAACGTTCTTAGATTCTATCCAAGAGATAAGTTTGATACTGATTATGATTTAAAAATTCTTACTGGTAAATTCACTACCGTTAATTCTGGTGTTTCCACAATTAAAGTTGGTTCAATTAATAAGAGTGTATTTATTCAAACAGTTCCTACTGGAAATACTGATTTAATAGTGGAAGTTGGTATTGATAGTATAAGTTCATTATTTGCAAATAGTCAAATTATTGATGTTTCAACTGGGGAAATGAATTTTGTTGAATCTTATATAACACAAGATGGACAACATAGTTTTATATCAGAAGCATATAATGATACTAATCCAGTTGCAACTAGTGATAATAAAATTGGTATTCTAACTTCTACATTATCAGGAAATGTTTTATCACTCAAATATGAAAATAACACATCATCCAATGTAATTATTAAGTCTAGTGTTGTTGGTTTTGGATCAACTGGATTTATTACACCAGAAGGACATACTGGTGTTGGAACATATAGATTTAAATCAATTGATGAACCAGATGGATATGAAAGATCTTTAATTTATCAAGGAATATCAACCAATGGTGTTGGAAAAACAACAATTGTTGATATAAATTCTAATTTATTTGATTCTGTTAAATCTATAGTTGAAGTTAGTGTAGGATCTTCAAAAGCAGTTCATGAAGTATTATCTGTTCATGACACAAATAATATTTTTGTACAACCAGCAAAATTCATTTCAGGGGTAGTTTCTCCAATTGGTAATACTGGACTAGGTACTTTTGGTGGTGAATATGAAGGAGGTAATTTAGTTGTTAGTTTCTATCCAGATGATGAAGTTGGTATGACCACAGTATCGATACTTAATGAATGTTTCTATACTGGGGTTGATGCATTAAATATACCTCAAACTTTATTCTATGGAAATGTTTACAATGAAAAATTAGGATACAAATATTACAATGGTATTAGTGCTGATCGTATCAATAGAAGGGATTTTAAATTAAATACAAATTCTATTCCTATATTTGCAAAATCATTTAATCCAAATTCCTCTACTTTAGATGCTGATACAGGTACTTTCGATATAGATAATCATTTCTTTAGAACTGGTGAAGAATTAGTTTATACTCCAAAATCAACAATAATTGGTATTGGTTCTACACCCGTAATGTATCATGATACAAGTTCTGGTATTACATCAACCTTACCATCTACAGTATTTGGTATAAAGAAAACTGATAATTCATTCCAAATTGCAACTACAAGAGCAAATGCAAATGCTGGTACCGCAATAACATTTACTGGATTTGGTGAAGGAAATGCACATACTTTATCAATGAAAGATCCTAATGAAAGAGCATTGATAACTATCGATGATATAGTTCAATATCCAATAACACCAACTCCAATATCACATACTTTAAAATATAACCATGATGTTCATGTTGGATTGGCAAATACTATATTCTCTTTAAGTGGTATTGCAACAATACATGTTGAGGATATATTAAAAATTGGTAATGAATATATGAGAGTTAATGATGTTGGTACTGGAACAAGTTCAATTGGTCCAATTACACCAGGAATAGGAACTTTCCCATTAGTTGCTGTTGAAAGAGGTTCTGTTGGTACTGCTAAATCTAATCATGAAAATGGGGATCAAGTTAATAAGTTTAAAGGTGGTTTTAATATTGTAGATAGTACAATTTACTTTACCAATGCACCAAGAGGAAATCCTAATAGATCTTTAACTGAGAGTGGATTAGAATTTCCAACATCTGAATTTACAGGAAGAGTGTATTTAAGAAATAATTATGCTACAAATGACATATATGATGATGTTTCTGATCAGTTTAATGGAATAACTACATCATTTACATTAACTGTAGGTGGAGCTAATACTATTGGTATTGGAACTACAGGTGGGAATGGTATTTTATTCATAAATGGTATATTCCAAACACCAACAACAGATAATAATCCAAAAAATAACTTTAAGATTATAGAAACTGGTAGTGGTGCAACAGGTGTAACTAGTGTTATATTCTCAGGAATAACTTCAACTAATGGTGAATTAATTATTTCTGATGATGATGTTAATCGGAATGGAATACCTAGAGGTGGAATTCCTGTATCATATGGTTCAACAACTGGATCTGGTTATGCACCTTTAGTTGGAGCAGTAGTAAGACCTGTTTTGGATGGAGATGGAACTATTACTGGTATAGTTGGTGTTCCAACTGCTGGAAGTCCATTGGCAGTTGATAATGCACAATATGATAATACATCTGGTATATTAACAGTTACTACTTTTGAAGAACATCAATTAGTTAATGGTGGAGTTAGTGTTGATGAAGTTAAATTGATGCGTCTTGAATTTTCATGTCCTTCTGGAACTGGTATAACAACTACTTTCTTCCCAAGTGGTGTTTATGGAGATAGGTTCTCTGTTATTAGTGTTGGTGCAACAAATGAATTTACAGTAAATGTTGGAACTAGTACAATTCCACATACCTATGTTGGTTCTGGAACTGCTTTCCCATATTATGGTGATTTAAAACTAGGATCTGGATATAATGGTCTAAATCCTATCAATGTTTCAGTTATAGATGATGGATATAATCATAGATTTGTAAGTGCTGATAGTAATTCAATTACTAAGACTACATGGGATGGTACTGCAATTACACCTACAAATGCAACATATCACCCTAGTTCTGGAATTGTTACCTTTACAGTAGCATCTCATGGATTAGCAACAGATGATTTGGTAGGTATTAAAACAGAGTCATTGACATTTAAATGCTCTAAAGACAATTATGCATCAGATCATAAGTATCCCAGACCACCATTCCCCCATACTTTTGATAGTGCTGATGCTAATGCTGTTAATAGCTCATTACAACCTACTGATGCTGCTTACAACCCTCTAACAGGTGACATGGTATTGACATTTGCTTCTCCTCATAATATAAGTAATGGACCAAATGTAACAATTGCCAATAATTCTATCAAATTTAAGTGTTCTAGAGATGGTTTTACAACAATACATAGTTATCCAAGATCAACAGATCCTGCATCTGGATCTAGTTTAACGGTTTCTAATGCATCTGCTAATGGTGGAAAAAGTCTTACAGTTAATGTTGGAAAATCCAATACAGGAGATCATGTAGCTGGTATTTTAACAGCAGTTACTAAGGTAAATGATGATATCTTTAGTGTATTTGTTGGTTCTTCCGTAGGAAAGGATGCAACTATTACAGCAACACCAAAAACATATAATACTCATGTATTTGATTCTGCTAATAGTTCTTTAACTGATGCAATTTTAATTGATGATTGGACTGGTTCTACAGTAAGAACTCCAAGTAATGCAACATATGCTCCAGATACTGGTAATTTGGTATTGTCAATTGGATCTCATTCATTTACAACTTCAAATACTGTTGGAATTAAAACTAGTTCTTTAGCATTCAAATGCAATCAAGATGATTACAATAGTATTCATAAGTATCCTAGAACAACAGATCCAGTTAATGGTGTACAAACTGCAATTACTGCTGTAGATCAATCTGGTGGAACAATTACAGTTAATGTTGGAAAATCTAATGTTAATACTGGTGGTGCATTAGACTTTACTATAGTTGGTGGTGGTAAGAGTTATACTAATCCTGTAATATCTGTATCACCACCATCATATAGTAATTTGGATGTAATAGGAGTTTCTAGATTGGGAGAAGGTTCAACTACAGATACTGGATCTGGTCTTCGTTTAACTGCTGTGGTTGGTGCTAGTCAGACATCTGGAATTGGATCTGGGTTTTTTGAAATTTCTGATTTTGAAATTACTAGAACTGGTTATGGATTTAAGAGTGGTGATGTTTTTGAACCAATTGGATTGGTAACTGATAGAAAATTATATGAACCACTTGAAAAAGCAACAATGCAAATCCAAAATGTTTATTTTGATGATTTTGCAATGTGGCAATTTGGAGAATTTGATTATATTGATTCGATTGAAAATTATCAGGATGGTCAAAGAACAAGATTCCCATTATATTATAATGGAAATAGAATTAGTGTTGATGCTGATCCAGAATTTGATAGTGATTTGAACAATGTAATGCTTGTGGTTATAAATGGTGTTATTCAACAACCAAAAGAAGCATATAATTTTATAGGTGGAGCAAGTATAAATTTTGTAAGACCTTTGGATAAAGAAGATAAGGTCGCAATATTCTTCTATAAAGGAACGGATCTTGAAGATGCTGTAGTCTCAACAGGAATGACTGTGGTTGTTGAATCGGGTGATAGAGTTCAAATATCAGGTGTTGCAACTGGTTTTGATAATTCTGGTACCATAGGTGTTTCACAACAAGACGAAAGAATTGTCAAGTATTTAAATACTTCAACCAGTTTAGAAACAAATATCTATACTGGAGATGGTGTAGATGAGGACGTATTCAGACCAATAAATCTTCTAAAACAGAAACAAGATCGGATAATTGATAGTACATTAGTAACAAAGAAAAGAGTTAGTTTAGAACCAATAATTCTTCCATCTGCAAAAATAATTGGTGATTTTACTGCTAGTGATACTAGTTTTTATGTTGATAATGCAGAATTATTTGATTATGAACAACCAGATCAACAATTTAGTGGAATAATTGTTTCGGGTAAAGAAAATCCATCTATACCAACTGCAACTGCTACTATCAATACTACAGAAACTACAGTAACATCAATTTCAGTTACTGGAGGTTCTGGATATACTTCAGTTCCATCTGTTTCTATTTCGGCACCTCCAGAAATTGGTGTTGGTATTGGAACTACTGCAACTGCAACTGCAACCATATCTAATGGTACTGTAGACAACATTACAGTAACTGAAGTAGGACTTGGATATACAATCGCACCTAAAGTCTCAATTGAACCACCAAGTTCGATTGAAGAGCATTTAGCATCACCTGGAGGTGGTATTACAGTTCAATCATCTGCGGGAATACTTACTGGAATAGGGACAACTACTGTTGGTTCATCATTAGGAATCAAATTTATTGGTATGTCAACAGCAGGATCAGGAGTAGCTGCATTTGCCCCATTAAGTGTTGGAAATCCACTTTACATTTATGGAACTCAAGTTGGAACTGGAGTAACATCTATGGATGTTACGGGAGCTGATAGTGTTGGTATTGGAACTAGTTTTGCAGATAATGTATATTCTGTTGCAGAATTTACTACATCTGGAAGTCAACCAAATATAGTTGGTATTATTACATGTGTGATAAAATCAGATACTAATGTAGTTGGACTTGCATCAACTTCAACAACCTTAAGTCCTGTTGGATATTATTCTGTTGGTAAGTTGAGTAATTTTACTAGAAGCTCTTCACCAATTTCTATTGGAGTCACTGGATTAACAATTGATAGTGGATTAACAACATTCCCAACATTACAAAGAAGAGGTGGTCCAGGAGATGACACTTGGAAGCAAACTGGTGGATTAAAAACACCAGAATAATGATTATTTTAATATGTTGTATAAATATCTAAAAAACTATTAAGATGCCAGCGGTAGTAACAGATCAATTTAGAATAGCGAATGCTAGTAATTTTATAGATTCTATATCAAATACTAGTAATTCTTACTATGTATTCTTAGGATTAGCAAATCCAACAACTGGAAATAGATTAGCAGAAGGTTCGGAAGGTGTAGGTATTGGGAGAACTAGTACTTGGAATAATGGTACTGAGTTAAGTGTTCCAACTCCAACAGATAATTTTCAATATCTATCTCTTTATAATGAGACTTCTCTTTTTGGTAAGAAAATAACCTCAGCCAATGTTAAAAGGGTAATTACGAAATATCAGTGGAAAGCTAATACTAGGTATGATATGTATCGTCATGATTATGATATTTCAAAAAATCCTGCACCAAATGGGAAAAGTGGGTTGTATAGTACAAATTATTATGTAATCAATTCTGATTATAGGGTTTATGTTTGTATTGATAATGGATCTAGTGGAAGTTTACCTAAAGGAAAAAGATCTTTAGATGAACCAACATTTACTGATTTAGAACCAACTGCAGCAGGAACAAGTGGTGATGGATATGTTTGGAAATATCTTTATACAGTTAATCCTAGTGATATTATAAAATTTGATTCTACAAAATATATTGTTTTACCAAATGATTGGTCAACCTCAACCGATCCTCAAATAGAAACTGTTAGAGATGCTGGTAATTCTGATTTATATAAGAATCAAATTAAAAAAGTTTATATTGAAGATGCTGGATCTGGATATGCAGATACACCAACATCAGATGGTCTTACTGTAAATATATTAGGTGATGGTGAAGGTGGTAAAGCAATAGTAAAAGTTGTTGATGGTAGTATAAGTAGTGTTGATGTTATTTCTGGAGGTTTTGGATATACTTATGGAATACTTGATTTAAGTTCATTAAACAAAGCTGCTATAGGTAGTGAATCAGGAACTTTTAGTTATGCAAAATTAATACCAATTATTCCACCTTCTAAGGGACATGGATATGATCTTTATAAAGAATTAGGTGCAGATAAAGTTTTAGTTTATAGTAGATTTGATGATTCCACTAAGGATTTTCCTACAGACACTCATTTTGCACAAGTTGGTATTCTAAAAAATCCCAATAAATATAATTCTACAGATATTTGTACATTAGGTGAATATTCATCATTAAGTTCGATGATGTTAACTTCAGCTGCGGATATTCCAACATCTTCTGCACTTATTGGTGCTCCAATAACACAAACACAAGCTAATGGTGATGTTGCTAAAGGTTATGTTGCATCATATGATGCAGAAACAAAAGTCCTAAAATATTGGCAAGATAGATCATTATATTTTCCAAATTATAATGATCAATTAGATAATACAAGTGTAAATACAATTGCAAAATTTGTTCCCTTTGTATCTGATAGTAGTAAAAATGTTGTATGTGCAAGAACTGGAGCTACATTTGATGTAGTTATTGATACATCCATGAATGGTATAACAAAAGTAGTTGGTGATAAATTGGTAAATTTGGGGGTAGAATTTACAAATGGACTTGCAAATTCTGAGATAAATAAAAAGACGGGTGATATAATTTATATCGACAACCGCAAAGAGGTTGAACGTGATTTAAGGCAAAAAGAAGACGTTAAAATTATTCTGGAATTCTAAAAAACAATGGCACAAAAAACAAATTTAAATATAAGTCCATATTATGATGATTTTGATTCTGAAAAGAATTTTTATAAGGTTTTGTATAAACCAGGATTTCCAGTTCAAGCCAGAGAATTAACTGGTACACAATCTATCTTACAAAATCAAATACAATCTTTTGGTGATAATATATTCAAAGAAGGATCTGTTGTTATTCCTGGTAATATTGCATATGATGGACAATTTTCTGCTGTTAAATTAGATATAGAAAATTATGGTATAGATATTTCACTTTATATTAAAGATTTTATAGGTAAAAAAATTACAGGAAGAGTATCAGGAATAAATGCTATTATTAAATATGTTGCTTTACCTGGTGTTGATGCTGTTGATGATGTGACAATTTATGTCACATATACGAGTGGAGATAATAATAATGAGTTAAAACCTTTTATTGATGGTGAGCAATTAGTTTGTTCCGATAGTATTACTTATGGAAATACTACAATAAATGCTGGAACTCCATTTGCATCTTTAATTTCTTCTGATGCAACATCTATTGGATCTGCTGCATTTATTAAAAAAGGTGTTTATTTTATAAGAGGATATTTTGTAAATGTTACTGATCAAACTATCATTTTAGATTATTATACTAATACACCATCCTACAGAGTTGGGTTAAGAATTGATGAATTAATTATTAATGCAAAAGATGATAATTCATTATATGATAATGCAAAAGGTTTTAATAATTTTTCTGCTCCTGGTGCAGATAGATTAAAAATTAATTTGGTTTTAACTAAAAAATCTATAGATGATCAAGATGATACTGATTTTGTTGAGTTACTTAGAGTAAAAAATGGAAAGATTAAGATAATAAATGCTAAATCTCAATATAATAAAGTTAGAGATTGGATAGCAGCAAGAACTTTTGATGAATCTGGAGATTATACTGTAAATCCATTTAAGATGTCAGTATTGGATTCATTAAACGATAATTTAGGTAATGGTGGATTGTTCTATAAAGATGAAAAAACAGATCAATTAAATTCCCCATCTGAAGATTTAATGTGTGTAAGAGTTTCTGATGGAAGGGCATATGTTCAAGGATATGATATTGATAAAGTTGGAACTACTATAATTGATGTTGAAAAACCAAGAGATGTTGGAATTAACAGTACCGCAAGTGTTAATTTTAATATGGGTAGTGTTATTAGAGTTAACAATGTATCTGGTGTACCGAAGCAGGGTGCATTAGTTGAATTTTATGATGGATTTGGACAAAGTGGTAATAATATAGGTAGTGCAAGGGCATATAATCTTAGTTTAAGAAATGAAGAATATTCTGATGCTTCGACTGTTTGGGATTTAAGATTATTTGATGTACAAACAACAACTCAAATTACATTAAATTCTGATATTTCACCATCTGATTTACCAGATTCTTCTTTTGTTAAAGGAAAAAGTAGTGGTGCTAGTGGATATTCTGTAGGTACTCTTGCAGCTGACACAAAAAGAATTGATTTAAATCAAACTACAGGAACTTTCTCTAAAGGTGAACAGATAGAAATAAATGGTGTAGAATTTCCTAGAATTATTGGTATAGCTACTGCAAATAGTACACAATCAATTAAATCTGTAAAATCAACTTCTGCTAACTTTCCAAACTTTACAGCAGATTCGAATTTAGATATATTCCAAATTCCAAATGGAATATCTGATTGTATGATTTCTGGTGGTTCAGGTTCTCCAGGTATTGCTACTATAACTTCTGGTGCGAAGCAATTTAGTGGACTTAGACCAGGATCTACAATAATATATCAAAAAGGAAATAATGGAGGTGGGGATCCTACTTACAATAAAGTTAAATCTATAGGTGTTGGTAATACAAATATAGTTGTAGAAGCAATAACTCCAAGCATACCTGGTGTTTTTGATGGTAGTTTACCAACTAGTGCATCAACAACACAATCACCAATGAAAATGAGTGTTGGTGCACCAATAATAAGAGGAAGTGGTATTTTACATGCACCATTAGGTAATAGAAATGTATCTACAGTTGATCTTTCAAATTCTAATTTAAGGGTTACTAAACAATTAACTGGTTTGACTATTGGATCTCCAGGAGTTGCTAACCAACTTCTTGTTAATGTTAGTGATGTTACTGGACAATATACAGAAATTACTTCAGATGCAACATTTGAACCTTTTGATGAAGAAAGATATTCTGTTCATTATAGTGGTGGTGGAACAGGTTCAATTACAGAAGATACATTTAAATATCAGTTAAATGGTAGTAGAATTACCATTGATGGTTTGACTGATGGTAATAATAATATTCTTACAACATCTGTTAAGAAAAGGGGTATTAAAAGTAAGATAAAGAATTATAATAAGAGTAAGATGGTAGATATTGTATATTCAAAATATGCAAAATCTGGTGATGTCGCAATTGGTATTGGTGCTTCTACAATTGCAGATGGTCTTACATATGATAAGAGATATGGTTTAAGAGTTCAAGATGAAAAGATATCATTAAACTATCCAGATGTAGCTAAATTTATAGCAGTCTATGAATCTATTGATGGTGAACAACCAACTTTAGATGAATTTAAATTTAGTAGTACTGCTAATGTCCAATTAAATGCTATTTTAGGTGAAAATGTTGTTGGGTATAACTCTAAGGCAATTGCTAGAGTAGTAAATAAATCATCTACAGATGTTAATACATTAGGAATTGTTTATTTGACAAATACTCGTTTTACAGAGGGAGAAGCCGTCAATTTTGATGAGTCTAATATTGATACCAACATCGAAGCAATAACTAATGGTACATATAAAGATGTTACAAATTCATTCAAATTAGATAAGGGTCAAAAAGATCAATATTATGATTATTCTTCCATCATTAGAACTAGAGGATCATCAGAACCTTCTAGTAGATTATTAGTTATTTTTGATTATTATTCTATTACATCTGATGATGATGGTGATTTATTTACAGCATTGAGTTATGATTCTGATAGATTTCAATATGATATTCCTAATATTGGTCAATCTGGTATAAGAGCAACAGATACTATTGATCTTAGACCAAGAGTACCTGTATATGATAATAGTACCAATACTTTATCACCTTTTGCTTTTAATACTAGAAGTTTTTCAATAAAACAATATCTAATATCAAATGAAAATGCAGATCTTGGATATGAATTTTATCTTCCAAGAATTGATAAAGTCTATTTAAATAAATTTGGTGAATTTATTTACCAGAAAGGAACATCTGAGATGGATCCTAAACCTCCTGTAAGGACAGATGACCTAATGGAGTTGGCCACAATAAATCTACCTCCATATTTGTATGATACACAATCGGCAAAATTATCTTTAATTGATAATAGAAGATTTACTATGAGGGATATTGGTAATATTGATGATAGAGTTTCAAATTTAGAAGAAGTTACAACATTATCTTTGTTGGAAAATAATGTACAAACACTTCAAATTCAAGATTCAGAAGGTAGGAATAGATTTAAGACAGGATTTTTTGTTGATCCATTTAAAAATTATTCATCAATTAGTGCATTATCTAGAGTTCAAATTAATCCACAATCACAAGAATTAATTCCAGTACGTTCTAGAAATACTCTTGCATCTCAAGTAACACCTAAATTATCTACAACATCAGCAACTCTTGATTTTAATAGTGATTTTGATTTATTTGATGGAAATGTTCAAAAAACTGGTGATGCTGTAACTTTAAAATATGATGAGGAGGTGTGGTTTGGTCAATATTATGCAACAACACTTAAGGATGGTTCACTTGGAGTTATAAATGTAAACCCATATGAACTTCCTGCATTAGCAGCTAATGTTGAATTGCAACCAAATATAGATATTTGGACAAGAACACATCAATTAGAAGATAATGTTATTAGACAAGATGGAACTGATAGTAGAGTACAGTTAAATTTATCGGCTAGTGGTAATATTGATTTGGGTGAAGCATTTATAGATACAAGTAGTAGTGAGCATATTAGAACGAGACATAGATCTATTGTTGCTGGAACATTTTTTGATGATTTAGGTATGACCCCTGCTCAGTTGCAAGGTAGTACTAATTTGAGTGCTTCTGATTCAATAACTGTTAGTAATACTGATACATCATTTCAAAATAGATTAATATCATCTTCATCTGAAGATCATATGAGATCTAGAAATACTGAGTTTAAAGCAAGTGGATTTGCTTCAAATGTAAAAACTTACTTATTCTTAGATGGGCAAAAAATAGAAGATGTTACACCAAAATTATTAGCAATATCTTCTTCTGTTGGTGGTGATTATGGTGCAACTAAAGCATTTACGATTGGTGAAACTGTAAGTGTAGAAGATCCATCAACTTCAAAAGAAATTATGACATTTAGAGTTTGTACTCCAAATCATAAAGATGGTCCATATAATAATCCAACTGAAACATATTTAAATGATCCATATACCAATTCTCCAATTTCAAATACTTCCTATACATTAACATCTCCTACTTTAAATATTGATACTAGAGCATTAGCCGAAGAAGCTCAAGGAGATTATAATGGTTATATAGTTGCAAATGCAAAATTAATTGGACAAGAAAGTGGTGCTGTAGCATATGTAAAGGATTGGAATAATAATAAAATGATTACTGATGATTATGGTGATATAATTGGAACTTTCTTTTTAAGAGATCCAAATTCTATTCCTCAACCATCTGTAAAAATTACAACAGGAAGAAAAACTGTTAGAGTAACAACAAGTCCTACAAATCTAAATGTTTTACCAGGATCAAGACCTGATGTTGTTATAGCAGAAGGTGTATATACTGCAACAGGATCATTTGAAACCTGGCAGAATGATAGATTTATTAGAACTGATACAACTACAGTTGATGTAAATGCTGATTTTTCTGTAAGTGCACAAGGATCAGTATCTCGTAGACATATTACACATCGTACAGTTGAATATTATGATCCCGTTGCACAAACCTTTGTTGTTGGTGGTAATGTTGAAGCACCTTCTGCAGTAGGTGCAAATGAAGACTTAAATGGTTTATTCTTAACTGCAGTTGAGGTGTTCTTTGCTTCTATAGACACTGAAGTAAATTCACCTATAAGATGTGAAATAAGGTCTACAACGGGTGATGCACGTCCTTCTAGGACTCTTATGGGTAGAAGTAGAACATTATACCCATTCACAACTGATTCTAATGGTAATCGTATTCAAAATATACAAACCGATGATACCAATGCCAGTGTAGGAACTAAATTCACATTCCCAGAACCAATATTCCTACCACCAGGACAATCATATGCGTTTGTTTTGGTTGCAGAAAGAAGTGTTGCATATACAGTCTGGTTGGGTGAACATGGACAGAAAGCAGTTAATGCAGCAACTATTCCTGGATCAACTGGTGAAAGTCCAACATATTCTAGACAATATGGTTCTGGAGCACTATTTAAATCTCAAAATGGTGCATTATGGACAGAAGATCAAACACAAGATTTAAAATTTATTCTTTACAGAGCTAAATTTACTTCTTCTACAGGATCAGTATTCTTTAATAATCCTAATTTGAGTGAGAGTAATGGGTATATTTCACAATTAAGAAATAACCCAATAAGAACTTTACCAAAAACAGGAAGCATTACAATACCTCGTTATGCAGAAGGTTCTGGATCAGGGGATGATAATAAGTTAGAACTTCGTATTCAACCAGGTAGAAAACTTGTTGCAGGACCCCAAGATAATAGTACAGCAGTTGTTGATTCTGTTGGAGATAAAGCTACTGCAGTTTCTGTTGCTTCTACAGGAACAAATTATAAACCATCACAAACTAATACAGTTGTAGATACATATACTATAACTGGAAAGGGAAGTGGTTTAAAACTAGCAGTTAATACAGATGCATCTGGTTATGTTAGTGGTGTATCAATTAATGGTACTAATACAGGATCTGGATATAAACCTGGTGATGTAGTTGGTATTGTAACTACACAGATGGAAGGTGATAGAGGTAGAGGTGCTGAAATTAATGTTACTTCTGGTGCACCAGGATCTATGGATACAATATATTTGACAGATATTCAAGGAGATTCAAGTGCTAGTGGTAGTTGGAAACCAGGTGGTGCTTTCTCATTAAAATATGTTAAGGATGATGGTACAGTTTATGCTCCTCAAGCAAGTGGTGCTGATATAGGAGTTTCAGCATTCAATGCTGATGGTGGAATAAATGATGGTCAGACTTTTAGAGTTAATCACTTTGATCATGGTATGTATTCTGATACTAATAAAGTAGAAATACGTGATCTTCAGACAGATACACCATCTACAGTATTAACAGCAAATTTATTACAAAATGAAACAAGTACAATTAGTGTTGCTTCTACTTTGCCATTCCAATATTTTGAAGGAATTGAGGTTAATGGAAATACAAATTACATAGGATATGTAAAAATTGGTAATGAGATTATTGGTTATCAGGATGCAAATGCTACTGGATTGGTTATTGCTGCATCAACAGATGGTAGAGGAATAGATAATTCAATTATTGTTCCTCATGAAATAGGTGATAGAGTTGAAAAATATGAATTAGGTGGAGTTTCTATGAGAAGAATGGTGATAAATGGTGGACAGGATATTAGTAATGAAGAAATTGGACTTGATCATTATCATGTTAAAATTGATACTTCTACTAATGGACAGATTAGAAATATAGATAAAGACTATCCTTCTAATAATAAACAACCACAATTATCATTCAAGAATGATTCTTTTGTTGGTGGTTCAGAAGTTAAAGCATCTAGAAATATAGCATATTCTGCTATAGTTCCTAGATATGATACTATTACTCCAAGTGGAGTTGATGGATCATCTACTAGTATAACTGCTAGTATAAGAAGTGTTAGTGGATCTAGTGTAGATGGAACAGAAGTATCTTTTAATGATCAAGGATATCAGGATGTTCAATTAAATGCATATAATAGTCTTAATGATGTTTCAATCGTTGCATCTAAAGTTAATGAAAATGAATATCTAACAAATTTACCTAGAAATAAATCATTCACTACGGTATTGAATTTTACATCAAATAATGATTACCTATCACCAATGGTTTATATTGGAGAATCTAGTACTGAATTTATAAATCATCGTTTAAACAATCCAATAGGATCTGATAATTATTCTACTGATAATAGAGTAAATACAACTATTGAAGATCCTCATAGTGCAGTTTATTATTCAAATACAATTAGATTAAGTAAACCTGCCACATCATTGAAAATTTTACTATCTGCATTTAGACCAGAAAATTCTGATATCAGAGTTTTATATCGTTTATCTAGATTAGATTCAAGTGAAGTTAGTTCAGAATTTGAATTGTTCCCTGGATATAAAAATCTCATTGATAATAATGAAGATGGTTTTGGTGATATTGTAATTGATGAGAATAAAAATGATGGTAGATCAGATTCCTTTGTTGGTCTTAGTGTTAGTGATGAATTTAAAGAATATCAATATACTGCAGATAATCTTGATTTATTTAATGGATATACAATTAAAATCGTTATGTCTGGTACTAATCAAGCAAAACCACCAAGAATTAAGGAACTTAGGAGTATTGCTATACGATGATTAAAGTTGAAGGACATACACATCTTTATAGAGATGAAAAAACTGGAGCAATAGTTAATTGTGATGA
>CEVZ01174021.1_pt1 | contig 22496 bp, 12 predicted proteins | sample 361371 | NCBI WGS metagenome assembly CEVZ01 (sample SAMEA2620217, study PRJEB7988) | marine metagenome | isolation source: saline water (ENVO:00002010), including
AAGCGCCTTCACCATTGTTCCATAATCGCCCTTGAACTTCTTGAGTAGCTTGGGGATATTCTCAATTTGCTTCGATCTCTCTGGCTCTTCTAGGAACTGGGCATATGTCGCCTTAGCTAACTTTGCCGCTTGCTCCGCAGTTGGTCCTTCGGCCACGATATTGTGGGGAAAAACCATCACTTAAGGATTTGACCAAAATACCTAGCAATCAAATTTTCAAATATTCTCTCCAAAAACCTTCAACTGCTCCCCAGTGCATCTCTCTTGTATCCCTCTAGAACCTCTCTGAATAGTTCGATATCAGACTCAAAAGTCTCCGGTAGTAGCGGTCCGAAAGAAAATCGGAAAAATCGGGAATATGGAGAAACATACGAAGGATCCTTCGAATGAGGGCGTGCCATGTCGCAATCTGATGCGCATAGTATTGCCGCTCCCCGCTTGAATAGACGTCTATTCAGCTCCGCGCTAGTCAGGCCCTGAGGCAGCTCTAACCAGTGGTAGAAACCCCCGTTGCCTGTGTAGACGCCAAGACCCATCTCCTCAAACGCCCCTCCATACCTCTCCCGTTGCCAGTTGTAGTGCTTCTCTACGGCTAGTCGCGCTTTCTTTACACGACTTTGCTCAAGGAGCTTGACAGCGTATAGCTGCGACGGGTGACTAACACCGCCCATGCCGAAGCTCGAGAAATTTGCCAGAGTCTCGATATTCCTCTTGCTGGAAACGATCCACCCCACCCTGATCCCCGGAGACTGGAGCCCCTTGGTACAGGCACAAGCAATGAACACATTGCTGTTGTCCAAATCCTCAACGTACTGTATCCCGCTAACCGAGGGAGTATGGAACATCTCGTAGGCCTCATCCAGCAAAATCCCGTTACCTGGTTGCTCAGCCATCTGAATAAGCTCCCTCAATTCTTCTCCATAACGAGTCTGTCCTGATGGATTCTGCGGGTTAGAAATCACGGGCATTATGAAGGCCTCCGGATCGAGCCCCGATCTATCGAAATATAGCGAATTATCTGGATGGAAGTTGTTTTCCTTAGTGAATGGAACTACTTCGTAATCGGTATTGCTCTGTTCCAAGATGTCCAGATATGCCGGCCACTCGATGTTTCCTATCCTTACCTTTACATGCTCCTTTAGGAAAGCCATCACGGTGTAGATTCCAGGTCTCCCTCCAGCGAAAATCATCACGTTGTCTGCTGTGATGCTGGATCCGTATTGCGAGTTGTAGTAACCCACGATAGAATCGCGCAATTCAGGATGCCCCCATGCTTTGGGATAGAAACGATCCTCCGAAGAGACACCAATGCTGTCTGGCAACGGGGGGCCATCGAACTTCTCAAGCTGAGTAGTTAGTGGGAATCCTTGGGACCAGGGATGAGTTCCCTCTGAGCCCATGAAGCTTCCAAAGGAGTCCCTGAAGGCGTAAAGAGTCTCATAGATTCCCATTGGGGGGCAATTGTCAGACAGGAAAGACTCCACACCGGGCCCCTCGGATTCATTTGTGATCCCATTTCCGTTCCCTTGCTCACCCATGCTTCCCCGTGGGGGTAGCATACAAATTAGCTTGACCATCGCGACTTCACAGATACATGAGGTCACAGAAAAGAACTGTTAATACGAAAAATCCCTGTCAGGGGTCATGAGCGGTCCACGCACTTCAGAGAGAATAATTCCAGTCGCAATATGTTTGCTAATTCTAGGAATGTCAGCATCTACATTCCAGATGGAAATAGAATCTGGGGAATTGAGGGAAAGAACGGAAAGGTCAGAAACTCACGAATCAGTAAATTTCCAGGGCTTCACGCCAGGGTCAATTTACTCAGATGCGACTATATCCAATGCTAGAGGGACTGTTTGCTATGTCAGGCACGATGGCACTATAGGGTGCTGGGGAGGTAATGATAACGGCCAGCTCGCAACAGGGTACAGTGGTTGGGGAATGGAAAGTACATACTCGACAGAAGACATAATCGGAGTCGGAGGACTCCAGTTCAGGGAGGTAGCAGTAGGTCACATGAGCGCCTGCGCAATCACTGAGGGCGACGAATTGTACTGCTGGGGGGGAGGCCAATATGGTCAGCTCGGCCGCCCCGTCTGCGTCGAGAACACCACAGGTGGTGGATATTTTCATTGCAGGCACGCAATGAACAAGCCCCCCCAGAAAGTCAACTTCACTAACAACGAAACTGTCCTCACCATTTCCGGTACCGGGGGTTCGGGTCACTTCTGTGCAATCATGGAAACTGGAGAGGTAATGTGCTGGGGACAGAATTTGTACGGCCAGGTCGATGGTAGCGATTTCTGCTCCAAGATGACTTCCTACGCGATACCCGCCGTTGGGGATGACTGCAATTGGAATTATGGGAAAACAAGGCCCCAGCTGGTCCCCTTCCCAGATAACAGGAGCGCCATAGCGGTAACCACCGGCGACCAATTCTCATGCGCTGTCCTGGATAACAATAGCGTGTACTGCTGGGGATCTACCCTAGCCGGTAGAATGGGCCTGGGGGAAGACCACTTCACGACAGTCACCACATCTTCATGGGACGTCTCCATGTCATCAATCGAGGTGGAAAACCCCGACGCCTTCCCAGATTCGGGCTACGCAGTCTTAGGTTGGCGTGAAGGCTACTGGTCTGGGAAGAGCGGCAACAACCTCACCGGGTTTGAACTGGTTGATACCGAGGGCGTCGGCACCATAGTCGCTGGAACTTACATCGCCAACGCAATCCAGAGGGAACCGATACACATCCCGATGCCCAACGACGAACCCGCATTGGCAATAGACTCAGGCGGGGCCATTACAACAGCGATCGTTGGCGACGGGAAAGCCGTATTCTGGGGGCATGCCGGCGACAACTCAACGCCTGTTATTCAAACTGCAATCCCTCAGGGTAGGACCGTGATCTCATTCTCGCAGAGCGAGAGCCACGGATGCGGGATCCTGGATAACTTCGAGGCATGGTGCGGGGGCCAAAACGGATGGGGCCAACTTGGCCTGGGCTCAACCGGAGGAAATACCCCCTTCTCTATGGTCACTGGAGGCCAAGAGTTCGTGGGGATAGCTACCGGCTCATATTACTTCAACGAAAACTCAAGGTGGAACTCTACTTACCAGGGAGCGCAGACCGCATCCTCTTGCGCCATCAACGTGACTGGTTACGTTTTTTGCTGGGGGACAGACGAGCTTGGAACACTAGGAGATGGGCCGCCATGCTGCTCTAGAAACGCACCCAACTTGATCTACAGCCCCGGAAGGGACGGAAGGGCAGACGTTTCAGACAGGGACCCGGACGGAGACGGCGTAATCTCCATCCTAGACGACTTGCCTTATGGGTGCCCATCAGGAGTGTACCTGGTCAACGGTGCTTGCACCGGAGTCACAACTGCTGGATTCTACTCCTTGGAGTACTCTACCATCCAACACCCCTGTCCCGCAGGAACTTTCCAACCCTCGCCCGGTCAGGATAACTGCCTGACCTCATCTGCGGGCCACTACAGCCCAGAGGGATCTGCGAGCGAGATCATTTGCCCAACAGGGCACTACCAGCCCGATGAGGGGCAAGGAGCTTGCCTCGAGGCCGACTCGGGCAACTACGTCTCCATCGAGGGCGAGACTCGCCAGTACGAGTGCACTCCGGGCAGTTACCAGCCGTGGCCGGGTCAGGACGGGTGCCTCGAGGCCCAACCAGGCAACTTCGTGTCGGGGTTCGGCTCCGACCGGCAGACTTCCTGCGCTGAGGGGTCCTACCAGGAATCCAGCGGCATGGATTCCTGCACCCAAGCAGATCCCGGCTTCTACGTGTCTTCCGAGGGATCAACTTCCCAAGAGCCATGCCAGCCGGGATCATTCTCCAGCTCCCAGGGCCAGGATTCCTGCACAGAAGCTTCACCAGGATTCTTTGTCTTGGAGGCCGAGAGCACGGCCCAATCAGCATGCCAACCCGGAGATTACCAACCCGACTCTGGACAGGTGCAATGCCTGACGGCAGATCCAGGGAACTTCACTTCGAGCGAGTCTGCTATTGAGCAGACCCCATGCCCCAGCGGGTATTACCAACCAGATCCTGGACAGACTTCCTGCATTGAGTCCGAGGCAGGGTACTTCTCTCAAGAGGGAGCAAGCTCTCAGACCCAATGCCCATCTGGAACCTACTCGTCCTCGTCAGGCGAATCGGAGTGTACTGCAGCCGACCCAGGTTACTACGTTGAACTGGATGGGGCGACCGGTCAGACTGCCTGCCCTCCCGGCCAGTTCCAGGGGTCATCTGGCTCGGGTTCTTGCGAGGAGGCACCTCCAGGTCAGATAGTCAGCCCGGATGGGACCTCCACATTGGAGTGCAGCCCCGGCACATACAAGCCCGAGAACCAGTCCACTTGCCTAGAGGCATCTCCGGGGCACTTCGTTAACGAGTCGGGGGCATCCTCTCAGACGCCTTGTGCACCAGGTTCTTACCGATCCACTTCAGGAAAGACGGACTGCGTCTTGGCCAGCCCTGGAAACTATGTCCCAGAGGAGGGATCCTCAGGCCAGACCCAGTGCCCCAAGGGAGAATTCCAGTCTTTCGGAGGCGAGTCATCGTGCAACCAGGCAATGCCCGGGCATTACGTCCCAGAGGAGGGAGCCAGATCCCAGACCAGCTGCAAGGTAGGTAACTACCAGCCCGAATCAGGGCAGGAGGATTGCATGCCAGCTGACCCTGGGAACTTCGTTTCTCAGAGCGGGGCAACCTCCCAGTTTGCATGCCAGCCGGGAACATTCCAAGGTGACTCCGGATCATCATCCTGCGATCCAGCCCAACCAGGGAATTTCGTTCCCAACGCTGGAGCTACCGAGCAGAGCAAGTGCCCTGGAGGGCAAGAGCAGGAGCTTAGCGGACAGGCTTCCTGCGTTGACGTGGAGAGGCCACTATGGTTGTCACTACTAATCTTCGGAGTCCCATCCATTATTCTGGGCACTATGGCCATCCTATACATCTCGAACAGGAAGAAGGGCGGCGGCGGTGGCCGAGGAAAGGCCTACATGTACTCCGAGGATCTAACGGTAGGACAGCTCAAGAAATAGGATAGGTCTCCATAGGACCTGTTATTTGAGCAAATCCCCCCCGGATTTCCATGAGAGACTATCCCGGCGACAGGGTGGACCTCCGCAGCGACACCGTCACCCAGCCAACTCCTGGGATGAGAGAGGCCATGGCAAACGCCATCCTAGGAGACGACGTCCTGGGAGACGACTCCACAGTGGCCGAGTTGCAAAAAAGGCTGGCAGCTATGTTGGGTAAGGAAGCAGCACTTTTCGTCCCCTCAGGGACCATGTCCAATACAGTCGCCATAAATTCCCAGACCAGACATGGGGACGAGATCGTCGCTCATCGAAAGAGCCACATCTACCTCTACGAAGCAGGCGCATACGCAGCTCTAGCCGGCTGCTCCATCGCCTTAGTGGACGGCGACTGGGGGCAGATGACACCAGAGGGAGTTCAAAATGCAATCAGGAAGTCTGCAGGAAGCGACTCTCATTATCCCGATTGCAAGCTGGTATGCGTAGAGAACACCTCAAATGTCGGAGGGGGCTCAATCTACGACCAGGAGACTCTAGACGCAATATGCGAGATTGCCCATATTAACGACTGCCGTGTCCACTTGGATGGAGCCCGAATGTTCAACGCAGTAGTTGGAAGTAACACCGATCCAGATAGGATGGTTCGGGACTTCGATACGATTTCGGTTTGTCTGTCCAAGGGCCTGGGTGCCCCGGTAGGTTCTGTTCTAGTCGGAGACACGCATATTATCCAAGAGGCCCATAGGTCCCGGAAGAGGCTGGGAGGAGGGATGAGGCAGTCGGGAATGCTTGCAGCCGCAGGCATTTATGCCTTAGACAACAATATAGAGAGGCTTTCGGAGGACCACTCCAGAGCTAGGGTTCTCGCAGAGGCTATCGAAAAAATGCCCAATTTCTCAGTCGATCTAGATGCAGTTCAGTCCAACATGGTGTATGTCAACTGCCTGGAGTCGGACTCTAAGCAGATTATGGGAAGGCTTTCCCAAAGGGGCGTCGACGTGCTCGATGAATCGGAATCAATCGTCAGGGCTGTGGTGCATTTGCACATTACAGACGAGGACATAGAAAGGGCGATAGGGGCCTTCGACGAGTCACAATAACCCGTAAGCGTTCAATAACCCGCCCTCTTCGAGACAGCTATGAGGAAGTTAGTGGCCCTGATCTTAGCCTCCATCATCATCATTCCAATCCAGGCTTCGGCGTCGAGCGAGGGCCTCTGGGATGATGCTAGGATTCTGGGCGGTGGAGGGCAATTAGCAGGAACAATAGGGACACTCCCCATTGATCTGACAAACAATACCACCGAAACATCAGCTTCTTTTGGCATATCCGATTTGCCTAGCATAGTAGAGGTATACACGGCCACTTGGTGCACTAACTGCATCACCACTGAACAGGCTTTGGATGAGGCTCTCGGGGATCAGGAAGTGACAAGGATACACTATCACAGACACCTCTTCGAACCCACCGATCCCTTCGGTAGCAATTCCACAGAATCCCGATGGATCGATTCCTACGGCATGGGCTCCATCGAGTCCAGCAAGACGGATTTCTTGGACGGACAGGAGAGAGTAGCACCATCCAAGGTTTTCGACGGGGAGAGAATGTACACTGGGATCAGCACCAAATCAAACAGCCTTGTTACCGATTATTCTACTGCATTGGTACTCGGCTCTAGCCACCCATTCTACGATAACGGATCATTGGCCCTCTCGGCAGAAAGGCAGGGGGACTCGAGAGAGTTCTCGTTTTCTTGGGACAATGTTTTCTCCTCTAGTACCGAAAACTGGGAGGCTAACGGCTGGCTTATGTTCGTTGAGAAAACAGCTAAATTTCCCGAAGGAAGCAACGGGAAGGAGAACTACAGCCACGTTCTCCATGAGGCAGTAAACATAGGGCCCAGCCAAAATGGCTCCATACTTATGGAACCGCCCAGAACTTGGGACGGAGATGATTTGACAGTTGTCTTGGTAATCGACTGGCAAACTTTCGGCATTGAGAATTCTCTGCCAGCTCCTGCAGTTTCCACTCTCTTGTGCATGCTTGCTGCGTTTGCCCCGAGAAGGCAACATCAACACCAAGACTAGCACTGGGTAACGGCAGTGGGTTCAATAACCATCGTCGAGCATGGCCAACGCTCGGAGATGACCCATTGCCGCCAGCCGAACACTGTGTAACGAGTGAGGAGGTACCCATTGGGGGGATGCCAGGATGGCTGAAGGAACAAATCCGACTCCAATCCCTTGGAATTCCCAGCGACGATCCTAGCTTTCTTGGGCGAATTCTCATAATCTATCCAACCGAGAACTCTCGTAGACAGGCACTGTCATCTATCGGCCTCCATGGAGGCGTGGACCGCACCCTCCATCACACCATGGAGTCATTGCTATCTTCTTTGATTGCGGATCTAAGACTCCCTCGAGTGATTCCAAATGAAGGGCCTCTGACTTCCATACTTCACAGCGAGTGCAAGAAGGAAGCAGCCAGACTAGGATTCCCCTTAATCAACCCCCTTCCAGAAATGAAATGGGGAAAGGGGAAGACTGAGGCCCTTGTCAAACTCCACCGCCATCTTTCAAGAGATTTGGTAGCAAATAGATGGGATGGCCCGGGGATTACAACCTTCAGAAGAATAATTCACAGGATGGAGAAGAAGCTTCGATTCACTCATCCAGACATGGTATGTGAACGAATTATCGATTCCCTAGAGGGTGGAAGAGTTCCATTCACGATCTCCGACATAGATGGAATAATCATGCTCGACCACTCACCAGTAATGTGCAGATCTTTTTCTGAGACCCTTCTATCCCTATCTAAGCTGCGTCCAATACACCAGTTAACGTATCCTGGAAATTTCCGCCTGGGGCATCACGGCTTCATGCTCGTCGACGAGCACCCAATAAAAGATCCGAAAGACCTTCCCAAATGGGTCCCTTCTGGAAGGATACCACAAGAAGAATCTTCAGTCCAAGTAAATCGAATTATGCTTAGGAGAGAGCAACACTCCTTCCAAACAGCAGTAAGTATTGTTGCTAACAGACTCGGTAGAGGTGATGCCGAGGTAATTATCGTAGACCCAGCTCTGGAGAAAAACAGACACAGATGGGAACAACTTCTTGGGGAGATTGGGATCAGTCTCGAAAGGAGAAAAAAACCACCATCTTCCCATCCGATTGGTCATTGGATCCTATGTCTAGCAAGATTGGGCCATGGAGCCGAAGCATTCTCTCTTGACAACCTGAGAGCCCTATCTCTACAGTCTTCAATTGTGCCCTTTGAGAAACCTAAACAGCACCCATCAGGAAAAGAATTCTCCCCAATTGCCGACTCAGAACTTCTAACCAGACTAGCTAGGAACGAGCATGTTCTGGGAGGCCCAGGAGCACTCTTCAAGTGGATAGAGACACTCTCTCGAGCTCCCAGAGATGAGAAAGATGGAGTAAAGAAGGAATCGACACAATGGTGGATCCTATGCCTAGCAAAGTCACTATGGCCGTTGCTCCGAGAATCGGACAGACAACAAATTAGCAAACTTGGAAATCCAATAGGGTGCCATTCAGGCCAACCACTGCCCCTCCCGATGGCCGCAACGGAAGGTGATGTATGGCTAATCCATACGCTGTCTCTAATTGACATGGAATCCCAGATGAAACGATTCTCCGGCCGGGGACTTTCTCCTGCCTCCGCAGTAAAAGCCCTGATCGATGAACGACTAATTCTAAGGAAGATGCAGCGAATATCTGGCCAGGTAATTCCAACCCTCGGATCCGAGTGGGTGGATGAGCTCACCTCACTAGCCCAGAAGACGAGGGCTATGACCGGTGGACCGAACTTCTCTGGAAGCGTTTCGGTAATGAGGCCCGAGGAGGCCTTGGGGTGCACTGCTGACTTGTTCGTGATGGCTAACTTGTCCAGCTCATCCTGGGATCTTAGAGTCCCAAAGGCTCCTTTCTTGAGTGAGGATGAACGCCATTCGTTGGGAATTCTCAGACCAGACGGGCCGATTAGAGACGCTAGACACTGCTTTCAGCACATTCTTAGCTCATCCCCAGAGGTGTTTGTTCTAGACCCAAGTCTGGACGAAACAGCCCCACCAGCAGCACCAATTAGGGAATGGGCCCAGGAGTTTGAATTAACTGAGAGGAAAGGACACAACGAACAAAACTCCATGCACCCATCTCCTCGCCATTCAAGGCAGATAGATGGATCCCTAATCAGAAAGGGGAGGTCACCAATTCATCCCCCACTAAATCCCAGTTCTGTATCCATACCCTTGGATAAAGTTGTACAGAGGGATCGAGAGAGGAGGCAACCCTCAATTGCCGGAACCGATGGATACTTGGGAGAGAAAAACTCTCCACACCTGCTCTCCTTGGACAAACTCAAATTCCATGCAAAGACTCCAGAAGGAGTAGAATCGCCCAGAACAAACAACAGATGGCCAGTGGTCGGTGGAACTTACAATGGAAAGACGACCCCTTCAATAGATCCAAGACCTCTGTCCCCACTAGCTACTGGCGCTCAAGTTAGCGACTCTCGGCATGGCCACTCTGGGGAATCGCCACAGAAAATTCCCGTGTGGTCACCCACTAGGCTTCAGTCATGGTTACAGTGTCCAAGGAAGGGTTGGCTATCCAAGGAACTAGGGGCAGACAGACAAGAATTGCAGGATGAGAATATCGACAGCAGGACATTTGGAGAACTACTTCACAACGTTCATCACGATATTATCGCCCAGGTTTTGGGTTTTGAGACCAGTGAGGAACGTTTTCTTGATGGGGGCTCGGGGCAAATCAGCGTTCAAAGGTCTGGCCTAGACAAGGATGAAGTTATGCAAATAGCCCTCGAGTCATTGGACTCAAGAGCTCCTTGGTTGGAGAGAACAGATGCGGTTTCCATCCAACGACTTAGGTCACTGACTGGAATGACCAAGGAGGAATGGAGTAGCTGGCTAGCAGACCCAAAACCCACTCCCCCAAAAGGCAGAATCGGGGGGATAGTCACTGCGGAGCTAGAAGTGGGCGATTCTGCACCTCTGTCAATAGAGTGGAGGATTGGAATAGAAGACTCTGAAGGCATGCTAATTGGACTCCATCCCGAGATTACCGGGAAAGAGGGATATGAACCAATCAAGATTCGGGGGTCAATAGATAGGGTCGACATTCTGCCTATAGACTCGGACTCAGATACTTGGATTGACCATGAAGGGGATGATTCTGTCGCACCATTAAGAGTCCATGGTTCGGGTTGGAAACCGAGAAGAATAGTTGCAATTAGAGATCTAAAGACATCTGAATCAGACTCTCCAAAGAACCGCCATTACAAGGGCCTCCTCGAAGAACTTCAACTTGCAATATATTCCAGAGCATGGGAGGAAGCACACCCGGGGGACCTGGTTCTAGCAGCCGGTATTTCGGTGTTCGGTCACAAACCAGAACACTTCCTCGAAACCTCATCACTTTACCACTCTTCTAAAGGAAATAAAATCGGCACACGAACTTCAATTACTAGAGATTTACACAGATTCCAAGATGAGGACGAGAACCCTACATCGGATCATTTCAGGGCTTGGTTGGCACAACGCCTCTCAGTAGCACTGAGGGTTGCTAACAATGCCAGATTAGGGAAGGTTCACCCCACACCCTCCAGAGCCGTTTGCACGTATTGTCCGGTAAGCGAAATCTGCAATGTTAGGATGGAGGGTTCATTCTGATTCGCCTTAATTCCGCACAGCGCCTAGCTCTTAACCTGGACTCGCACATCGTGATTGATGCTGGTGCCGGTACTGGAAAGACCAGCACCATAGTCGATCGGGTAATTGAGCACTATCTGGCTAGCGATCAAAGGGCAACACGCCTCCTTCCCAAGCCAGCGAGAGCCCCAAGCATAGGAGCGGGCTTGGTCACATCGCCTAGCTCGGAGAGGACCAATCTGCAGAATTGGGAAGGGCTCCTACCCAGCGAGGTCGTTCTACTTACTTTCACAAACAGGGCGGCTGACGAGATGAAGGACCGCCTTAGAAAGGCGATTTCGAGAATTAGGCCAGGACCTTTGGGGGACGACGGCCGCTATCGTTACGATCCGAGAGTAAAGAGCCAGGGTTTCATCGAACAACTCCTCACTCTTCTCGAAGATGCACCAATCGGAACCATAGACTCCTTCCTTTCTCAATTGGTGTCCCCGTACCGAGGAAAATTGGGAGATGCTCTCAGTAGGGAGAATGTATCTGATGCATCAAGGGCAATTCTGGTGGAGACCGCACTCAGAACAATTTGGAGGCTAGCAAGCGATAGATCCAGAATTGGAGATGCAGTTGATGCTGGAATACCAGCTCAAATAGTTTCGGAAGTTCTCTCAGCAAGGGATCGAGTAGCCCAGCACTACTCCGGGAGAACTTCTGCTTCTCGAGTTCTTCGTACTCTTGTAGGCAAATCGGTGTTCGTAGAAGAGTCTTCTAGGAAGGTCATGGACGATGAGGGAAACGTAGATCGAGACAAGTTGCTAACTATGTTAATGTCATCTATTAATGAGGAGGACATAAATGACCAGGCTGAGAGGCTTCACAATATTGTAAGTGAGATATGCGAGACCATAAAGGAATGCATCCAATCTCCTTCTTCTGTTGGTTGGGCATCTGGGACTAGAATGGCCTGTCTGGAGGAGCTAGACAGAATTGGGCCACCTTCCAATGCTTGGGGGAAGCTATGCTGGATGGGTCATCTGCTAACTTGCACAGTCAGCCCATCTTCCTTAATGGCGAGAGACATGAAACCCTTCCCAGGAATGAAGCTACCATCGGACGATTGGGAAGCAGGAATAAGGAGTTACTCCAAAATCGAAGACGCGAACCTCAAGAAAAGATACAAATCCACACTCAAGGAGAAAAAAGCAGAACTAACCAGAATCTGGTCAGATGATTTGGGCAGAATGGCTCTTCACTTTGTTCGAACTGCAATCCTTCTTGACGAAACAAAACCCCCTCATTCTCCCGATAGATGGATGAAGCCGATTATTACACTGCCTACCGAGATCCCAGAGAGCCTAGAGAATCCGAACAAGAATCATCATTTCAGCCTTGAAGGAGAGATTCGGAACCTCAGGGACCTGCATCTTCTGCATCTCGGATTCCAAGGAGTGATGAAGAATCTAAAGCAACGAAATGAGGTCCATGACTTCGATGACATACAGAGGCTTGCAGGCGACCTACTCCTAGCAAAATGTCCAGACGTATGTCGAACTTTCTACCACCCCTCTGTCCAACTGGCCTTAGACTCAATCAATCCTGACCACCCATGGAGAGATGATCACATAGACCGTGCATTGGAAGCCATTTCGTATTTGGAGGAAAATCGGGATTCTGCCGGCGAAGCGATATCAAGACTTGCCGCCATGCGTTCTGACCTCGAGAGCCGACTCCTCATACTTGGAGAAATTAGAAGGAGGTTCAGGGCGTTCATCGTCGATGAGGCCCAGGACAACTCGCCTCTCCAATGGAGGCTTCTATCTCGTTTATGGGGGCCTCGTGAGATCAGAGATGATGACAACCCAAGGCCAGACACTCCTTGGGAACCTACGGTTTGCTATGTCGGCGATGTCAAGCAGAGCATCTATGCCTTTAGACAGGCGGAAGTAACAGGATTCCTCGATTTCGCAAAGTCCCTCAGAGCAATAAACGTCCACGAGTTCTCTAGCGTTCCAGAACTTACTAGAAAGCCCCCACTCAGGCGGGAGTCTCACAGCAGGGATCCTAGAAACGACCACATTTCATCCATTGCCAAGGCATCTGAGTATATGGAGAGGGGAGGAAGAGACCTAGTTCCTTGGATCCCCTTCGATGCAACCGACTGGGACCTTCCAGCCCCGTCAATAGAAGAGGTCAAAGCACGACAAGAGGGAATGGTCTCTCTCCAGGTAAATTATCGATCCGAGGGAGGACTCCTTGAGGTGATGAACGAGTGGTGGATGGACATCTTCTCCGACAGGCACAGAATACTGTCCGAAGCCGATTTCTACGCATCTGCTCAGACTCTACACTCATTTCCCGAGAAGAGGAACAATAGGGGGGCAATCGAGTGGATTTGTCCCCCCGATTCAGATTTCTCGACCAACCCTCCTGTGGATTTGGAGAAGCACCTCGATCCCTTTGGACCAGGCATCTCGGATAGACTCGAGAGGCAGGCCATGCTAATTGCTATGAGGGCTAGAAGCCTTATTGAAGGAAATCCGATAAGAGTTAGGTCCTCTAGTGGGGAATGGAAAGAAGCCGATTCAGGGGGTCCAGTCGAACCACAGGACATCACAATCCTACTACCAAACAGAGTGAATCTGAGAGACGTCATAGTCCGGCACCTGAATGATGCCGGTGTTCCAGTACAAGTTGACCGTGAGGGTCCTCTGTTGGACCGTCCTGCAGCTTCGACCTTGGAGGGCCTAGTTCAGTTTGTAGCTAGGCCACAATCTCGTCACAATGCAGCTCGGGTCGCCAGCTCCCCTCTGGTCGGAATGAGCGATGGACAACTGCAGAGGTATCTTTCTTCGACAAATAGGGGGGAAGATTTGCTTTCTGCCATGCTAAACCATTCTATTGGCGAAAGACAGAGGTCATTGGTCTCCAGATGGTGCGAACTCTCTTCCTCTTCTATGCTTGCAGAACTTCTCGAGGACACTATCGATAGATCAGACTTGCTTGTAGCTTATCCAGACGAAGTATCCCTTCAGGATGCCGAGCAATTTGTTGAGATCTTCAGAAAATTGTCGGACGAGGTAGGTGGGGATCCAATTGTTCTCGCAGACCGATTGAGGGATTTGAGGGAGCAGAGCTCCCACGCTCTTGAGGCCAGCACTATCCCCCAAACGGATGCAGTCCGAGTGATGACAATTCACAGCTCGAAGGGACTAGAGGCAAAGGTCATCATTCTTGCAGATCTATTTTCGGCTAGACAGACCAATATGAAGAATGAGCAGAACAGCAGACTCATCGTCGGTCCAGAGATGTTTGCTGGACATCCCAAACCATGGCCCTCAGGAAAGGTCCCAATATCCCCTCTCTGGGAACACGCTAAGCTTCTGAACAGAGCTAGGAAGAACGCCGAGGCAAGGAGACTCCTCTACGTAGCTGCTACTCGAGCCGAGGAGAGGCTGATTATCGCTGGATCCCCAAGTGGAACCGAGTGGGCTGAACACGAGGGAATCGTGATTCCTTGGGCCTACGACAAGTACGCTCCACAACTTGGCCAGATGTGGCTCGAGTCATTGAGGCAGGGATCTTTGAGGAGGGGGGAGCGAAGCTCGCCTTGGTTGAGTCAGACGGACATTGAATCAGAACGAGAATCGCCTGCTAGTGGGAGCATAGCTCTCTGTCCAGAGGCACTCCTCGAAGACTCCTACCTTGGGGGGAGAAAGAAGACCGGAATCCTGATGTTGCATCACCCAGATTGCTTCTCAGTTAGCGGAAGCGATGGAAAGAGCTTCACTACCCCAATCCAGAGGCTCGAAATAGTTGATCGGGCATCTCGAATCTATCCAGAGCCAGACTCGGATCCAATTCGTCCTGAAATCAACCAATATTCTACAGTGGTAAGAGTTAATCCAAGCAAACTACCATCCTACTACGAGTGCCCGAGGTGCCATTGGATGGAAGTCAGGGCCGGTTTAGAACCGGGTCCAATAGTTGCTGATAGGAAATCCTCAGATTTCACGGATTCATCACTATCCTTCGACCCAGCAACGTTTGGAACTGTTTTCCATAGGATTATCGAGATCGGGATTGGAAACCCAGGCCCTGGAGAGAAAGGACCGAGCAGACCACTTCCCAGATCCTGGTCAACCCCTGCAGAAGACAGAATTACAGATGAAGGGATTCATAGAACTGCGTTCAATGAGCTACTCCCTCCAGGCACCGATATAGAAAAGGTAGCAGAGGCCACACGCATCATGGCCAAAAGAATCTCTGACGGAAAAATAGGAGAGATGGTCAGAGGTAAGACCGTAGATGGTAGGGACTTGGAGGGTCTCAGGACAGAGTTGCCATTCCACATTTCAATTCCGATAAATTTCGACCCGATCACCAGGGGCAAGTGGTCTCCTGAAGGGGAGGAGGAACTAATCTCCATCGACTCTACGACAATAGAACTGAGTGGAGTAATCGACTTGGTTGTATGCACTACCAGCGTCGACGACAAATCGACCATAAGGGCAATTGATCTCAAGACTACAGACGCAAACTCCCTGAATAGCTCACCCCAAAGCGATCTACTTGAAGCACTTGGAGACGACTCAATCGGTCCTTGCTGCCATGCAGAGAAATCTCTTCTTCACAAGCATAGACTCCAGATGGCTCTATATCACCTAGCTCTGGAAGGATTGGAATCCGACAGGGGCATAGAGGGCTTGCTCGAGCGAGAAACTCTGCCTCCGGCAATTCTTGTTGGACTTACCGGGAGACTAGTGGAGTATCCACTTGAGGTGCTTGAAAGGGCAAAGGAGGAACTCTTTGAAACACTGGCCCTTACAGCTCGAATGTCTCTTGCTTCCGAATTCCCCCTCTCTGTGGTCGAGGAACAATACGGAGCACGAATCTCAAAGTGCCAGGTCTGCACGCTTTCTGAGGGAATCCAGTCGAAGAGTCCATGAGTGAGCACTCTGGGAAGAGGTCATGGCCCTTGACCTAGGACACATGATGAATAGAAGTGATGAGATCTGGGAGGAATCAATATTGCCCAGCCTTTCTGAATTCATAGAAATCAAGGCACTTTCACCACTCTTTGAGCCCAAGTGGGCTGAGATCGGGGAGCTTGATGCCACCATCGAACTATTTTGCCAATGGTTGGATAGTCAAGGAATTGAGGGCCTGTCCTACGAGACTCATAGGATAGAAAACCTCTCGCCAGTATTACTTGTGACAATAGAGGGAACCGGTCCGGGAGAAGTGATCTTCTACTCCCATCTAGACAAGCAGCCCTCAAAGCCAGAGCTATGGTCGGAGGGACTCCATCCCCTCAAAGCAGTAAGGAGGGATCCATGGCTGTTCGGTCGTGGTTCTGTAGACGACGGATACGGGGGATATCTTTGTGCCACCTCAGTTAGGCTTCTTCAGGAAGCCGGAGAACCCCATCCTCGTTGCACGATGATAATCGAGACCTGCGAGGAATCAGGATCATTTGATCTACCTCCATACTTAGAGGCCTTGACAGAACAACTCGGTGATCCCGACATGGTCGTAGTTATGGATAGCGGAGGGCCAGATTATGATCATATTTGGATGACTGAAGCCCTAAGGGGGCTTGTTTCGGGGACGCTTTCGGTGAAAGTCTCCAATGAAGGAATCCATTCAGGAAACTCAGGGGGCTCGATACCCTCTTCGTTCAGAATTCAGAGGATTCTTCTCGATAGAGTTGAAGATTCAGCCACTGGGAGAGTTTTGATTCCAGAGATGCATGTAGAGATTTCTAAGGAAGTCATGGAGAAAGCTTCCGCACTAACCGAAATAGTGGGTAATAGAATCTGGGAGCAATTCCCCACAGTCGACACCCTGAAGCAAGCATCGGATACTACGGAGGACATGATTATCGCTATGAATTGGGAGCCAACTCTGTCAATTATCGGAGCAGACGGTATACCTTCTGTCCAGGATGCGGGTAACGTTCTTCGTACAAACACAGACCTGAAGCTCAGCTTCAGGATTCCCCCCGGGGTCGATTCTCAGTCGGCACTAGAACGAGCAAAGGAAATTCTAGAGGACAATCCCCCCTATGGGGCAGAAGTAACTTTCACTCCAGACTCTTGTGCAGATGGATTCCACGCCCCTCCCCTTGAAGGATACATTTCAGAAGCTATTCAGAAAGCTTCCACAGAGCTAACAGGGCTGCCTCCTTTGGCAACATGGACCGGGGGAACGATCCCCTTCATGGCAATGATGCAGGGCAAATATCCTGAGTCAATGTTCCTGTGCACTGGAGCCTCGGGACCAGGGAATAACGCTCATGGTCCTGACGAGAAGTTGCATATCCCTTCTTCCAAGAGACTCACAGTAGCGCTATCAGCAACAATCGCAGCTATTTCAAAAACCCCCTGATTAGCCCGTACTTTCCAATCCTGATGCCGCCGGGGTTATATCGGGGTCACCTGCGCACCACGTAGGATGATGGGCCAAGACGAGTCCGCAGGAGCGGATACTCAACAGACTATTCGGGACCTGGAGCAGCAGGCTGCAAAGGACAAGGAAGCTCTGGACAAACTCCTAGTCGCCTATCAGGCCCAAGAGGCCGACATTGGCGAGCTAAAGGCGCAGGTTGAGACGCTTAACAGGGAACTTATCGATAAGGAGACTGAGAAGGAGGGGATAAACAACCTACTCTCCAATCTTAGGAGGCAGAAGGATGAGATGGAGGTCGATCTCGCGAAGGCGAACACAAAAATCCCCTACTTAGAAAGCAAGCTGGAGAAAACGGAGGAGTTGCTGGATAGAGAGAAGGCAAGACTGGGCACCGCAATCACCCTCGCCGAGGAGATTGACGAGTCTAACCAGGCTGCACAGGCAGAACTTGCCGCAAGGGATGATTGGTATATCCAGCACATGCAAGTTTTCGAGGAGCTCAACGAGGCGATCAAGACTAGACATGACATGATTGACAGGGCTGTGGAAACCGCTAAGGAGATCCAATCTAAGCAGGAGACTTTCCAAGCTCAGAAGCAGGCTGTAATTGAGGAAATTAAGCAAATGGAATCGGAAGAGGAAGAGTCAGAAGACTCTGAGCTAGAGAACGAATAACTCTACTCTCCCACATTCTTGATGAATCTAGCCGGAATTCCTGCCCAGACCTCTCCTGCAGGGACCTCTGTCCACTTTGGTACTACCGCCCTGGATCCAATCACAGCACCATCACCAATTGTGCATCCTGGTTGAACTATGCTCCCTCCACCAATCAAAGCACCATTTCCGACTCTGACGGGGGCGAGAACAATCTCTCCGCTTTCTACAAGATGCCCGTTAATCGTAGCGCCCCCGCCGACTACAACCCCGTCGCCGAAGATCAACATCGATGCGTCGTTTATGTTCTCTGAGTTTAGCTGGACTCCCTTTCCGATCTTAGCCCCCATCATTCTGTAGTACAGGTTTGCCAGGAAGGAAGGCACAACCTGCTTTAGGAACATCTGGGCCACCCTGTGGAAAACTAAAGAGAAGGCCCACTGAATTGTGATGAACGATCTCAGTGGATACCTTCCTTCAGGCTTCCTGATCCTGAACATACCTCCGAGTACCCCGCATATGACAATCAGGCTAACACCCCAAATGATGTATCCGAGGCCCAATGAGATGCAAGTCACTACAACCTCGATAACCCTGTCTTGGCCATCTGTGGTTGCAGTCATCCAGTCGAAGAAAAGATAGGATGGGACAATGGCAAGTCCGATAATTACACCTACCAGTGCCATTACCAAGACTGACAGAACGTGTTGGACCCTTCCGAAGGAGTTCAAAATCACTCCTCCTCTGAAATTAGCCCCGCATCTATGTCAGCCTGCCTAGCTACCTTCTTCCCCTCTTCCACGTCAATGAATGGAAAGAGCATCAAACCCATGGTGAGAATTACTAGCAGGATCATTATACCGAATCTAGTATCGTATGCAGCAGAGAAAAACGCGAATACGAAGGGGCCAATAACTGCCGCAGCCTTCCCCATGAACCCGAAGAACCCGAAGAACTCCGTAGTTCTGGATTTTGGAACCAGATATGAGAATAGACTCCTAGCCTGTGCACCAGCAGAACCCTGCACGAATCCCACCATTGTCCCAAGTAGAAGCCATTGAAGGGTAACTCCGAAATTTAGCGGCCCCCATACATTATCTCTGAGGAAATTTGGCCACCAATCAATCGGCCCGCCTTCAATCACTGTAATGTGCTCGTCTCCTACTGAGGAATTACCGTCCAAAATACCTCCTCTGAAGGAGAAAGACCATCTGTGACTCTTCATTAGTTCCATTTCAGAAGCTAGAATTGAAGCCTCATCGGATGAAATCCTCGTCTTTTCGATGTCAGAGTCAGACCATACATCACCCTCAAGGCTCCCTTCGATCAAATAGGAGAGAAATGCATTTCTGAAATCCTCGTCCCCAGGACCAGACTTGCTAACCCATCCCGTGACCCCCCTATCGTGGAGGGTGCTGAGCTCATACTCATCGGTTTCCTCAATGTAATCATAGCGAAAGTCGAACCTTTCGTGATCGTCTCCTAGGTCCAGAGGGGCGAATCCCGTTGCAATGATTAGAACTGCCATGTATACCCCTATCGCTCCTCCGAGTACAGCCTTGGTTCCATACCTTACAGCGAGCATACCACCAACTATCGACATGGGTATGGCAATAATGTTCGCCAATAGGATTAGAGCGATATTCATCACCACGGGAAGCCTAAGGTCATTCTCAGCGAACGAGCTCGCAACACCCCCCACCGTGTGAAGAACGTCATAGAACAGAAGATAGGCAAGAAGGTAAATGACTAGAATTCTATATTTCCTAACCTCTCTGAAAGTTCCCTTTACCTCGTTAATTCCGTCTCTCAAGGCCTCCATTGCCGACTCGTAAGTCTTCTCATTGGGAATCTTCGGCTCGGGTGTATTCCTAAAGAATGGCAGACCGAACCCAAGCCACCATAGAGAAGTTGTAACAAACGCAAATGTAAGGGTCCAATCACCATATTCCGAAGTTAGCCCGAACGCACCGGAGCCCATTACAATTAGATGAATGATTAGAATCAGAGATCCTCCTGCAAAACCATAGGAATAACCCCAACTAGAGATTTTCTCCATCTGACTTTCATCTGAAAGATAGGGCATGAATGCATAGTAAATCGTGTTTCCACCCGCCATGCCAATCTGCCCCATAAGAAAGCAGAAGGCTAGAAGTCTGTAAGCAGAATTCTCATCTAAGTGCGGGGCTATTCCCATGAAAGCAGTGAAGACCACTCCAATAATCGTGTAAATCCACACTATCTTCTTCTTTATTGGAATTCTATCGGCAATAGCTCCCAATATTGGACTAGAAATTGCAACAAAGACCATCGATAAACCCAGTACTGCAGCGTAGAAAGAAGTCCCTGTAACGTTCAATCCAGCAATCTGAGAAGTACCGCCAGTTGCCAGATTGAAGTATCTGGTAATTAGCTGACCGCCAAGCACCGTGCCCACAGTCAAAGCGAAAGCTTGGTTCGCCCAATCGTACCAGTACCAACTTCTCAGCGACTTATTTTGCTCATCGCTCATTCCTTCTATTGTCCCGAATGACATGCTATCACAATACCGAGGAGACTCACCTGTTTAGTGTATACTACAACATCTGGCGTAACATCAAACCCAATTCATCACGTAATATCAAGTGCAAAGGTACCTACGAGTGCCATGGCCAACTCATCGGGAATACTGGGAGATGGTTCGAAAGCCATCAAGATTCACCATCTGATAAAGGCCCCTGAGAATAGCCCCGAGTCGATCTCATTCCGAGAATCATGGGATGCTACCAAACCAGTTACTGTGTACAAGACCCCAGAGAATCTACCAGATGGCACTCCCTGCACGGCTGCCACAGTAATTCTAAGGACAAAGGGATGTGCATGGTGGTGGAAGTCAGGTTGCACCTTCTGTGGCTATTTCAACGATGTTAGAGATGATGTTTCCATTCGTGATATGTTCTCTCAGTGGGAATCTGCGAAGGAATCGACAAATAATTTTGAAGGATGCTCAATGGTAAAAGTGTACACATCCGGAACTTTCTTCGAGGACAGGGAGAATCCACCTGAGTGGCAAGAGTGTGTTCTTAGAGAGACTGCAGAAATGGGACTTCATCTAGTCGTCGAAGCCCAAGCACAGATGTGCACCCCAGAGAAAATTAAGTGGGTTGCTGAGAGGCATCCTGGTTGCACCGTGGCTATTGGTTTAGAGGCATACGACGACAAGGTCCTTCGTTTTCATGTCAACAAGGGCTTCACTACTAAGCAGTGGCATAGGGCAGTTGAGATGCTTAGAGAGAACGAATTACGAGTAAAGACATACCTAATTTTCAAACCCCCATTCATGTCAGAGGGAGACGCACTTAACCATACAACAAAATGGATTTCTCAAGTTTCAAAATATTCTGATGAGGTTTCCGTCAATCCGATGAACATACAGAAGAATACGGTTGTTGACAGACTTTTCAGGAATGGTGAGTATAGGCCACCCTGGTTATGGTCATTAGTTGAAATGGTAAAACGCTCATATGAAGAGATAAGCAGCTCTCAATGCAGGATCATTATACATCCTACTGCTGGGGGAAAGATCAGAGGGGCCCATAACTGCGGATCGTGTGACGATGACGTAGTCGCAGCTATCGAAAGATTCTCCGTTTCTGCAAATATCGGGGAGTTCGAAGGTCTCGGATGCCAATGCGAGGAACACTGGAAGGCAGAGTTAGGCATAGATCAAACCCTCCCATTGCCCCTTGGAACAGGAGCATTCAGAAGAGGAAATCCGATCGATCTCGTTCGTGCCCCTTGATGACATTACCAAACCCAATCCGCCCAATGCTTAAGGGCGAATCTTTCGTGGTAGTGGCGTAATCGATGAATTACGAGGTGTAATGATGTCCGATGAAGTAGGCTCATTGATTGGAGAATTTATCCAAGGGGAGAGCGAGCCCCCGTCTTCCTGGGTCTTCCTGGTCTTGGGTTTTGTTTCCACAATAATCTTCCTAATTCTATATGGAATTCTATTTCCAAATAGCGATCTTCCAGTGATTTCCACAGTACTTCCTGTGTTCGATGGAGTATTCGACTCAGGAATATGGTTCTTTATCCTGGGAGCGATGATTGGGGTTTTCGCTATTCTTGGAACTATGCTAACTGAGGCTACTAGTGAGTGAGGTGATATCTTGGGCCTGCTAACTACGATGACGATATTTTGGGCAGCAACATTAGCCGTCTTCTTTTTGTTGAACCGAGGAATTTGGGTTTTCACAGATGTCAGCAAGAGTTTGAGCATGTTCATGCTCGAGAAGGCTCTGGGACCTCCCATAGACTTCGTAGAAGGAAGAAAGGGCTCAGCTTCGACGACTTGGATAATTCAGGGAGCGCTATGGCTAATCCCAGCATCAATCCTCACCTTCTGCGGACTATGGCTGCAACATGATCCAGATGCCCTCCATAGCCTGTCATCATGGGGAATGTCTCCTTCATCTTCATCATTGATACTGGCAGGAATTCTAACTGCGAGCTACGGCTCTGGAGGCATGTTATTGAACGGAGCTGCAATGCACATTGTACCAGAATTGGGTGGAACGAAATTAGCCAGTGAGAAGAACGCCTCTCTGATGTCTTTCCTCTGGACTCTAGCGGTTGTAGTTCTAATCATTGGCGCAAATAAGCCGGAGATTCTAGGAGTCAAGGTTTTATTCATAGC
>CEVZ01063155.1_pt1 | contig 22401 bp, 12 predicted proteins | sample 361371 | NCBI WGS metagenome assembly CEVZ01 (sample SAMEA2620217, study PRJEB7988) | marine metagenome | isolation source: saline water (ENVO:00002010), including
GCGGGGGCGGTGCCTCGAAGCCAGCGGGGGGTGGGGGCGGGTCTAGTGCTGACTCTTCCGCTACTTCTGGTAACTCAGAGATAGGCTGTTCATCTGATTCTGAAACCCCTTCCATACTTAGGAGCAAATCTCTTGCCGAGTCGTGATCGAGAAATTCATCTTTTGTAGGTTCTCCTGAATCGGACGAGTCGTCTGAATCTAGGCCGGGTGGGGGGGGATGTGGCATTTCCACTCCCATTGGAGGTGGTGGTAAATCGAATCCATCTGGAGGTGGTGGAGGGGGTGTTGAGTGGCCCACTTGCTTTGCTTCGTCTTCGCCTTCAACTTCATCAGGATCGGGTTCATCTCCCATCAAATTGGCCTCAGGATGCTATCTCCACGAGTGTCGGGTTCGTTTAACGGTTGCCTGAGCTGTTTTCCGGATATTGGCCCGAGAATGTTGAAGGGATGGACGTCTTGGGGCGGTCATGAGCGTCAATGATGGCACCACCCCCCCTGTTCTTTTCGTAGTAGGAACTGCAGGTGCAGGAAAAAGCTCCCTAGTTACTTCTTTTCAGAGATGGGCTAGGTTCCTGGACATTGATGTCCTGGCAATTAACCTCGACCCTGGGGCAGAGAGGGTTCACTATGACCCAGAGTTCGATGTAAGGGACCTCGTTTCATTGTCTGAAGTAATGGACGAGTATGATCTCGGGCCCAATGGAGCTCAGATTTTGGCTGCTGATCTAGTAGCTTCACAAGCCATTGATGTATTTGAGGAAATAGAAGGGCTCGCTGGAGATATCATGATTGTGGACACCCCCGGTCAAGTCGAGCTTTTCGCATTCAGAGAAGCTTCGAGTCACTTGGTTCATGTAATTGGGCAAGGAAGGGCATGTCTGATTTTCCTATTTGATCCGCTTCTATCAAGTACGCCAAGTGGATTTGTTTCCCAAATGCTTCTATCCTCCATTGTACATTTCCGTTTGGGCCTGCCCACTGCCAATTTCCTATCCAAATCTGACTTGCTAGAGCCCGAGGTCCTAGATAGGATTCTTGAGTGGGGCGATAACCTAGATGTTCTTGAGGCCGCCCTGTTTGAAGAGTCCGCTTCACAAAGTAACTTCGATGGAGGGGGTCAGAGGGCGGAGTTTGCTATCGGCCAACTCAGGATGATGCAGCATGCAGCAATTCAGCCCGGATTGGTGCCCCTCTCTAGTGAGATGGAAGAAGGTCAAGCAGATGTGCTTAGCTTCGCCCAGAATGTCTTTGGAGGAATGTCGGATGCCAAGGATGGTTTTGCGGGAGATATAGAACATGAAAGGCAGTGAACACAAAATAGACTTGCTGGCAATTGATGACCTTTCTGGGAATTTTCCTGATCTGATTGAGTGGGCCATCAGGATAAAAAATGATGATGAGGCTCTATTCGACTTCAAACCACTAGAGGGGATGACTGTCGGTTCGATATACGAAAAGCCTTCAACAAGGACGAGAGTTTCTTTCGAAACTGGAGTTAGTAGGCTTGGTGGACAGCCAATCACACTATTGGCTGGGGACATCCAGTTAGGTAAAAGCGAGTCTATTGCTGATACAGCTGCAGTTCTTTCGAGATATATGGATTGCATTACATATCGATGCTTCGGGCATGAGGATGTTGTAGAACTGGCCAATAATTCCTCGGTCCCAGTAATAAATGCACTATCCGATCTCCACCATCCATGCCAAGCTGCTGCTGACATGATGACAATTGTAGAGAATTCCGAGAAAATGGATGGCCATGTATCATGGGTCGGGGATGGAAATAACGTTCTTCACGATCTTCTTCTGGGGTCTGCAATTCTTGGTTATGACATCAAATACGCAACTCCTGAAGGGCTTGAGCCTAATGATTCTGTTATCGCAAGAGCAAAAGAAATCGCTGTTTCCACGGGATCCTCAATTGAAGGATTGAATGACCCACGAGAAGCGGTCAAGGGGGCTGGAGTAATCTATACCGATGTTTTCGTATCCATGGGCGAGGAGCACATGGAAGGGAAGATGAGTTCATTCGAAGGTTTCCAAGTGAATGAAGAATTGGCGTCCTTGGCAAATGATGATTTTCTGTTCATGCATTGCCTTCCTGCTCATCGGGGCGAGGAAGTTACTGATGCTGTTATCGACTCCCCCAATAGCGTAGTCTTCGACCAAGCTGAGAATAGGATGTGGGCGCAGATGTCCATACTAACTCTACTATGCAACGAAACCGCTTGGCAGACTTACTGGGAATTGCGCTAGAATGGAATAATAGAGATCACTAGAAATGCAACTAGACAGAGTTGCATGGACCTCTTGATCATTTTTTGTGCAGCTCTATCTTCAGCGGCAAATAGCTTAGGCTTGACAAGTAGCAATGTAACCACAGCGGGGATTACGAATGCAACATGCCAATCAGTGAATATGCCAATTGATGGGACAAATGGGAAGAGCAATGAAATTAGCCCTAAAATTAGTACTATCCATGCAAGGAATCGTGCTTTCTCTGGCCCCCTACTTATGGCATACGTATTCCTACCTTTATCCCCTCCCAGATCCTCCACATCTTTCACTATCTCTCTGGATAAATTGTAGAAGAAGCCAACAAAGAAGACGGCCCAGGCCCGGGGATCTAGTGGCTCAGATACACCTGCGGCACCAAAAATGAAGACCAAGCCCACTGAAAGGCTTATTGCAAAATTTCCGGGAAGTCCCCTATCTTTCATTTTTAGGCTGAATTTAGAAGGTGATTCATAGTGGAACAATAATGCCAGTGCGACGACCCATATCACTAGGGCTGGGATCCAACTATCGATTCCGATTTCTCCCGACCATGAAATGTAGCCAGCGAGAAAAATGGAAAACAGAGAAGAAGCTCCCATGAGGAAAATCCCAATTTTGGCATGTTTTACCGATATTTCTCCCGAGGGTATTGGCCTCTCGGGCCTGTTAAAGCTGTCAATCTCAATGTCCATTAGGTCATTGAGTGCGTTCCAAGATGACATGAACGTCATTACCGATATTGAATGAAATATGGTCGCCAATGCATAATCTCCTTCTGGTATCCCCCTGGTGGCAAGTATTGCCCCCAGTAGGACCCCAAATATTCCTGCAGTAAACGAGTTTCCGGCTCTAAATAGAACCATCCATGGATGAAGTCTCACTTTGGCGCCCTCAGTCTATTGAGAGCAGAGCATTGACTTGATTCTTCCCCGGCTAGACTATATTCAGGGCTAATTCGTTCTGAGAAAGACCCCAGACACAGACGGTATACACGCTTCCTCTGAACTGCCCCCTCACATGACCTACTTTGGAGAATCTGTTATCTTTGGCCATTATGTTTCCAACTTGATTCATCGTTGCGCCCCAACGAAACCTTTCATTGAGGTGGTCAAAGATCTCCACGGTGTTTGCGGTTCCTTTATTCTCCAACAAATCCAGGACCTCTTCCCTTAATCGCCTTGTTCTGGACATTAGGCTGCCTCCGCTAGGGTTGGGTTCGAGAGAACCCTGCTGTGAAGCCCCCTCCACGACATGGGGCTTACTTCCACGGAAATGGAGCTGCATTCAATGGGCTTCCAAGATTCCGAATTCTCTAGGACCCCGGTATCACTAACAATCCCCCCATAGTTTCTTGGAAGAGATAGTGATTCTGTTCTCCTGAGGCTGGAAAATAGAACAACTCGGTGTGGATCCGGCCTCTTCCTATATTGCAACCCTGTGCGTGTGTTTTTTCTTGAAATCATGATCCTTTTGAGTGAGCATCCGGATATGAATGGCGGTAAAGGAGGCCAAGGTGAAAGTGAAAGTGAAACCATGGGCGGGTATTGATTGCATCGTTTTCAAATAGAGACGGCAGCTCCCCGGAGCAGCGCTCGTGTGGTGTAGTTCGGTCCATCATGACGGACTCTCGATCCGTCGACCCGGGTTCAAATCCCGGCACGAGCACCAACTTGGGAGATTTTTCCACTCAGAACAGTCTTAAGCGCATCTTCATTCGATGAGTAAGGTTCAGATGCGTATTGAGCCCGATCCGAAGCTCACTTTCGATGATGTTCTAATTCGTCCCAAGAGAAGCACATTGATATCGAGATCAGACGTTAATCTTGAGAGGGAGTTCAAGTTCAGGCATACTGAACAGACGTGGGCCGGAATTCCTATCGTTGCAGCGAACATGGACACAACTGGAGTTTTCTCTATAGCAAAGGTTCTCCAAGGTCACAAAATGCTAACATGCACTCAGAAGTTTTACTCGACAAAAGACTTCTCGGAAGCTTGGGAAGATGGTCTTGATCCGGAATACATCTCGGTTACTTGTGGATCTACCGAGGAGAGCTTCGAATTACTACAGAGAAAGGTAGGTACAAGCCAAAAAATAAAGATGATCTGTATCGATGTTGCTAATGGTTACCGGGAGGTCTTCCTAGACTTCGTTAAAAGAGTTAGAGAGCATTTTCAGGACAAGATAATTATCGCAGGCAATGTAGCTACGAGGGAGATGACCGAGGCTCTAATTCTAGCGGGAGCAGATGTTGTAAAGGTGGGAATTGGCCCGGGTTCCGTCTGCACTACAAGGAAGGTTGCTGGTGTTGGATACCCTCAACTCTCTGCTATTTCAGAGTGCGCAGATGCGGCACACGGACTCAATGGCCATGTGATGTCGGACGGGGGCTGCTCATCCCCAGGGGACGTGGCTAAGGCTTTCGCAGCTGGTGCTGATTTCGTTATGCTTGGTGGGATGCTAGCGGGGCATGACGAGTCAGGTGGTGAAATGATCGAAGAAGGTGGGAAATCTTTCAAGTCGTTCTATGGGATGTCTTCCTCGAAGGCAATGGAGGAGCATTATGGGAGTGTTGCCAAACATAGGGCACCCGAAGGCAAAGAGGTCAGAGTACCTTACAAGGGTGCCCTAGAAATAACGGTGCAGTCAATACTGGGAGGCCTCAGGTCGGCATGCTCATACGTGGGAGCTAGGAGAATCAAGGATCTGCCAAAATGCACCACTTTCGTCAAGGTTAGCAGGACCACAAACGAGATCTTCCAACAATTCAATGTGGATTAAAGGTACTCTGGATGGCTTTGGTCAGGCATTGCAGAGCTCTCCCTGTGAGGGGAAACTGGTCGGGTCCTTGGGATTGGTGTTCCATCTGCTCTCGCACTTGTTAACGTAACCATCCCCATCGGAGTCAACCATAGAGTCTGATGGGTCTAGTGGGTCGTATCCAAAGTAGTACTCCCATCCAGCCCACATGTCATCGTCATCTTGGTCCTGATGGAATACTTCCGAGCCGTCTTTCCACTCATCTCCGTCAGTGTCGTTAGAAATGGGGCTGGTACCATTCTGGAACTCTTCGAAGTTGGTGTAGTTATCCAAATCATCATAGAATGATGACCCGGAACCGAATGGGTCTATGTGGCACTCAAAATCCTGAGGGTCGTCCCAACCCGGGCAGTAGCGGTACATCATCACTGTCCTGTTGAGGCCGTCGTCATCGAAGTCTTCACTTCCATCATCAACTCCGTCAAGGTCTGAATCGAACATCCGGGGATCCATCGGACCTCTTGACCCCAAAGCATCAAGGGAGTTGTTATCCACAAGTCCCAGCTCTATTGCTTCCTCCGAGAAGCTAACTTCCCATCCATCGGGTAGCTTATCCCCATCAGAGTCAGCATCCACTGGATTGGTATCCCAACGGTCGGGAGCCTCGAGGGAGTTCTGAAGAGTGTCATTATCAATGTCGAACTTTGAGTCAGAAGGAGATCCAAAAGATGGGTCGAGAGCCCATCTTCCTTCGTCTGGAACTGTGAAACCAGAGAGGTTCATCTCATGAAGGAAGAAATGGGGATCTAGGACTCCATCGCCATTTCTATCGCCAGATGTATCGAATCCAGAAACATAGTTTATCCAGATCCAACCGCCAGGTCCCTTTCCACAGTCCATCATTGAGTCGCATCCCGGTGGCAACCAATTTGAAGTTGAAATCCAGAGGCTGTGGCTTCGAGTATTCTCCTGAACGGAGAAAACCTGCATCTCCCATCCGTCTGGTTGGCCATCAGAGTCAGTATCGTTCACCAATGGGTTAGTTGCCCCCTGCCAAGGCCTTGGAATGTACAAAACCTCATGACCGTCCTTCAATCCATCGCCATCAGAGTCGGGATTATTGCCGTGGGTAATGTATTGGTCCTGGCCATCCACTACCTCCTCACCGTCCTCAAGGCCGTCATTATCGGTGTCGAACGCAGAAGCGTTAGTGAAATAGTAGACTAGCGTTCCGTTATCGTACCATGGGTGGCCGTCCACTGCCTCCCTGTAGTCCTCAAGACCGTCATTATCGGTGTCCTTGTCAGTGGCGTTTGTGAATGTCTCGTAATATTCCACAGAGTCTGAAAGTCCGTCCTGATCCGTATCGAAAACACCCGGGTCACTCCTGACAATAACTTCGGTAACTCCGAAATTGACAATCCTGATCTTCCATCCAATTACCTCGATTCCATCAATTAGGCCATCGGCATCTGTGTCTGAATTCAGAGGGTCTGTGGACCTGCCATCTACCACTCCATCACCGTCTCTATCCCGAGCGTTGTACTCGTCTAGGTTGGTGAATCTCTCATGCTGCTCAACTACGGTTACCAAGGGCTGCAACCTACTTGTGACTTCGTCGTCTTCTTGGACGTGAATGTGGTAGACCCAACCCGGGGTCTCTGTCTTTACTGGGATGTTCACATAGTTGCTGTCCACCACGGTCCTCACCCACAATATGGTGCTATTCTCCTGGACGTAATCTCCTTGGGATACGTCTATCCTTTCGACCGTAGTAGCTCCGATCATTTCTTTGTAGGTTACCGCGCCGTCTCCATCAGCATCGTATCCGTCGAAATCCGGGTCATCATCAGAGTTACTCCCATCATTGGGGTGGATGCCACTATTGAACTCCCAACCATCGGGCATGCCATCCATGTCGGTGTCCCATACCAGAGGATTTGTGAAATTAGTAGGGCCCCAGTCGTATGACACCTCGAACTCTTCCACATTGTTTAGGCCGTCTCCGTCATTGTCACCATATGCATCGGTGGAGTTTGTGGGGTTTAGGAACCACTCGTATTCAGAGTTGAGAGAATAGCAGTACTCGAAGCCATCGGGCATCCCATCGCCATCAGTGTCCCAATCTCCTGGCCCGTTGAGCCTGCCGTCACCATCCATGTCCTCATTGAACCAATTTGGATTGTCAAGTGGGGAATTTTTCTGCAGATTGGAGACTAAACCCCCCGGAATCTCTTGGACAGTGAATAGAATCCCGGAAGCGAACGCTCGAATGTGTGGGGCAGGAAGCGTAATTGTGCCGAATGTTGGCCTACCGCAGAATGTCTCAAGATCTACTAGGTGGGTGGAGATTTCAACCAAGTCATCAATCAAGTCCCCATCACTATCTGCGTCCCTTGGGTTTGTGTCATACTTCTCCTCGACGAAATTCCTAAGTGTATCTGGCTCTGGAAGCTCCAGATCCAAGATTGCGTCACAAGAGTGCCCAAATTGCGTTCCCATCTCCTCCCAGAGATCTTCGCCGATGTCAAGTTTAATCTCGGCCTGCATTTGAGCGGTCAGGAGTGGGCAGTTCCAATTACCATTCAAGGGATCCAAGAGAGTAACAACTCCCTCCGGAGTAGTGACGTCGTGAGTGTGTTGCGACTCCCACCGATCGTTGAGTCCATCTCCGTCCGTGTCCTTTAGACGCGGATTTGTTCCGAGCTCTGCCTCGTCCATGTTCGTTAGGCCGTCTCTGTCAGGATCGCCCATAGGTCCGTTGTCAGGATCTGGAAACGTCTCGTTCTGCTCACCGGTCTCTCTTTCCGTATCTACCGATGCAACAGGGATATCTTCGCATTCTACTTCCGAAAGACCCTCCCCTATGGAAATGCAAGGTTCTCCCGTGTCTAGTGGATCAAGGCCGTTTTCTATTTCCCATCCATCATCTAGGCCGTCACCGTCAGAATCCGGCTCTTGCCAGTTTGTCCCGTAAAGTGTGCTTTCCATTCTGTCGGGAATTCCGTCACCATCCCAGTCGCAGCCTATTGTTGGCACATCGGGTGGGCATTCCTTCTGGACCCCTGGATTGAGCTCAATATCGTCGATTGCAGATTCGAAACCCCCTCTGTCAGTGCTTGAAAGTCCGGCTCCCACGACGGTGTACAAACCTGCAAGACAAAGAGTGGCAGTTATTGCAGCTACAGCATACTGATTGTGAGTCATTGCCAAACTATCACCCCGCCCTAAGATAGGGCGGGTCTTGCAGTTTGGGTTCGGCTATAATGATTCATGGAGAATGCACGGTGGAAAATATCACAAATCAAACAATAATTTGACTCAAGATTCCCTGATGAAGGAGTCAATCCTATCGAACGCTTCTTCCAGGATTGGCAGATCTGGCAAGCTGACCATCCTGAAGTGGCCCTTTCCCATCTCTGTGGAGAAACCCGAACCATGCACAACTAGAACATGCTTTTTTTGGAGCAGGTCTAGAACGAACTTCTTGTCATCTTTGGAAAGATCTGGGTCCGTGATCTTGACGAACAAATAGAACGCACCCCCGGGAGGGTGGCATTCCAGCCCTTCTATCTCGTTTATCCTACTTATCGAATATTCCAATCTCTCCTGAATTGTAGACCTGTGTGACTCAAGCCAATCGGTTTCGTCTGTTAGGCCGGCCAAGAATCCGTATTGTGCGGGAGTGGAGGCGCACAATCTGCTCCTAAGTAGGCGTTCGACGCCGTCCCTTACCGAAGAAAGGACGAGCTTCGGATCATGCCAGGCCATGTACCCCACCCTCCATCCGGGGGCGAAATAGACCTTGGATACGCCATTTAGAGTGATAACTGGGACTTCATTCGAGAGGGAAGCAGTCGAAGAGATTTTTCCAGTGAAATCCAGGCCATCATATATCTCATCTGAAATAATTGTGCACTTAGGGAAATCTCTGGCAATTTCAATTAGTTCTTCTATCTCTTTTTCGGTGGCAACATTTCCAGTTGGGTTATTGGGATTAATGAGAACTAGTAGTCTTACGGAGTCATCCATTTTCTTGCTAATGTCTTCAAGATCGATCTTCCAGCCATCGTCGGGTTTGAGCCTGTACTCTAATGTGGATGCCCCGAACATTTGGGGATATGCCATGTATGGAGGATAGTGAGGACCAGGGGCTAGCACCTTGTCTCCTGATTCCAGAAAGGAGGCGAAAATTATCTGCAGTGCCTCGGTTACACCGTGCGTAACGTATACATCATCCTCTGTGCAATCCCATCCCTTTGCTGACTCTGCAGAAGCAATTGCTTTTCGTAATGGGGAAATTCCGTATGAAGGGCCGTATCCATTATCCTGGTTATCCAATGCCATCTTGAATGATGAAATCATGTGTTCCGGGGTTGGGAGACCATCATGTGCAAGGGGGTCTCCGACGTTTAGCTTGATTATCTCGTGGCCCTTCTTCTCAAGTTCTATTGCTGGGACTACCACGTCCCTGATTGCGTACTCTATCGCAGCGGCACGGGCAGAAACATCGATTTGATGGCTCAACAAATCACAACCCTATAGCTTCTCGAGCGGCTTCTAGAGCCCCTGGTATTCCATCGGGATTGTTTCCGCCCCCCTGGGCCATGGTAGGGCCCCCTCCTCCGCCCCCCCCTATGTGGGCCGAGATGGAGTTCAGAATCTCCACTGCATTGTGCCTCTCGGAGGCTATGGTTCCTTCAGTCGTAGCTACGATTAGCTTACCACCACCTTCACGTGCCCCCAACACCGCCAGGGTCGGTTTTGTAGGGTCGCGAGTAAGTTGGCCGAGCATTGCCATCAATGCCTTAATGTCGCCATTAACTTCCATTACCACATACCTGACTCCATCCTTCTCTATAGCACCACTGTTACCACCGCTGGTTCTTAGCCTAACTATTTCCGCTTCTAATGACTCAATCTTCTTCTGTTGGGATTTCCACTCCTCGAAGAACCTATTGACGGCCGCAGGTAGGTCTTCTGGGGAGACTCCAAGAGTTTCGCTGGACTCAGTGAGAATTCGCTCTTGTTCGCGAGAATGCTCACGTGCGGTCTCTCCTGCCACGATCTGCAGACGCTCTACCCCGTCTTGTACTTGACTGGCACGTATTATACGTAGATCGCCTATTTCGGCGACTTTGTCATGGTGCGTCCCTCCGCAAGCCTGAACATCATGATTGCCAATCTTAATGACTCTTATTTCGCTATACTTGGGCGTACCACCTTGATAGAGATCGAATCCGAACATTGCGTCTGCCTCGCCCCTGGGAATCACAAGCTTCTCGACATCGAGATTGGAGGCAACGATTTCATTAGCATGGTCCTCAATTCTATCCAGTTCTTCACGACTGAGTCTGGCGAAGTGTGTAAGATCTATTCTGGCATATCTCTCCCCCTTGCTTGAGCCAGCCTGCCAGATATGCGGCCCTAGGAGTGCTCTGGCGCTTCCCCCGACTATGTGTACTGCTGTATGATGATCCATTAGTTGCCTTCTTCGACTCCAGTTCACCTCTCCTGAAACATTACCTATGGGGACTTCCTTGTCTGTGAGATGGACTATTACCCCACCCTCAATTCTAGTATCTGCAACTCTGGCCCCCCCCAAACTACCCTGATCGCCTAGTTGTCCCCCACCCTCAGGGTAGAATAGTGTCCTATCTAGGATCGCGAAATGTGTAGGTTCGATACTTACCTCCGCAGAAAGCCCGAGTGAGTCCCTCTGACTTGTGGTTAATTCCATGCAACCCAAAACCGAAGCTTCGAATCTAGTTTTACTTGTGTCATCATAGTAGTCCATCTTTGTGTTAGGGAAACCAGACAATTGGAAGATTGCCTTGCTGGAATTTTCCTTTGCTGCAACTTTGGTCCTCTCCGCGTTTCTAGAAGCCATTTCAGCGGCAAAACCTACTCTGACCGCTAGATTGGACCAGCCTGCATCATTTGCGATAGAGACGGCCATCTCTGGATTCAAACCCCTTTCTTCGGCCAGCCTGAAGAGAATCTCATCTGGAGCTACTTTGGCATCCTCTGGAACATTGCTTAGGGCTGTCCTGACAGCTGCTTCCCCTTTACGAATCATCTCAAAGTAACGCTCTTCCTCCAAGGAGAGTATCTGGATCACCCTCTCACGTGACTGAACGAATTCTGAGAAGTCGAGGTTTACCTCCATGTGGTGGGAGGCTAATTGGGAGAGGGTTAGGTCCAATCCAAGGTCGTCCTTCATCCTGCATACTCTACGAGAAAGCATACGTACAAGATATCCTGCCTTTGAGTTACTGGGGACCAGCCCATCCCCCAACATATTGCAGATGGCATGCATATGGTCGGGAATCGCATAAATTCTGGAAAGCGGCTCAGTGATAAGTTTGAGGTCCTCGGCAAGTATCTCCAATCCCGATTCGACTAGCCTCTCGCAGAGCTTATTGTAGAGGGAATCTGCATCTGTTCCAACGTCTATATTCAAGATACCCGCTAATCTTGACAATTCCCCTAGAAGTACGTCGGTATCTGGAGAAATTTCTAACTTCGATACTATGCTTTCGAATCCTACCAATTCCTTCAACCAATCTACAGATTCTGGATAAATCGCCTCGTAAATAGTTGGGGTTCCAGCTGCAGCCCAGCAGAACCTCTCCAATCCATATCCGGTGTCGATAATCTGAAGTTCCATCTCCCTGTATCTCAGGCCCTTAATCTCTATGTCACCTTCTTCGTGCTCCTCCAGGTTCATGAAAACCAAGGTTGCCAATTCCAATCCACCGACGATCACCTCCAGAGCAGGTCCAGCGTTCCCGCCACCTGACCACGGATTCTCGACATAGGTCAATTCAAACGGATCGATTCCGAACGAGTCCACTAGCATCTCGTCGCAATACCTTACGCACTGATCTATCCAGTAAATTTCCTCTCCTTGTTTTGGCTTGTTGAACGCATGGTGGGCCATCATCTCAAATGTTGAGAGGTGCCTCCCTGATCTTCCAACTGCGTCGACATCTGTCAGCCTTATGCAGGGTTGACTAATTCCCAGTGGGTTTGCCGGTGGGGGGACCATGCCACTTGTCACATGGGGCTGGAAATCAGCTATGCTTGCTATAGTTAGGTGGATATCATCTCTCCACCTAGCTACAATGGGATATGGGTCCACCCTAGTGTGACCCCTTTCTGAGAAGAAGGAAAGAAATGACTCCCTCATGGAGTCCTTTAGTTCCTTTCCGCGGATTTCATATCCTTTAATTATCGGTTTTCCAATGAATGTGTAAGGGTCATCGGTGCTATCCCCACATGTAATCCTATTTCCATCCCTAGTCCAGAACCTAGCACCCGTGACCGTGCAAGTCTTACACACATGACCTGACTCTTCCCAGAAAGGAATGTCTATCTCGCCGAAGCTCACTAGTGACCCCCCTGGCCCTTCCATCTGACGCTTGGTCTTGAAGTCAATGCGGGAAATAGCCCCGGTGTGTTGAAAGGTGGTAGTTTACAGGAAGTAAAAGATGCAAGATTGGAGGGACTTTCTAGAAGAAGACGGCGAGTCCCTAATGAGAATAAGAAAACAAGGAGATATGCTGGTTGATGCAGTAATTGTATCCGATAGGGGGCACTTCGGAAAGGGCGATGCGAAATCTCTGGAGCAGCTGACCAATGCAGCCTCACTACCTGGAGTAATTGGGGATGCCTGGGGAATGGCAGACTTCCACAGAGGTTTTGGAATGCCAATAGGAGGAGTGGTCGCTACCGACATAGAAAACGGTGGAGTAATCTCCCCTGGGGGAGTCGGGTTCGACATAAATTGCGGTGTTCGACTATGTTCAATTGATCTTGGAATAGGAGATCTGGAGTCGCTAACTAGGAAGAAATCAGGAAGCGGGAGCAAGGAGTTCGGAAACAGGCTCAAGGCGAGAATACCTTCTGGTGAGAGGGGAAAAAGTGGGCACCCAATAACTGAAAGAGAGCTAGATGAAATTCTATCCGAAGGTGCTAAGGCGGCATCGGAAATTGGGATTGGCCATGATGAAGACCTCGATAGAATGGAGATGGGGGGGAATTTGGAGGGGTTTCCGGATAGTGTCTCATATGCGGCGAAAAGGAAAGGGCTCAATTCCCTCGGTTCGATCGGCAGAGGAAATCACTTTCTTGAGATTCAAGTAATTGACGAAATCTTTGACGAGGGTGCGGCTAAGGCATTCGGTTTGGAGAAGGGCAGATTGGCTGCTATGATTCATACGGGTTCAAGGGGATTGGGGTACCAGGTTTGCTCGGAACACGTCAGGGATCTTGAAGAGAGATACAGGTTCACAGAGGGAAAGTGGAGATCTGACGAATGGGGGTTCTCTATTGCTGACAGGCAACTTGCTTCTGCACCTTTCTATTCAAAGGAGGGGCAGGCGTATTTCGAAGCTATGAAGTCGGCTGGGAATTACGCGTTTGCAAACAGGAGTAGCGCCACACACCAACTGAGGAGTGCTCTGAAATCGCACATCGGTTCTGAGGTGGATGTGGAAGTAGTGTACGACATATGTCACAACATCGCCAGAGTAGAGGAGCACGAAATCCACGGGGAGTCTTGTTCCTGCTGTGTTCATCGTAAGGGTGCGACTAGGGCATTCGGTGGGGACCACAACGAATTATCATCAAAATTCTCAGGCATTGGTCAGCCGGTTCTAGTGCCGGGGGACATGGGTAGCTCTTCATTCGTCATGGCAGGACCTATTTCTGGAACTAACAGGGCATTCGGGTCATCATGCCACGGAGCCGGCAGGGCTCTATCGAGAACTCAAGCCAGAGAGAGGATTGACGGTGCTTCGGTGAAGAGGGACTTGGCTGAAAGGGGGATTTCTATTTATGAGACTCACGAGAAGTACCTCTCAGAAGAAGCTCCATCAGCTTACAAGGACATTGATGAGGTGGTTAGGCTTACTGAGAAGTCAGGCTTAGCTAGGCCTGTTGCTCGTCTAAGGCCTTTGATTGTGATTAAGGGTTAGCTCTTGGATGTGAAGGTTAGCTCGATATCATCCAGATCCTCCATAATGTAGCTCTCAAAGTCAGTATTTGTGTCACCGTTAACTGACATAGAAATGTCGAACTCTTCCCAGTCCGAGATTCCATTTCTGTTTATGTCGAATTCCCTGTCTTCGGTCAGCGAGGGGCCGTTTTCACGCGACCATACCTCGAAGAATGCCCCAAGAGGGACGTTCATCTTCGAAGGAGTCTCGATGTGCAAGCGAGTGAATGCTGTTTCCGAGGCATCGTGAACGTGGATCCATCTCATTCCCTCTCTGCAACCTACTTGGTCTATCCCAGTATTTGGGGGGATTTGTACGTTCTGACCATCCTTGGTAATCTTCAAATTGGGATGGTAGTGTTCTGAAATTCCGACGTCTGCGTGCTCCAATCCGCCCAAGCATCCATCCGAAACGTCCCAATCGGGTTCTGGTTCCAGGAATTCCGGTTGCAATATTGCTACAGAAAGGAACAATACTGTAGCAAGACCTCCAAGGGAAGCAAGCTTCATCTCAGTACTCATAGCACGCAGACCCTTCAACATGAATCTCGGAATAGGGCATTCGTATTCAACTATAGGGGGATAATCTGGCCTTCAATCACATTGAGTAACCTATCTTTGGTAGCTCCGGGATGGGATTTGCAGCTCCCGACTGGATCCCATCTGCCTCCTCCATTATAATGGTAAGAAGGGTGTTAACAAGAGCTCGGAGTTCCTCCAACTCCTGCCTAATCTCATCCAATGTGGCTACCCTAGACACCTCGCATCCCATCCGAGGAATCTCTTCCTCAGAGCCAACTAAATTGTAAGGACTATAAATTAAGCAGTAGTTTAATTGGGCAATGTCGTCATTTTCTAGTATCTGCGAATTGGCCATTTATCAGTAGTATTCTTCGTTTTCTTCGTATTCTTCGTCATAGTAGTAATCTTCTCCACCTGCGCCTCTCAATACGTAGAATGCTGCACCCAGTAGAGAGATTAGTAGCAAAAGGCCGCCAATAACCCATACCATTGCGCCGCTGGACTGGTTTTCGCTAGAAAGTGGGAGGACCTCTATTCCGGAAATCTCTACGTTCATGAAATTCTCATTCCCGAAATCCTCGTTGACAACTAGAACCAGCAAAGGAAGCCCCTCTTCTGATGTCTGATATTGGAATTCCGCCTTGACGCTCGAGCTGCCGGGAGCCAGGTAAATCTCCTCGAGTCCATTGATGAGTGTTGAAATCGAAGGTTTCCAAGTTCCGTCCTCTTTCTGCTCGTATAGTCCAACTGAAACCGTGCCTTCGCTCTTTCCTGGGTTCTGCCAGTATGTTACAACAGTGACCGTCTCACCAAGAATTGGGCTTCTAGTTGGGGTAATTTGGCTCCTCTGGAACTCCCCGAGGAATTCAACAATTCTTACTGTGGTGGATCTTGGGGAGTCGGGGCCACCGAGTCCTGTTACAGTGTTTCCAGCCTTATCGGTAGATGTAACCCAGAATGCCATCTTGTCACCTTCTTGGACAGAGAAACCCTGATTGGGCCGGAAGTCAAGCTGGCCCTGGAAGATGTGCCTGTCGTCAGTTGATGAGACCCATGCAAGCTCCCCCGAGTCTTGAGTGTCAGCAACTGGCTGTCCGTTTCTCTGGTACTCCCAAGAAACTTGGAGGGGGCCATAATTCAATCCTATGGCCTCAAGAATCGTGACAGTGACCTTGACGTCATCGAGGCTGTCTGACTCGATCACAGTTAGTGATGAGTCGGGGAATTGCTCGACATTGAATAGGACAGTTGGAGGTTGAGTATCAACAGTTACCGAGGCATCCGTGTTTTCGACGGAGTGTGAGTTCCCCGGAGTATTAAGAATAGATGTCGAAAGAGTAGTGGTGGGTTCGATGGGTTGGAAATCTGGCAAAGTCATCTCAATGGAGAAGTTCCCATCCAACATGACGTCAGCTGTCGATTCATATGTCCCACTTCCGTATGTCATTGACAGTAAAACCGCTGGTTCACCGGAATTTCCATCGAACTTCAGCCCCGATCCTTGGTGATAAACTGCCCCAGTAACTGAAAATGTGTCTCCCTGACCAAGGTAGAGTGATGTTCCTTGAGCAAGAACGGTGGGGGGCGTGAGATCCTGAATGAATTCGGGGACTGCTTCTAACCTATTGTCAAGGCTCCATGAAAGTGCACTAAGTACCTCAGACTCGATTTCGCTAAGACCGTCCCGAACGATCACCCTTGGCTTGCAAGGAAGAGAATCATCGTCGAATTCCCAGTCCCATGAGATTCTGAAGTTTACGCTAAGCTCGGTTATAGAGGAAGTTATCTGCTCTTTATTGGTGCCCAATGGGGAAACCATACTTGACTCTGATGAAGAAAGAATATCGTTGTAGGGATCGTACCAAATTACTCCTTCTTCCGAACCGTATCCACATAAGTGAATCGTGATATTATCTATGGTTCTGAATCCATTAGGCTCGTCTAGCCTTACCTTGAATGTGTGATCCATCCCTGGAAGCAGGAAGTAGTCTAGACTGTCCTTGGTGATTCTGTCTAGGGAGAAAGTAGACCCGACTGATGATCCGGTTCCTAGGCCCACTCCTGCGAATTCTACCATAACGTCCTCTGCAACAACGGCTGATGCCCACGAGTTCTCTGCCCCCGGACCTCCTCCTGTTCCTCCGTCTTGGTAGGTCAATCCTGCCCAGTCTGAACCCTCTATGTATATGTGGATTTGTTCGTTGTACATGGTCGAGATATCTATTCCGAAGAACTGAATCTGCTCCTCGCCTGTTAGCCCCTGGCTTAATTGGTTGTACTTCGACTTGTATTCTTCCTCATCGGCTATGCCGTCGCCGTTCGTATCGTCAATTCCCTCCCTCCAATAATTCAGGGTGATGTACTCGCCTCTTGCTTCTCCTTCGCTGATTGTAATGAATGGGGAGAAAGAGGTCGTTGGAGTGACCACCATTCCGTCAATGGGTTGAAGTCCGATCGGAGTTTGAACCTGAATGGGGCCAGCCACAGGAGGATTGGAGTCAATATTGACTTCAACAACTGGAAGTATGCCAGTAGTATCCTGAGCTCCGTTTGTCGGATCTCCTGGACCGACTCTGGTCATCAGAGGAGATAGTGAAATTTCGCTAACTCCCGTTTGCGATGAGATAGACCCGAAGAATGATCCCCCTTCCCCAGACTGTAGCTGATACGTAGTTCCCGAGAGGTCCAAGGAGACGGAATAATCTCCTGCTGAGGGTCTTTTATCAAGGGTATTCTGGAATCTTACTGTGCCGGAAACATTGAGCTCCGAGCCCTCCAAGATGGGGAACGGATAAAACAAGGTATCCAAGGTATTGGAGATAAGTCTGCCATTTCCGTCTCGAACCTCGAACGAGTCGATCTGCAAGTCATTCTCGACTGCATTCATTCCTGCGCTCCCGCTTTGTGCGAAAGCTGGCCACAATGTCTCCCCATTTGCATCATTGGCCCTTGCTTCCCAAGATATCACGCCGACATCATCCCACGCCCAATCGACCATAAACATCCAGTGGGCTTCAATATCCGTGTAGCCATCACTATGAAGTTGCTCAATCACATAGCTGGATCCAATCTCTAGGGGAGCTAGGTCATCTCCGGAAATCTGGGAGAATGTGACCGGACTAGTTCCTGCTCCCCAAAGCCCGTCTGGACTATTCTGCACTCTGAAACCGACCGATTTACCTTCTGAATAAGTCCCAGTTAGGGTAATTTCCTCTATCTGGGAGTTATCGAACAGATGGCGATGGCTTGTTACAATTTCCACTATTTCCCTGTCTGGGAAGAGTGTGTTGGGTACAGAGAACTCCCTATTTACGAACAAGTAGTCATACACTATCGACCCGCCAATGGATAATGATCCATGGTCGCATGTCACGCTCACTGGCAGGTCTACTTCTGCTGAACCATCCTCTGGAAGAGATGCCATGTAGTCAACTATTCCAGCTCCAAGTCCTGAAGCGTTTTCGAAGAATTGGTAGCCTATTCCTATGCTAGAGAGGTAAACCGTCTGAGGGGAAGACGAAGATATTTCCAATGGTATCTCAATCCACTGCCTCCCTGTTGAAGAGTCGCTGTATGAAGGATTCAATAGCCCCATTCCTGAAATCTGAGCCTGACTCATGGAAGTAACGAATGGGCTAGTTCCGGACCCTCCTGAAATTGTTGAGCTCGCAATCGAGATAGTCACCGGAGAGTCGAATCCATCGGCATCTGGGGAGACTGCGACTATCCCGGTATTCACGGATGCTGTTTCTGGCAGCATCACAGTAAGGGATTCTGGGTTAGAACCATCCAATGCAAACATAGAGCTCCTAGAGTAAGACCCATCGATCGTTAGGAATGATTGCCAACCAACGTGACCAAAACCATATTCAGAAGAATGGTCGCTAAGTGGGAATTGCCAGTCTTCGGTGCCATCATCTAGGAAGTCGATCCTAGGATTTACTGCTGGATCTGAGAAGGTCGGAGTGATTGCTAGTACATCGATCCACTCGCTTGGAGGTAGGTTGACTGAAACCGAGTATCCAATCTGTTGAGTTGGAAATTGTATTGTCACTCCCTTTTGCGCGATGCCCAGAAGATTTCCTCGGACGTCATATATCGAGGTCAAAATCCCGGATGACAGGTTTCCTGTAATCCTAACACTCTTTATGGGCCTCGATGAATAGACAAAATCCGATGTAATCGTGCCTGTGACTGCGGTAGCATTCAGAACCCCTTCAATTACCTCTATTCCATTACTCAAGTCCCACCCATTGTGTCCAGAGTCCGCATTGAGAACCCTCTTCCCTCCGATATGGATTTTCTCGAGGATTGGTGTTCGCTCTTGGTTGTTAGAGCCCAAATCCACCCTGATCTTGACTTCAGGGTAGTGTCCAGAGTCTATTCCAGCTAGGCTGAAGGGGAACGAGACGTTCGTGAATCCGGGAATTGGGTCCTCAGAAATTGCATCCAGAACTGTAGCTGTCAGCCATCCATCCTCATGTACCTGGCCTTCCACATCAACGAAGCCTAAGTTGAACTCATCATGATTGATCATGGAAAGTGTTGGGCTCATCCAATATCCCGGTGTTGCATAGTTTGCTATTTTCACTCCGGCATTGTCGATGAACCAACCCGAATATTCAACTGAAGAATCTGAGCCGAACGCGAACTTGAATCTGACATAGTCTCCTTTGTAGGCATCGAGGTTTGCTTCGAGATTCGTCATCCCACTATTTGAGGTCCCTGCAGAGCAGTGAACATCGGTGAAGATTTGCAACCCTGCTAGATTGTGCGACACCCATGTAGAAGCGGTTCCGGTGTACCATCCACCGGGATTAAAGAACTGCCAAGATCCGTTGTTTACCCTAATGAATACAGCTCCACCGTCATAGCCTGGCTCGGAGCATGCCCAATGGTCGAATGTGAAGTATGTGGTACCATTTGTGGAGATTAGGTAGTTCGGAGAAATGAGGCGAGCCTCGTCTATATCGTCATCGTAGTTTCCTGAGAACCCGATTCCGTAGGCATACGGGAACGTAGAGACTCCGGGAGGACCGGAGTTCTGAGTGACTCGATTAAGGGTGAACTTGCACGTATCACTGCTGCAGGTATTTGCCGTCGTAGTTGTCCAGCCCGGGGAGTTAGATACTGTGGGGGGGTTTGCCACTGAATCCTCGAAACCGAAATCGACATTCAGAACGCCCTTCTCCAGACTGCTGTATATCCAGTCATCTGTGCCCGGATTCCCGCTTGAGTCATTCATCCCATAGTGAGACATTGAGTTCGCGGTGCTAAAATTGTCTAGGAATAGAGTGTTACCATCGAAGTCCGCCACTCTGATGTGAGAAACAGTGAGGCCCTCTCTATTGTCCGAAGGGAAGAATCCCCCATAATTTGTCCATGCGTTAGTATCGACCACTATTCTGAAGTCTACGCTGGGTTCTCCATAGTATCCAGGTGGGATGTCGAATGAAACCGACCGCAGATCATTGCTCTGGTCGGTGTAAGTTACGCCATCATCAGCGGCATATCCGTTGCCGGGGATGGGGGATGTCCTGCTTGAGCAATCGGTACTGGTTGAGGAAGTAGCTGAGGAGATGTCCGCCCATGTGTTCCCATTCAGTGAGATCTCAATGCAAGCATTGTCGTAGGCTTCCCCTTGGAGGTCCCACTCCATCTTCAGCTCGATCTTAGATGTGGAGTTGGTCCCTGTCAGGTTCAGGTTTCTCTCTAGTGCCGCGTATGCATTGGGGCTGTAGTTGCAGGATGTAGTCGACGGGTTATAGCAGCCGTGGTGCCAGATCCCCAGATCGACCCCGTCGTTGACGATGTCTATGTTGTCTACGAACCAGCCGGGCCTCTCTGTGGTCGCATTGGGGTGCGTCCAGATCTGCATCCTGAACTGTATCTCGTCGGATCCGGCTATGTCCGGGATTTCGGAGAGGGTGAAGTTGCTGCTCACCCAGCCGCTGTGGCCGGGGGCGGCGAAGACGGGGACCGGAGCGGTTGCCCCGTTGGGGACTGGAGCATCTGTCGACAGGGTGCTAGGGTAGCCGCCCTCGGGTGCGATGTAGGTCCAGTTGTTCCAGTGGTTGTCGGACTTGGTCCTGTACTCCACCCAGGTCCCGTCCCCTCCTCCGGACGCGGTGCTGTCAACGTGGTACCAGTGGTCGAACGACATGTAGAACGTGCTGATGTACTCCGATTCCGGAAGGTTGGTAGGGGGGAGTAGGAGGTAACCGGAGGTTCCCGCCGGAACAGGCTGTCCTGGCATAGTCCCGGCAGAAGCACCGCCTTCGGATGGGGAAGAGGGCACTATCCCGTGGGCTAGTGTCTGCTCATTGCCCGAAAATGTACCATTTAGCTCAGAGAATGTAGTTGCCTGCCAAAGTTTCTCTTGGTGGCAGATGTATATTGTCTGATTAATTTCAGATTGGTCTAGGTTTCTATCCACATCTAAGTCAAGGCCAGCTTCTATCTTGAAGCCAGAGTTTGGGCAATCGGAACCATATGGGACCGAGGACATCACCACTGTATAGGAGTAGTTTGCTCCCAGAATGGCTTCTATGAATCCATCGGACCCATTGCTGTCACTGATTACAATTGAAGGAGCAGAGGTGTAATTACTCCCTCCGTCGGAGACAGTAGCGGAGTGAATAACTCCGGTCTGGTAGACATTTGCCGAGAGGGAGGCCCCAGAACCATTGGCTACTGCTACGTTGATGATGTCAGTGGCCTGATAGCCAGTTCCTGGGTTGTCTATGACTATGCTCTGAATGCTCCCAGTCGCGTTTACAGTGCCTATGGATGCCTGAGCACCTGATCCACCGGAGTGCGGGGCCTGTATTGCTACTGCGTCAAACCTACTGTAACCAGAGCCACCGTTCAGTATTGTTATGCTTTCTATGCCCGAACTTATCTCATACGTCCCAGAGAATCCTGAACCACCCCCTCCAGATGCTGAAAGGTTGCCTGGGGAGTAGTCGTCTCCCGGGTCGGTGATATTGAGGGATGTTACAATATCACCATTTGCGAAGGTCTCACAGAAAACTAGCTCCTCTTCTATCTCATCATTATCAAGGATCTGATCAAAGTCATGATCTACACCATGTTTCACAAATGCCCCTGGTGAGCCGCCACATCCTGAAAGGCTTGTTGACTCCCCCTGGGAGAAGACCCTTCGCCATCCTGGGAAGAATTTGAATGCCGAATTAAGAGAAGCCTCAATCTCGCCGACGTCGAAAGTACTAATGTTTGACCTAGATCCATCGTCTTCCAAAACCAACTCTCCGTTGTTGCTTATTTCCAAACCAAATAGTTCTCCGGACAGGAAGTCGTCTTGATCCCAAACTATACCAGGATCGGAAGACGAAGTAAGTGGGGAGTTGGTGACATGCAACCACCCATCCATGACTGTGGAATTTGCTGGAACGGAAAATCCGTCGACGACGACAGGTTCACCTTGGCTCCTGACAACTGTAGGTCCTGTCCAGTTTGAGACTCCTGCACTAGCGAAAGGCAGGGTAATCATAAGAAGTGACAATGCAAATGCGAGTCTTTCGCGGTAGTTTGCCATACAGGTATTGGGAGTTTGTTCAGTTATGAACCAATCTACAACAATATCATGCTGCAAGTAATACTGATGGAGCCACTGGGGGGAATTGAACCCCCGACCTTCGCCTTACCAAGGCGACGCTATACCGCTAAGCCACAGTGGCAACGGGGCGTCGGCGGTAGAGGCCGGTTTAATCGTGGCGGACCGGGATGTGCGTGTTTTTCGGAACGTCATTGTGAAAACCACAAGGCGGCTGCGACCCAGTAGCCGAGGTCGCATAGCCCGGTATTGCGCGGGCCTGGAAAG
>CEVZ01020559.1_pt1 | contig 22296 bp, 17 predicted proteins | sample 361371 | NCBI WGS metagenome assembly CEVZ01 (sample SAMEA2620217, study PRJEB7988) | marine metagenome | isolation source: saline water (ENVO:00002010), including
CATTATTATCAGGCAAGAAAATTTGAGCGTAATCTGATAATAATGCTGGATTATCTTCTTCATAAGCCTCAGCATTTAAAACATACTCTCTATCGTAAAAGAAAATTCTAGAATTATTATTTGCTTTGAGCTCCTTATAAGTATCAGGATCTGCAAGAGAAAAAGCTTTCTTTATTCTGCTTAGACCACCATTAACTTCTTGTTCGTATATTGCATAGAAAGGGTATATATCGCTTGAGAATTTTAATTTTTTAAAGAATTCATCTAGACTCTCGCCATTAACTGAAAAATAACCAGTTGTGGAACCGTTGCCTGTAACAAATAGATCTTTATCATTATTTGAAATCTGTTCGCCTATAAATAATTCTAATAATTTTTTGTTGCCGACTTTTTCAGCAGATTCTATTTTTATTGAATAATTTCTACCGTTATCTGCAACCATAGAAGTAATATTGTTGTTGCTTGCATAAGCATCCAATCCTAAAGCAAAATCAATTAAATCCTGATAACTGTCATCACTAGTATATTCATAAGTCATAGGCCTTATTACAGAGCCTTCAATTTTTACAAAATTAGAAGTTCCATTGACAACAATTGTATTTCCAGCTGAAACAGGTATATCTTGACTTCGATCACCTCGTACTAATAAATCATATAAATCAAAGGTATGTTTTTCACCATTAGCCTTAATTAGATGTATCTCTCTTAAAGATGCATAATCTTCAACTCCACCAGCATAGGCAATAGCATTAGATATTGTCGTAAAAGGATTCACTAAATATGTTCCTGGAATATTTACTGCGCCAACAATAGTTATTTTTTTTGCGCTTAAATCTTTTATCGAAATATCTGTATTTACACCTACATAGCTTTGATTAATTAGAGCTGAAATTTTATTTCTAACATCTTGTAATGATTGGTCAACCACAGTAATAAAACCAATTTCTGGAAATAAAATCGTTCCATCTAGATTCACTTTTAGGCTATATCTTGCATCTTTTGAACCAGACAATAAAACTGATATCTCGTCTTGCAGAGATATTTTATAGTCGTTTGGTACAGGAAGATCTTGTGTTGGAGAGATTGTAGTTGGAATTTTAGAAAAGAAATTATATCCAAATTTTCCTTCTATTTGTTCTAAAGCATCAATATCAACAAGACTTTCTTCTTTGGTTAAATCATCACCTGTTTCAATAACATCGCCTTCTCCCTGCATTTGCTGCATGTAGATAATCTGTTCTGGAGTTAAATTTTTAAGCAGTTCTGGATCAATATCAGCCAAATCTACTTCTTGAGAAGTAAGAAAAAAACTAGCGAAAGCCAGTAAAAATAGTCGAAAAATCATGTCTAAATGATAGTCGAAATGCATTTGTAGAGCAATGTCTTGGGTTTATCAGATTATTCAATATATGCTTTTATGCTTGTAAAGCACCACAAAAATCTATTGAATCGCTAAGAAAAGATATATTACTTTTGGATAGGAAAAAGGAGTGTTTTACTAGAATAACAGACAAATCAGCTTGCTTAATTGCAGATTTTAAATCATATATTTTGAATTTTGGATGTGTAGAAATATTAGGTTCAACCACTAAAACTTCAACACCTCTTTTTTCTAAAATCTCTACCACTTCAAAAGCAGGAGATTGACGTAAATCATCAATATCTGGTTTATACGATAATCCTAAGCAGGCAACTTTAGATTCATGAGCTGACAGACCTTTAGCATTAATTACTTTTAAAATTTGTTCGGATACCCACTTAGGCTTAAAATTATTTATGTCTCTAGCAGTTTTTATAATTACAGAATTTTTTGGATCACTTGACGCAATAAACCAAGGGTCTACTGAAATACAATGACCACCAACTCCAATTCCAGGTTCAAGAATATTAACTCTTGGGTGGTGATTTGCTAAAGAAATTAATTCCCAAACATCGACACCATTATCTTCACATATCATAGAAAGCTCATTTGCAAAGGCAATATTTACATCTCTAAAACTATTTTCAGTTAACTTGCACATTTCAGCTGTACGTGAAGAAGTTTCTAAAATATTGCCTTTCACAAAAGATCTATAAAAATCTGCAACTTTTTTAGTTGAACTCTTGTTAATTCCTCCTATTACTCTGTCATTTTCTATAAGTTCAGAAATTATCTTTCCGGGAAGAACTCTTTCAGGGCAATATGCAATATCTAAAGAATTTATATCTACATCATAATTACTTAGAAGATTTTTAATATGTTCTGTTGTTCCAACTGGTGATGTAGATTCAAGTATTATCATGTCGCCTTCTTTGATTAAAGGTCCAATAGATTTCACTGCTGATTCAACATGAACAATATCTGGTGTTGGAATCTTATTGGTAGATTCTTTAAATGGAGTCGGGACACAAATAATATAAATATCTGATAATTGCGGCTTTTCAAAAACATTTAGATTCTTTGAAGATATAGCAGCATCAACATATTTATCTAAATCAGGTTCAACAATATGTATCTTGCCCCTACTAATTGTCTCTACAACTTTAGTATTTTTATCAATACCAGAAACTGAATAACCATTTGAAGCTAGGAGAGCTGCAGTTGGAAGGCCAATATATCCGAGACCAATAACACAAACTTTTTTCATTTTATGTATCTTATAATTTCTTTTTTAAAATCTCTAATATACGATCGCATGCATGGCCATCACCATATGGATTGTGTGCGTTTGACATACTATTGTAAAGCTCAGAATCATCTAAAAGATCTTGAATGTTTTTTACTATTTTTTGTGGCTCTGTTCCTACTAGTTTAACTGTTCCTGCATCTATTGCTTCTGGACGCTCGGTTACCTCTCGCATAACTAGAACAGGCTTTCCAAGACTTGGAGCTTCTTCTTGAATACCTCCCGAATCAGTTAATACCAAATATGAATTTTTCATTAAATAAATAAATGGTTCGTAGTCTAAAGGTTCTGATAGATATACATTTTTAATCCCTTTCAGGATTTTCATTACTGGAGATTGGACATCAGGATTTAAGTGTACTGGATAAATATAATTAACTTTAGGATTTTCAATTGCAGATTTCTTTATTGCTTCACAGATATTTATGAAACCTTGTCCAAAATTTTCTCTGCGATGACCAGTAATCAATATAAATTTATTTTTTTGCCATTCAAATGGAAATAATCCATTTAAATTTTTATTTATTCTGGATAATCTTTCTTCATCTTTTTCGATGCTAACTAAGGCTAAATTAAGTGCATCTATAACAGTATTACCGGTAATGAAAATATTGCTTCCATCAACTCTTTCATTTATGAGATTATTTGCACTTTTTTCTGTTGGTGCAAAATGAAAATTAGCAATCTTTCCTGTAAATTGTCTATTAAGTTCTTCTGGAAAAGGAGCTTGCAGATTATATGTTCTTAATCCTGCTTCAATATGACCTACTTTTATTCCTAAATAAAATGCAGCTAAAGAAGATGCTAATGTTGTTGTTGTATCTCCATGAACCAAAACAATATCTGGTTTATATTCTTTATATACAGATCTCATTTCAAGAAGAACTCTACTTGTTATGTCAAATAGATCTTGTTTAGAACTCATAATATTTAGATCTACTGAAGGTTTCAGATCGAAGACATCGAGAACTTGATCTAACATTCCTCTATGTTGGGCAGTTATACAAATATCTACATCGAAATTTGGATCATCTAGTAATTTATGGCATAAAGGTGCCATCTTAATAGCTTCTGGTCTAGTTCCAAATACTAGCATTACTCTTTTCTTCATGAGCTAACCTCACTCTCTAGAATTCTAAGCATTCTTAATGCTAAATTTCTTCTATCAAATTTTAAAGAAGATTTAACAGAATTTTTTGAATATTCAGTTAATAAATTTTCAGAATTAAATAATTTGATAATTGCATCTGCCATTTTTACTTCATTTTCTGGATCAGTACAAATTCCAATATTATTTCTAGTAATTATTTCACTAGACTCTCCTGGTACAGAATGCAAGACAGGTATTCCCATTGCCATAGATTCAAATATTTTAGAAGGTATAACAGAATGAAAAAGATCCGATTTTTTTAAATGTATTAAAGAGATATCTAGCAATGACCAATATCTGATTACATCGCTCTTCTTGACTGAATCTATGAAAGTAATGTTTCTGACATTTTTTTCCTTTGCTAATGAAATCAATTCAGATTTTTTAGCGCCATTACCTATAAATAAAAAATGTATAGATTCCTGAAACCCTTTTTTCATTAATATTTCTGCTGATAAAATAATCGTATCTAAAGAATGTGCAAGGCCATGTGTTCCTATATAGCCACAAATAAATTTATCTTTTAAGTTATATTGAGCAACAAGTGCAGCATCTTTATTCATTTTTTTATATCTAGTGACATCAACGCCATTTGTTATTACATCTATCTTATTCTCATCTATACCTCGAGATATGAGGTTCTCTTTAAAGCTATTCGTAACTGCAATAATTCTTGAAGATGAACGATATAAGAATAATTCTAGTTTCTCTAAAAGATTTATTATGAATGAATTTGATAAAGCTCCTACAGCTTTAATTGATTCAGGCCAAATATCACGCAATTCAAAAATCCAAGGCTTATTTTTTGCTTTACTTATTAAATATCCAGATACAGCAGTGAAAAATTGAGGGCTAGTTGCGACAATAATATCCACTTTCTTTACATTGAATGAAGCAATAAAAGAAGAAATCATAAAACTCATATAATCTAAAACTCTTAGAAAAAAACCTGAATTTGGCATAATAAATGTCCAAACCCTAATGATATTTATTCCGTCTAGGTCTTCTCTTAAGAAAATTCTATTTTTATAGCCTTTATATACTTTGCCTTTTGGAAAATTAGGTGCACAAGTTATGACTGTAACCTTATGTCCTTCTTTTACCCATTCTCTTGCATGTTCATAAGTTCTGCTTGCTGGAGCATTAACTTCTGGTGGAAAATTGTCCGTTAAAAAAAGTATGTGCATATATAATTATCTAATTTGAATTCCACTCTAAATGGAATTCGCATTTTAATTTATTTAGATTTATAACTAAACATTTATTATCTATAGATTTATTGAATTCAGGATGCCATGTAGAATTCTCTACTCGCCCTTCTCCATCTTTTATGGTGCAATAAATATCTTTCCCATCTGGAAGACTAAAACATCCTTTATTTTTATTAAAAAATTTAATTTCTACATTTGGATGGAAATGAATTCTTGCCTCTGCTGTAAAATCTGATTTAGAAATTTCATCTCTTAAAATTAATTTATTATCTGATAATTGAAAAAATCTTGAGTGTATAGGTCCATCTTTTAGGTGGCTATATCCATTATGTGAACACTCCGCAGTTACAAAATCCCTATCAAATATAATATTCTTAACATTGGGGTATGCTCGTCTAGCAACTCTAAAAGAATGCCATACATCCGAAGAATTTTTTGAATCAAGAGTAACTGTATTATGAGATTCAGTTCCTCTTTGCCTATGTCTTTCTTTGTTATTTTCGTAAGTTGATATACCAGAATTTACAATGAATCTTTGATTGAATAATGACAATTCAAATGAAAGAGTATCAGCATGTGCATGGCCAGGTATATATTCAGGTCCTATGGGTGCAAAATCACAAATAAAAAATACATTCTTATTTAATAGACTTAAATAACCACTTTCTTTTAACCAAATAGATTTAATATCTTCGTTTTGGAAACCTAAAGTTTCAGCGTATTTAAAGATTTCTTTCGGTTTTGATGCAATATTAAAAGTTGCATCATTAAAAAAGCTTATATCGCCATCTGGGTGAGAAGTTGCTTTTAGCCAATCAAGCATCTTTGGAACTACTAATTTCAAATTCTTTTCAAGCAATATTGCTTCAGAATTTTTAGATAGAGATGCAGAATAACATCTAAATAAATTCAAAATATCTAAAATATCCTCAAGAATAAGTGCATGATACATAGGACTTCTTTCAAAATGACCGCCGTCATCAAGAATTTGCTCTTTTAATTGCTGATTTAAAATCCTAGACCCATAATTTAACCAATGAGCTGATTCTTTGCTTTCAAAAAATAGGCCTGCGAATATAAGAGCTTTTGCATTAACAAACAAATGATTACCAAGCAGATGAAACTCCATTCTTCTCGTTAACCAATTAGCTTGATCAGCTAAACTTTGGATTAATAATTTTGAAAGATTATTTCCTGAAAATGACCATTTAATCCAATTAACAATTCTTAAAGATGTTGGATATGGATCCCAACCAATACTAGAATCAGATTTATTTTTATTTACCCAATCTTCTAATAGTGAATAATGATCATCTTTTCTTGATCTTGCATCTATAGCATTTAAATCGTCAAAGTAATGCAAGTTATACTGCCATAATTTATCGCAGCTCTCTCCATGCCAACTAACATCTGATAATTTATATCTTTTTGAAAAAAATTCGAATGATTTAGAAGGGAAAAGAGATACTATTTTTTTAGGTGATCCTAACCAATGAGCAGATAAATTTCTTATTTTAGGAGTGCCTAATGATCTAATCTTGGGTTTATAAGCAATTAACCATAATCGAGAAAAGAACTGAATAAGTTTAAGATGCCGAAGAGTATGCCAGTATCTTAGAATATTCACTTATTTATACGCATATTATTTGCAATAGAGATAGTGATTCTGCTTACCTCTATTATTTCTTCAAAACTAATAGGGGCTGAGTTAGCATTTTTAACGGAATCAACGAAAGCTTTTGCACACATATTTTGTCCTTTATCTTGATTCCATGTATTCATACTTTTAAAATTTTTAAACCCATAGCCACGCAATCGTCTAAAATTGTCTAATTGCAAAATTTTATTGCCCGAAAAAATTTCTAAGCGCTCTTTAGGAAAACTCTTTGATCCATTAGAAAAATAATGAATTGTGCCAATTGAACCATTATCAAAATTGAAGTTTAAACTAAATGTATCATTATTTTCACTATTCATAGTGGATATATCCCAATTCTTTATTTTTGATTCTGCAAGAAATCTTAAGAGATCAATAAAATGACATCCTTCGCCAATTAATCGTCCTCCACCTTTCTCACTATCATGAATCCAATGGTCTGAAGGTATATCTCCAGCATTTACTGTCATAACAAAAGATTTAGGCTCTTTAATAGGTTTTAAAATATCTTTAATTTTTATTATGTGTGGAGAAAATCTCCTATTGAAGCCAACCATCAAAACAGGTGTTTTCTTTGATTCATCATTCGCAATAATGCTGTATTCTGATTCAATTTCTTTGAGTTCTTCTTCTGTTAAACATAAGGGCTTTTCTACAAAAACATTTTTACCAGATTTAATTGAATCTAAAATATACTTAGCATGACTATCATGCTGAGTAGAAATAATAACGATATTTGTTTTATCGTCAGAAAAAATTGTTTCAGGATCTGTGCTTGTAGCTCTAAAACCATGCTTCTTTCCAACATGAAAACTACTTACACCAGTATTTGAAACAATATTTTGCAAATTAACTTTAGCTTTTTTGAATGCAGGGATAAGAGTGCTATTTGCATAATCTCCTGCACCTATAAAACTAGCAGATATCTCAAAATCATTACTTGTAGAGATTCTATTAGTATCAAACGATATAATATTAGGTTCTGAATCTAGATTATTTTGTTGATAATTCAGTAAAATTCCTAAATGATGTTCATTATTTAATAGAATTTCATAAGCATCAGCAGCTTCATTAATATCAAATCTATGTGAAATTAGAGGTTTAACATTCAGTTTTCCTTCAGACATCATATCTAATACTGCTTCAAAATTTCTTTGTTCAGTCCATCGAACAAAACCAAAAGGATAATCTTGTCCCTTCTGTTCATAATTAGGATCATATCTTCCAGGACCATATGAAGCAGAGACCTGAAAAGTTAATTCTTTTTCATAAAAATCATCTCTGGAGATTTTAAGTCCTGTCACTCCAACAAGCACAATTCTTCCTCTTTTACGACACATTTGAGCAGCTTGATGAATTGGTTCGTTTTTATTTGTTGATGCAGCTATTATTACACCATCTACTCCCCTATTCTTAGAAAATGCTTTAGAAGCGATGATTGGATCCTCGCCAGAAGATAAATCTACTATATCTGCTCCGAACGATTTTGCTAATTTAAGTCTTTTTTTATCGAAATCTATAGCTAGAACTCTCGTACCATTTGCTTTTAAAAGTTGAACCGTCATTAAACCAACTAAACCTAAACCTATCACAACAATCGATTCACCTAATGTTGGTTTAGTTAATCTAATTCCTTGTAAAGCTATCGCTCCTAATACTGTGAATGCGGCTTCATCATCAGTAACATTGTCAGGAATTTTTGCGCATAAATTAACAGGAACACTTACAATTTCAGCATGACTTCCATTACTAATCACCCTGTCTCCAGCTTTCAAGCTTGATTTTTTTGAATGATTTTCTATCACCTTTCCAACATTGCAATATCCTAGAGGTAATGGTTTGTCTAATTTATTGAAAACCGCTTCAATTGTAGGTTTTATGCCATCAGATTTTATTTTATCTAGAACCATTTTTACTTTATCAGGTTGTTGTCTTGCCTTATCTATAAAATTTGCATTGCCAAATTCCAATAACATTTTTTCTGTACCTGATGAAATTAGAGTCTTTGAGCTATTAATTAAAACTTCTCCATTCTTTGATTGTGGTATGGGCAGATCCTCTACTTTAGTTTCACCGCTTTTTATATCTTGGAAAACTTGTTTCATTTAGCTCTTTAAAAAATTATTTGATTCTCTGCTGAAAGAAAAGGATGAATTTATTTTTTTTAATTTAACCATCTCAGCAATATGAAGCATTAATAATGTTGACATTATAACCTCATTAAAGTCTCTTTGGTTCTCTTCTCTAAAGGGTTGCAATAGAGCTTCTGTGTGACCGACATCCTTTGGCCAGTAACTTTTTTTAATTAGGTTTTCATTTTTCCAGATAGATATATTTCTGAAATCATCTATTTTGCATATTGTATTATCATTCTGAAAATTTATTGATTCGTTTACTCCTTCGAAAGGATCACATCTTGAAGTAAAAGTTATTACGATTAGATCTTCATTTTCAGAAGTAATAGTGATTGATAAATCTTGATCACTAAATTTACTATTACTTGGACTTATTGATATTTTCAACTGATCTGGCATTTCTCCCCAATTTAAGATATGAACAGCTAAATCAATCCAATGTCCTATATTTCCACATATCCTTGATCCTTCTTTTTCATTTCTATACCAATGATCAGAGGGAATATCATGTGCACTTATAAAACAACTTAAGGTTATTGGTCCAGATTTTTTCTCTATTTGTTTTTTTAGCTCCATTAAAGGTTTCGAAAAAGGCCTATTATAGCCAGCATAAATCTTTTTATTTGAACTACTTATAGCATTAGAAAGCTCATTAAGCTGTTCATAATTTACTGATATAGGCTTTTCAACATAGACGTTTTTACCTGCATTAAGAGCTTTGATAGCGTACTCTGCATGACTAAAGTGATTAGAAGTAATATAAACATACTCTACATCTGGATTTTGTATTAGATCAATTGCCGAATCTGAAGGTGAAGCTATTCTATAAAATTTTGCATAAGAATTCTTTGCATTCTCATCTATATCATAACAATCAATAAATCTATTATTGAATTTTTTACATAGGCTATGTCCTAGTGTAGAAAAGGCAAGCTGGCCACAACCTATTACTCCTATATCCCTTTTTGAACTTAATCTTGGTTTATAGTATTTTGAAAGAAATCTTGACCTTCCAATAATCTTAAACCATGTTTTTGAGAATCCATATATCGATATATACCTGAACACTTTTTTGAGGCTATTGAAGAAAGTAAGCTCATTATTAATCATGAGCTTATATTATTATTGAATTATTTGGTTAGTCCAAGCTCTACCAACCACTAAGCAGTCCATAAAAATTTCTTCTTATTGAATAGAAAAAGGGGTTAATCGTTGAAATAATCCTAATTTTCCACATAAGATCAGCTTTTATTAGAAGAAGTCCTGAAATATTTTCATTGGCATAATGCTCTATTCCTTCAACCATATTTTCTAAATTTATTATTTCTTTATGTTCTAGAATAGACTTGTTCTTCTCAAGAAAGAGTCTGTAGGCCTGTCTTCTAAGCACCATTTTTTTCTTATAAATTGCATATGGCATAGCCATATTTTGAGAATTTCCTTCATGCATCCTCCAGTAGCAACATATTGCATCGGAATGATATAGATCAACTAAATTTGTATGCCTAAAAGCAACTTCTAACCAAGTATCTTCATTCGGGAGGCTGTCTGGTACTGGAAAAAGCAAATCTATTGTAGATCTATTCATCAATGGTGATTGTCCACTTAAACTTCCTTGCCCTTTTCTTTTAGGGAAAAGTTTTCCATTAAATTTCTTGTTCTCAGATATTGTTAATATTTTATAAAGGCCTGCAATTGGTTTTTCTTTTGGCAATCCTGAAATTAATCTAAACCTATCAAGTAAACTATTTTTAGGCATAATATCATCTCCAGCAAATAAGCAGATAAAATTACCCTTAGACTTAGATACTCCATAATTAAATGCTGAAACTTTACCTTTTTTAGGGTTTTTATACACATAAAAATTCTTATAAGACGAAAACTCTCTATAAACTAATTCACATGTTTCATCAGTTGAATTGTCATCAACTAATATCAATTCAAAAGTCAATCCTTTCTGTTCAAGAATGCTCTTAACGGCAGATAAGATATATTTTGATTCATTTTTTACTGCCATAACAACAGACACATTTATTAAATTTTTCATAATTATTAATTTGCTATCTAAATATCAAGCCATGTATCTTTTTTGCAAAATTCCAAAATCTTTTTTCATTAGGGTATTCAGAGTGTAACTTCTCAGATCTTCCAATATAATTTTCTAGATCTTGTTTATTCCAATTCATCTTCTTAAGAAAATACTCTATATCCTCTAGAAGATCTTCTTTGCTTGGATAAGGAATTTCTTTTAGCTTTTCGATTGCAGCGTCTCTTGTCATTTGATTGGTAATGATAAGGTTTGAAAAATGGACTTTTCTTTTATCAATTCCAAATTTTTCTGGCAGAATATATCCTTGGTAAAATCTTGTAAAAACTGATTCATAGTGCTTATACGGATAAGGCTTATATGCAAAATCTGATTCTAAGACTGACATGGCTTTATCTTTGTTGTAATCGGTATAATCTAAAAAGTCTGTCCATTTTTTATTTAGGATATATTCAAAAATAAATCTATCTAAAGTCCCAATTGCTGGAAATGTCTTAATTTTTGCACCTTTTTTTATTCTAGCAATAGCCTGAATATTTTTTTTATCAAATTTTAAATGATTCCATCCATTTGGCATCTTCATCCCTTCAGTAGCGGCGTTATTGCCGCTTAGTATATATTTGATATTAAATTTTTTAGCTGCTTGATAATTAACAGCCAACATAGCGTTATCATAAAGCAACTCTACATCGACAACATCTGCATCAAAAAAGGCCTGCATTAATGAACGATACTCTTCCCAGTCTATGACATGAGTATGTAAATCAACATTTAATTTTTTTAGAAGATTGGCAATATTATTTTGGGCTAATTCAGAGTTCCAACCATTGTCCATATGGACTGCTAAAGGTCTAAGCCCATTTTTTAATGCACTTACAAGAACCCATGAACTATCAACTCCACCTGATACTCCAACTACACAGTCATATCTTTTTCCTTTTCCTGATCTTTTTATATTTCCTATCAGTTTATCCAAATCTTCTTTTTTAGATTTTTGTAGGAAATTATTGTTTCTATCTAAAAATTCTGAGCAATAATTACAGATGTCATTGGAGTCAAATACAATATCAGGAATATCTGAATCCATCACACATCTTGAACATACTTTTATTCTTTTTTTCATAAAAAACTAGAATCTAAAATCAGCTAGGTGCTCCTTTCTATAAAACATTTTAAATAGAATATAAGCCAAGCTATATTTTCTATTTTAGTTTTAAAGCAGATGAATAATTCAAATTAATTCTTCTCAAAAAGAGAAGGATAATTAAAGTTAAAACTCCGCCATTAATAAGACTTAGTATACCGCCAGAAACAAACTTTGCTGTATAAAAAATTAAAGCTGAGTATATAAATATTCTTGCTACTGTTCTGCTTCCTCTAAGAAATCTATAGAAGATGTAAGAATGTGCAATTGCTAAAATAATATAAAAGCTAATTACAGCAAGTATGCCTCCATTATAATAAAAGCCTGAAACAGTAGAATAAGCTGCAGTGCCTCTATCAGTTCCATGTCTTCTTGAAAATAAATAATGTTCTAAAGAACTCCCTTCTTGTCCTGGAACAATTCCTTTAACCTGATCCATCATTTCTTTCATATAGACCTTATCTTCATAATAAAAATATCTGAATGCTTTTACACCGCTTTCTTGTTCCGTATAAAAAAATCTTTCTAATGATTTAGTCATTGATTGAGCAAGAATATTATCTTCTTGATCGATAGAATTTACCTTGTATAGAGAGGTCATTAAAGAAAAAATTGTGAATAATGCTACAAGAGGCATTACTAAAGATCTAAACTTTAGATCTTTCAAAGCAAAAAGACCAAAAATTAAAGCTGCCACTGAGTATACTAAAAATGCTCTTTGGCCGGTTCCAAGTAATGCAAATACACAAAATAGTGATCCAAAAATTAGCAATAAATAAAAGGAGATTTTACGCTTTGTTAGCCATGTCCAAGTACAAATAATAGAAAGTGTTACAGGCAAAAGAACGTTTTTGAATTGATTAACATATCCAGCAGCATAATATTCGTCACCCGAATATGTGGCTAATCTTAATGTAGAGTAATCATCAATTGCTATACCTAAAATTATGTTAAGAAAAATGTTATACCCAACTTGGCTGTAGTAAAAAATAGTTATTACAATTGAAAGAAGAAATATTATTTTGATATTTATCCTTGCATCGAAATGGTCGATCTCTACATTTTTTTTCCAGAAAGAATCATAGTATTTAGACATTCGGGTATTTGACCAAATAAATATTGCTGTGCAAATGTAAACAAATTTTGCTAGGAAAAATAGAAATATGTAATACCTATCACTTTCAAGGGATAAATCAGCCAAAAGAATAGAGCCAAAGGCAATTAACCACTGAAATAAAAGAAACCAAACTATTGGATTGATTCTTCGAGAGTTAAAAAAATATAAAATCCCAAGTGATGTAACTAATGAATATGATATAGCTATAATCCAATTTAAGAGAGTTGGGGAATACTCGATAAGGTTCATGGTTTATTTAATCTATTTTCTATATGGCTGATATCGGAGTCAAAGCCAGAAAATTTCCATTTACCAATATTCATCTTAGATTTCTCTGGAAAAAATGATTGATTTGGCTTCCAATCTGATTTATCAAGATTTAAAAATTTAAAAATTTTAGCAGCATGAATATCAGTATCTAAAACTAAATCTTCAAATTTAATCCATAGAATTTTATCTTTATGATTAGCTTGATGTAGTGACTTATAATTCTCCACTCTTTTTCGTAAATTAATAAAAAAATCTATGCTGGAGATATTATAATCACTGTCTTTTTCTCCCATGGGTTTAACCTTTAACTCAGAGTTTCTTTTCATCATGATAGGAAAAAGATTTTTTACTTCTACATATTGATCTCTCCAGTCCCTATCAATAAAAATCATCTTTGTTTTAGGCAAAATATTTAAGGAAGATGATGTATATGCAGGAGAAATAAATTGGTCAAGAACAACAGTATTTGCTTTTGTTTGATTATTCAAATACATAAACATTAATGAATCTAAAATATTCTTCACTTCAATTAAAAATTCATCGTTAATCAATGAATCTTTTTGATAAGCCTTGTTAATAATATCTATAAAATCTATGCATTTTTTTTCATAAGCTTTACCAAATAAATCGTTATAACCCTCTCTTACAACATTTAAATTTTTTGGATAAATATTAAAAAATCTAAAAAGGAATCTGAATAGTCTTCTTGTTGGAAACCTTGAATCTGATTTATTGAATTCAATAAATCTAAAAATATTGTCTGTTAAGTGATTCTTTTCAATTTTTCTTTTTAAAAAAATAGGATCAGTAATTTCATTGAAGAATTGACCATATGAAAATAAAGCAAATTCACTAGGTGGTAAATAACATGCTTTGTGCTCAGACAATAAATCCATTACCGCAGATGAACCTGTCCAATAACAACCTGAAACTGAAACAATTTGATTATTTTTCATTATTTTTCATTAACATTTTATATCACTTAGAGCTTTGCATATATCAAGATATAAAATATTTAATGAATAAAGGCTAATTTGAATACTTCTGAATGATTAAGAATAAGGATCTTGAGTTATATAAAGAAAAAATTACTAGCACAAGAGCTAGTGCAAAAATAAGGTAAATAAGAGGGTTTGAAATAGATAAAATTTGATCGGCGAGTAGCCAATCTTTAATTAAATAGAATATTAATGCAATAGAAAATGGTGTAGCGAATTCTATAGAAAATACTTTTATTTGGGTAATATAATTAATTCCACTTAATTTAATTAACCACATACCAAAAAGTATGTATACAAGAGCAGACAGAATAGAGAATAATGCAATTGCCATTATAGGTCCGCCTAATACTGAACCTATGTATATGCCTGCTGCCCTTACTAGAACAAGAAAAATTTGAAAAATTAGATCGAATTTATGCTTTTCAAGTGCAGCAAAAAGTGTCATTAATGGAACAAAGATAAAGGAAGAGGCCAACCAAATTATCATATATTGAAGATATATTCCTGCTTCTAACCAATCACTACCAAAAACAATAAAGAAAAATTCTGGAGCTATTATAGTTAAGATGAAAAATGGCAATAAAGATATCCTTAGCAGCAATCTAAATACTTTTAACACTAGCTCATCTAATTTTTTAGCTCTTAGTTCTTTTATTGAAGCTATATAAAAAACTTTGCCAATAGATTCTGCTACAAGCTGAACAGGGGCATTAGCAACTCTATGTGCAAGTAAATAAAAACCTACCAGGTAAGGAGAGAAAAGACTTGCAAATAAAATAATTGGTAGCTGTAGACCTAATACATTAATCAAACCTCCCCAAGTAGAAAAAAGTGGTAAATCTTTGTACCTCTTACCCATTTTATTAATAAGCGAAATAGATATTCCTTTAACTTTTTTTGCGCCATTTTTACTCCAAAAATATATCAATCTAGATAAACCGGCGCCTAATCCAATTAGGTATCCAATAATCAGGCCAAAGCTACTTAAATTTAAAAAACCAAAAAATACTTGAGAAAATGCCATTCCACCACCTTGCTGAAATCTAGTAAGAGCAACCGTACTAAACATTTCTTTTCTTAGGGCCCAATAAGTATAAATTTTTACAAGTCCAGCTATACAGACCCCAATAGGAATTGTCCACAGATAATTATTTATCTCATTAGCATTTAACAAAGATAAAATGGTTTCACCGAAAAGATATACAAAAAAAGTGATCAAAATTGTAAAAATGAAATTTATAATAATAGCTAAAGATAATAATGCAGTAGCATCAATGTCATTTTTAGGTTGAGGAATAGATATTTCATACCTAAAAGTTGAGATTGATCCAAGTATTGTCAGAATAGCTCCAAATATTGCCAATATACCTAGTTCATCTGGAGTAAAAAGTCTTGTTATAAATGGTGCGGTAATAAGAATTAAAGCTTGTCCAGCAATAGTTCCTGAAATTAGAAATGATGCCCCTCCTAAGAGATTTTTATTTGATAAAAAATTAAAAGATTTTTTAATGCTTGTTACTCTTTCCTTTAAATTTTTTAACATTTTTATTTTGTTCCTAACAGGTTTTGAAGAACATCATAATCAGGATAGGTTATCAGGACAGCTCTATGTGGGCCATGATAAACAAAAAATGCGCCAACTCCTATTGCATTTGCACCTGCTTCAACACTTAATTTAATATCATCTAAACTGCCAACTCCTCCTGCTGCAATAAGTGGTATAGAAGTAATAGCTGATGCTTCTTTTATCATGCTTAGATTAGTTCCTTTTCTTGTTCCATCGTTATCAACTGAATTTAGGAGTATCTCTCCTGCTCCAGCTTCAATGCAGTTTCTAAAATGTTCTTTCCAAGACATATCTAATTTTTTTCCTTTTGCTGAAGAATATAACTTTAATTTACCAAGCCAATCTTTCTTAAGGTCAATTGAAGCAATAACACTTGATGAGCCAAATTTAGATGCTATTTCATTTAATAATTTATAATCATCAAGCAAAGAATTTTGGATTGATACTTTTTCTACCCCAAGAGAGAATAGTTTTCTAGCTTGATCAATATTTTTTATTCCTCCCCCATATGAAAGTGGCATGAAACACTCACCAGCTATTAATTCGATAAGATCATAGTTTGGTTCTCTGTTATTTTTGCTTGCATCTATATCAAGCAAAACTAATTCATCAACCTCTTTATCATTAAAAATACGTATAGCATTTATTGGATCGCCAATATAACTAGGATTGGAAAATCGTGAAGTTTTTACTAAGCCTCCTTTGCTCAGCAAAAGTATTGGCATGACTCTGTTACTAAGCATCTAAATATCTTGAAAATAAATTGATTCCAAATTTATGGCTCTTCTCAGGATGAAATTGAACTCCTAAAATATTCTTCTTTTCAATGGCACATACAAATTTATGACCATAAAAACATTTTGCCGTTATATCCTCATCTATCGAACAATCAGCATAAAATGAATGAACAAAATAAAATCTAGGTGTTTCTGTATTCTGTTCATTAAATAGAATTGAATTTTTAGTTGGAATTATAGAATTCCATCCCATATGAGGTACTCGCAAATTATCTGTATTTATAAACTTCTTAACTTTGCCTTTTATCAATCCAAGGCCTGGCAAAACTCCCTCTTCACTATTCTCAAACAGAAGTTGAAAACCTAAACATATGCCCAATATATTCGCCCCTTTAGAAACTGACTCTTTAAGAACATCTTCTAATCCATTTTTTTTAAGAGATTCAATTCCTGAATCAAAAGATCCCACACCAGGCAAAATTATTTTTTTGGAATTTAGTATTATGTCTGGATCACGAGTTAATATACTTTTACCTCCTAGTTTTTTAATCATATTCTTAACAGAAGAGATATTTCCCATACCATAATCTATTATTGCTATAGGCTTCTGACTGATATCTTCTCCATAATTTAAATCAATAGATCTATTCATAATTAATTAATTGATTTCTCTAAAATATCTTGTAATGAAAAATCTTTACTATAGTTATCTGCTCTACCTGGAGATATCATTTCTGGCATTAAAGAAAATAGCTCTTGATTTGTTAGATATTTATTTATTAAGCCTTTCATATCAACGCTTTCTAAGAATTCTAAGGTTTTATTAAGTATTTTCTTTTGTTCTTCTTTTTTTGCTAGATCAAAGTTGTCATTTATTAATGCAGGCAAAGTAAAACTAGCTGCTAAACCATGAGGTACACCATAATGACTTGTTAAAGGATAAGAAATACTATGCGCAATAGCAGTTTTAGTTTTACTAATTGCAAGTCCACTCATTAAACTTGCGTATAACATTAATTCTCTATGCTCTATATTAGATGGATCTTTTAGAATGATTGGCAAAGATTTACATGAATAGCTCAATGATTTCCAAGCATAATTTTCGGTTTCAGGAATACTGTTTTTATTCCACATTGATTCTAAAGCTTGAGAGATCGCATCTAAACCAGGAAAAAGCGTATGTTCATAAGGTAATGTTTTAGTAAGTTCAGGGTCCAATATTGCAAATTCTGGATAAATTAAATTATCACTCACTGAATATTTTTTATTGGTTTTTTTGTCCCATACTGCTGCAAAAGGAGTAACTTCAGCACCTGTTCCTGCAGTAGTTGGCACTGCAATTAATGGAATGCTAAATTCCCAACATGGTTCCAAATTATTTCTAAGAATCTTAGTAAGGCCTAACTTTGAATTATTTGGAATAGTTACTGATAAAACTTTTGCGCTATCTATGACACTACCGCCACCAATAGCAATCAGACCATTAATATTTTTTGATCTAAAAATATTAGTAAGCTCTTCAAGATCTTCAATCTCTGGATTTGGTTTTATCTCGTCATAAACAGTTAAATTAATAAATTTTTTAGATATATCCATATATCTTTCTGTGAAGCCTCTTTTTGTATTTCCTTTTGATGTTAGAAGTAGCCAATTGCCAGACAATGAATTAAGAATCTTTTCAAAACTACTAATGCCAGATTCTATCTTCACAGGATTGAAAATCTCAGAATGTTTAACTATCATCATTCACCGCATTTATAAATGAGAACTTATTCTCTTCAGGTGTTTCTGAAGGTCTTCCAAGATTCTTTCTGGAGCCCTTTTTTATAAATATTTCAAAAAATATAGGTCCTTCTTTGTCCTTAATCTCCTGCCAGCTTGAATTAATCTCTTCTATATTTGATGCTTTGTAATAAGAGCTATAATTTGATGATTTACTTAATTCAAGAAAATTGATTTGATCTGCAACTGTTGGTTGGCCCCCAACAGATTCATGAGCTGCATTATTTAATAAGATATGAATTAAATTTTTAGGCTTAATCTGTCCGATAATAGGCAATGATCCTAAATGCATTAACATAGAACCATCTCCATCTAAACAAATTACCCTTTTGTCTGGTTTGCTTAAGGCTAGTCCTAATGCAGTTGAAGAGGTATGTCCCATTGAGCCAACCATAAGAAAATCTCTTTGTTTTTCTTTTCTATTATTTCTTAATTCAAAAATCTCTCTTGAAGTTTTTCCAGTTGTAGAAACAATCAGATCACTCTTACAAAGATCAAGAATACAATTTAAAGCTTCTTCTCTTTTTAAGTCTGATAGATCTTCTTTCTTATTTTTAACTTTATATTCTTCAAAAGTATCCTTCTTTATTAAGATAGCAACTGGCGCATTAGTATTTTTTATTTCATTTACTGTATTTTCTATCTTCTCCTTATAATTACTTCTATTTCCAATAATATGATATGGAATATCTAGTAATTTCAATTGTTCTTCAGTAATGCTGCCCTGCTTTAAATGTTGAGGCTCATCACTTATACCTGGCTGCCCTCTCCAACCAATAATTAAAAGAAGTGGGATCTTGTAGACTTTTGCATCCGTCAGCGATGTTAAAGGATTAATTGCATTTCCTAACCCTGAATTCTGTAAATATACAATAGGGATTTTATTTGTGCCTAAATGATATCCAGCTGCAATTGCTATTGCATTTCCCTCATTAGCTGAAATTATATGATTATTCTTATCAGAAAAGTCATGCACATATGCACAAAAACTTGCTAAAAGTGAATCTGGGACTCCACAATAAAAATCAAGCTCATTTTTTTTTAATTCTTCATAGAAATCACTTGGCTTAATCATATAAATTTTTAAATCTATTTTGTTCCAGGTATAAGCTCCAATATATCTTTTATGGGCAGCATATCCTTATCACATTCAGCTGATCTTTTGTTTTTTAAAATTGATTCTGCAGTTTTCTTCATTGCAGGATATGCGCTTCTAAGAAGTTGATTGGCGTAAATAATAATATTTACTCCGTAATCCTTGAGCTCATCTTCAGTTACGGTATTGAAGCTTGATGGAACTACCACAAGTGTTTTTTTATTTTTTATCTTGCTATATTTTTTACAAAATTCAAAGATTTCTGATGGGTCTTTCTTTCTGCTATGAATCATGATTCCATCAGCGCCTGCATCTAAATATGCTTTTGCTCTTTTGATTGCATCATCAAGTCCTTTTTCTAAAATTAAACTTTCAATTCTGGCAATAATCATAAAATCAGTTGTTGTTTGTGCATGTTTGCCAGCCTTAATCTTTTCTGAAAAATTTTCAATAGTATCTTGTGTTTGAGCAACTTCTGTTCCTAAAAGAGAATTTTTCTTTAATCCAGTTTTATCTTCAATTATTGCTGCAGAAATACCAATTCTTTCAAGAGTTTTTATAGTGAATTTGAAATGCTCAATCTGTCCTCCAGTATCGGCATCATAAATGATAGGTTTTGTTGTAACTTCTAATATTTGATTCAAAGTTGAAACTCTAGAAGAAACATCTACAGCTTCAATATCTGGTTTTCCTTTAGCAGTAGAGTCTGTAAGACTGCTTGCCCACATTCCATCAAATTCACTTCTGCCCTCAGAATTCTCAATACTACAATTTTCTACTATCAATGCACTTAGAGCATTATGAATATCTAAGAATCTTATTGATTCTTTAACATCAAGCATACGTCTAAGTGACTTAAGTCTTACTTCAGGTGTTGTTCCAATCTCTTTGAGTGCATTATTTAATTTTGTTGATGAAATATTCTCTGTATAGGGAATTTCTATTAATTCTCCGCCCCATTCTTTCAAAGTTTTTATGACATTATTTCGAGTTTCTTTTTGAACTCCAGATTTCCAATCATCTCCATGAACTACAAAATCAGGCTTTAATTTCTTTAGATTCGGTATGTAGTCAAGAGTCTTTTGTGGGATTACTTTGTTAACTCCTTTTATATTCTCTATTATTTCGCATCTTTGTGAGTATTCCATGAACGGAATTCTTTTATAAGAAGCTATAGCTTCATCAGTTAAAAGACCAATAGTAACTTTGCCTAATTCGCGAGCTTTTTTGATTACATTAAGATGGCCTGGATGAATTAAATCAGCGCTCATACCAACATATACATTTTTTTCCATAAATTGTTATCTCTAACCTTACATTTTAGGTTTTTTTAGAGCTAAAATCTTTAATTGAATCAACTACATAATGCATTTGAGCATCTGTTAATTCAGGGTAAATAGGTATTGATAGTATTTGTGATTGATTTTTATAAGCATTAGGAAAATCATTCTTAGAATGCTTGAATCTGCTATAAGCTGGAAGGAATGGTAGAGCTATCGGATAATTTATTACTGTTGCTATATTTTTAGATTTCAAATGATGTGCAAGGTTATCCCGATTTCTATGCTTGATTACATATAAATGCCAAACATGTTCAGAACCATCAATGACAAAAGGCCTCGTTACTTCTGGTAGATTTTCTAATAATTCATGGTATTTTCTAGCTCTTTCTTGTCTAGCTGATGTCCAATTACGAAGGTAAGGTAATTTTTTACTTAAAATAGCAGCTTGAAGGCCGTCCATTCTGCTATTAATCCCTTCAATTTTGTGATCTCCTTTTTTTAACCCGCCATGTCTTGCAAAAGAAGCCATCTTATCAGCTAATTCATCATTATTAGTTACAATTGCTCCAGCATCACCCATTGCTCCAAGGTTCTTTCCTGGGTAGAAAGAAAAGGTTGCGATATCACCAAAAGTTCCTACTTGCTTATTTTTATACTTGGCATAATGTGCTTGAGCACAGTCTTCTAAGACCCAAAGATTGTATTTTTTTGAAAGCTGCATAATTGAATCCATATCAGCTGGCTGTCCATATAAATGAACAGGGATTATACCTACAGTATTCTTTGTAATTTTAGATTCAATCTGATCTACGTCGATATTGAAAGTATCTATTTTAGTATCACAAAAAACGACCTTACCTCCTGCTTGTGTAATAGTCTCAGTGGTGGATATCCAAGAATGAGCAGGAGCAATAACTTCATCTCCTGGATTCAGGTTTAGTGCTTTCATTGCTATGTAAAGAGCATCAGTACCATTTGCACATGAAATACAGTGTTTTGAATCCATTGCTTTTGCAAACATTTCTTCAAACTTATCCACATAAGGACCCCTAATAAATAAAGATTTATCTATCACCTCCTTTATCACTTGGTCAATTTCATCTTTTATGCTCTGATACTGAGCATTTAAATCAACAAATGGAACTTTCATATTATTTATAATTTTCGAATTAATTTTGCTGGGTTTCCTGCATATATTCCTGATGAATCTATATCTTTTGTTACAACTGAACCTGCCCCAATCACAACATCATTACAAATCTTAACAGGCAGTATAGTTGAATTACTTCCTATAGATACATTGTCACCTACAAAAGTCTCTTTCCATAAATCTTTATTTCCGCCAGCTGGTCCTCCCGAAGAAAATGAATCATTAATAAACATAACTCCATGACCTATAAAACAATCCTTACCTATTTCAACTAATTCACAAA
>CEVZ01023611.1_pt1 | contig 22285 bp, 8 predicted proteins | sample 361371 | NCBI WGS metagenome assembly CEVZ01 (sample SAMEA2620217, study PRJEB7988) | marine metagenome | isolation source: saline water (ENVO:00002010), including
CATCGCTCATCTCTCTCACCTCAAATGTTTGAATCGTCATCATGCCTTGAGCGCAATTCATCCATGCGCCTACTTAGGAGCTCAACCACTGTGGCCCCCTCGATCATTTCTTTGCGAATCATTTCCCTAGCCGATTGTCTGAGAACAACGTCAGCCGTCTCACCTACTATCTTGCAATAGTCTCTAAGCCTGATTGTTAGATCAGGGCCAAGATCTACTTCGATCCTTTCCCCTTTGCCAGGAAGTGGCGAGGAAAGCATTCTACGGATAGCTTCTCTGATTACGTCAGATCTGTTCCTCATTCCATCGAATCCCACTAGCCTCTCAAGCTCTAGTAAGTGATCCTCTGGAATTCTGAGTGTGACCATTGGACTGTTGCCTGGCACCTGTTGCCCCTCCTGAGTCTGCGAGAGTAGTGATCGGCATATAATTGTATTGCAATTGAAATACATTTGAAATACAGAATATTGTTTCTTAAACCCCATAATCGGTGAAACGAGCTATTCAAGTCAGATGGACCTCTGCGGAGGTTTGGTGAAATTGTGAAGATCATAAATGACGCAATTCATGGCCAGTTCAAACTTGAAGGAGTCACAGAGGAACTTCTCTCGACACCAGAGATAAACAAGCTAAGTCACATCAAACAATTGGGACTGGCCCACTTGGTCTTTCCAGGTGCACATCATACTAGATTTGAGCATTCTCTGGGTGTCTCACATATAGCAGGAAAAATGGCTGATTCACTTTCCCTCAATGATCAAGACAAGTCCGCATTACAAGCAGCTGCAATGCTTCATGACGTAGGTCACGGACCATATTCTCACACGCTTGAGCATATTCTAGCAGACAGGGGCGGAATGGATCACATGGCAGTAACGAAAGGGATGATCATAGGTGATTACGATGTCATTGTTCAGGGAGAGGAGGATTGCTTGGATTATAGGAAGACGATTCCAGAGATTCTTGAGGAAAATGATCTTGATCCAGAGTTTGTAGCTTCATTAATTACGGGGGCAGATGCTTCTGGAACAGAGAGGTCTCTTCTGAGTTGGACCGAGGACAGCATTGACTTCTCTCAAGGGGACCGGACATTGGGCCACTTAATCCATGGCCCCGTTGATTGCGATCAACTGGACTATCTCCTAAGGGACTCCCATTTTACTGGAGTAAAGCATGGGATTGTTGATCACAATCGGTTAATTGAGTGTCTAAGAACCAAAGGAGGTGATATTGCTGTGGAACAGGGAGGTCTTTCGGCCCTCGAAGGGATGTTAGTTGCTAGGGGCCTCATGTATAGCGCAGTATATTTCCACAGAGTAACCAGAGTTACCGAGGTCATGCTTTCCAGGGCCGTTGAAAGGGCCGGTGATGATTTACCAGACTCGATAGATTTGCAGAGAATGGTGGATGCTGAGATATGGAGTTCCCTAGACAGTGTCGGCGGCTTCTCCAGAGATATGATTACAAGATTGAAATATAGAAAATTACTCAAGGTTTGCCTCACTAGAAGAAAGGAGGACTTGAATGACGAGCAAATAGAGAGGCTTCTTTCAATAGCAAAGAACCCCGAATCGCGAAGAGATCTCGAGGATGACATCGCATACAGAGCAGGACTCGAACCAGGGTACGTTGCAATAGATGTCCCAAGCGTGAAGCTACTTCTTTCAGAGCCCAGAATGTCTCAAGTTGATGTTAGAGTTGTGGGTAAAGACGGGAAAACTAGATGGCTCAGGGAAGTCACAACAATGGCAGAAGCTCTGAGAAAAAGACAAGTTACCCAGGAAGCATTCTATGTGATGACTCTATCAGGTTTCGAGACGAAGGTGTCCGAAATCGCTGAAAGAAGACTCTTCTCATAACCCGATTAGGATTTGATATCACTTGCAACATTCAAAAGGGTGGCATTATCAGGGACGCCCGCCCGAGATCAGGGACATCAGTCGTTGGTGACCAAATGGACAGTGCGATGAAATCAGTTTACGAGAGAGTGAAAGCAAGAGACCCGGACCAGCCCGAATTCCACCAAGCAGTGGAAGAGGTTCTTGACAGCCTTGGCCCGGTAATAGAGGATAACCCTGACTTCATGGACGTAGTCAAGGGGATGGTGGAGCCTGAGAGGGTAATCCAATTCAGAATCCCTTGGTATGATGATGATGGGAATCTGCATGTTAATCGCGGTTTCAGGGTGCAGTTCAATAGTGCCATAGGCCCATACAAGGGCGGATTGAGATTCCATCCAAGCGTAAACCTGTCAATTCTAAAGTTCCTAGGATTCGAGCAGGTGTTCAAGAATAGCCTAACCGGTTTGCCAATGGGTGGTGGAAAGGGAGGTTCTGACTTCGATCCCAAGGGCAAGTCAGATTCCGAGGTGATGAGATTCTGCCAGTCGTTCATGAGTGAATTGTGGAGGCATATCGGCGCTGACCTAGATGTCCCTGCAGGCGACATAGGAGTCGGTGGAAGGGAGATTGGGTATCTTTTCGGAATGTACAGAAAACTAGCAAACGAGTTCACCGGAGTTCTAACCGGAAAGGGACTCCCATACGGGGGCTCCCTAATCAGGCCAGAGGCAACAGGGTATGGCTTGGTTTACTTCGCGAGGGAGATGCTAGCAACTAAGGACAAGTCATTCGATGGAGCTACTGTGGCAATTAGCGGTTCAGGAAATGTTGCCCAATTCGCGTGTGAGAAAGTTCTGGATCTCGGTGGAAAGCCAGTTACCATGTCTGATAGCAGCGGTTACATCTATGATGAAGCAGGAATAGACCGCGACAAGCTTGCTTGGATAATGGATTTGAAGAATAACCGGAGAGGTAGGATAAAGGAATATTCGGAGAACTTCGATGGAGTGGATTTCACCGAGTCCAAGCCAGAACCTAACCTTAACCAACTTTGGGCTACTAATGTCGACGTCGCATTACCATGCGCCACTCAGAACGAGGTAAATGGAGACGAGGCGAAGATGCTCGTGGACAGCGGGGTGATGGCTGTTGCCGAGGGGGCAAATATGCCATGTACGCCAGAAGCAGTGGAAGTCTTCTTGGAGAATGGGGTCCTTTTTGCACCCGGAAAGGCCAGCAATGCAGGCGGGGTGGCGACTTCTGGTCTGGAGATGAGCCAGAACAGCTTGCGAATGAGCTGGTCTAGGGATGAAGTAGATCAGAAACTCGAAGGAATAATGGTCAATATTCACAAGAATGCATATAATACAGCAGATAGATATGGAATGCCAGGAAATTACGTTGCAGGAGCAAATATAGCTGGCTTCCTCAAAGTCGCTGAGGCCACTATGGCTCAGGGAATCCTCTGAGGGTCATATTTCGTCTTCTCGGTATATCCTGAAAAGAAAGTGGCCACCTATTGCCGCCGAAATTAGAACAACAATTAGAGCAGGAAGTATGCTTCTTTCGTCTCCAGTATCATCCGAAGAATCAATCCAACTTAGGTTACTAGTTTCCATCTCCCCGCCTCCGAAAGCAGACTCTTCCACTAGTTGTGTAGGTGTAAGAACCCTACAATTTAGATAGTCTTCTCCAGTGCTTGAAGATCTCCAACTGAATGAGATTGTTCTTTCTGTCCCTGGCTCAATAATTGCGTTTGGGAATTGGGGTGAAACCTGGGCCTCAACACCACTGGAGTCTTTACATCCGATCGCCAAGGATGCTGCGGCAGTTCCAGAATTAGAGATCACGGCTTCCACATTTACTGAATCCCCAATTGATGCCTCGCCCAATATTCCATCTTCGCCCATGGGGGTCAATGAAACCCACTCTATCATAGGCGTCCCAGTCCTAACCCAGACTTCTTGCTCCCAAGGTAGATCGAATTGCCCGCCACCGTAGTCCAAAATACCTGATGCCTCCGGATTCCAAGCAGTCCTATATTCGGTAATCACTACGCTAGCGTTCTCGGTCCAGATGGGAGTCTCTTCCCAAGTGTTATCTTCTGACCATGCAATCTCAACGACCCTTTCCTTCCCCCCATCCACGAATGAGATCCCCAGCTCATTGCTGAAGTTTGAGTAACTTGGGAACTTGTGCATACCTCTGATCTCAAATGTAACATACATTGCATCAAATGAGAGCTTCTGTCCAGACAACCTCCTTTCCCACTTATCGGTCAGGCCGCCAGAACCACTAACGCCGTCACCCCATTCTATAGGCGAGTGCGCCCTTGCTCTAACATCGTGGTCATCAGTGCTGTTTGTGATTTTGGTATTTCCCCCAAGCACAAGAGAAGCATCATCATTGGCAAGTAGAATGGGCCCAACTCTATCTAGTGATGAATCACTAATATTGAGGTATCCGTAGGATGAAATCCTTCCACCGAAGATTGAAGATCCGTTTGATTGCATCGAGCCGTCTATATCGATAGAGAACCCCGGATCTCCGTGTACCATAAAATTGCGATGCTCATAATCTGCAGCATCCGACCAAACTCTCTCTTGCCCAGCTCTTTCGATGCTAATCTCACTTAGGGAAACTGGATGGCATAATGGCCCAGTCAAACCAATCCAGATGTCGACAGAGCCACTTCCCAATGGTATGAAATCCTCTTCACCACTAAGATCCTTGGTTTCGTTACCGAAATATGCGACAACACCGTCAAGGGAGAATCCCTGAATCGGCCTCAAATAGGCCCTAATATTTTGTTCAGATTGGGAGAAGACCCTTACCGATGATCTGTTGTCTTCATCGCAGTAGCCGAATCCAGCCAACCCAGAAGGTGGGTTAGTTGAGGATAATTCGGAACTCTCCAGACTCAATGATGAAGAGGCATCAACGTAGATTCCTACTCCACTGCTAATGTTGACTTTGGAATCAACGAAACTGAGGGACCCGCCATTCAAGATCCTGACATTCTGAGACAGAGTCATGTCGCCAGACCACGTCATATTTGACTCTACGATTATGTCCTCACCATCGGCAGAAGAATTAGTCGTACTTGCAACCAATGAGGCCAATAGAATGATGCTGATCATAATTGATTTACTTCTTTCCATAGCAGCCCGCCGATTAACAGGGACATGAACATCACCCCTGCCAGATCAAGTTTCTTCTTGATTATCAATAATTTTTGAAGTACGAAGGTTCATCCTCTTGATTTTCTTCCCTCGTGCAATGACGTCAGAAAACCTCCCATGGGAAGACCCATTCATGGCTCCTCTTCTGGTTCTATGGCTATATCTCCCGGGATATTTGTCCAATACCGCTGCTATGCTAGGTGGGAAGTGGATACCCGACCTTACTGGGATGCCTGTTTACAGAATTGACGGAGGGGGCGAGTTGAGGGACGGAAACAGGATCCTTGGAGACGGAAAGACCTGGAATGGGTTGATCGGAGGGACTTTGGGAGGTGGGATAATAGGGGCCGTGTTGTATTATTTCTCTAATGGCAACCGAGTCGAATCAGCTCCGTTCTTGGATCCACTTTCAAGTTATGGGACTAATTCAGCGCAGCTCTCTGATGCTTGGTTCTACATGGGAGAAGGGGCGATCACTGCTTTCTCAATGGGATGCATTCTAGGATTTGGATGCATGCTTGGTGACTCCGCAGGATCTTTCGTGAAGCGCAGGATTGGGCATAAGAGGGAGGGTAGCGTAAGCTCAGAATCTCCCTTGCTTGACACCCTTCCATTCGCCGTGTCCACGTTTATCTTCGGGCAGTTACTGCTAAGCCCATCAATAGTTGGAAGCTCCGATTTACTATTTGGTATGGCAATTTTGCTAGTCTTGACCCCAATAATGCATAGGGGATTCAACATACTGGGATACAAACTAGGACTCAAGTCAGTACCATACTAGACAGATTCTGTCGAGGAATTAATTATCACCCAATTATTCAGAGCGAGACTCATGGAAAGCGGCACAGTCCTGATCGTTGGGAGTGGTGGAAGGGAGCATGCAATTGCATTGGGACTTTTGGAAGGCGAGACTTTCACAGATTTGCATTGTGCACCCGGAAATGCAGGCACCTCGTTGATCGCATCAAATCATGAAGTCAATTCTACAGACGCAGAAGGAATAGTAGAGTTAGCCAAAGAGATTGGGGCTTCATTGGTGGTAGTTGGCCCAGAAATGCCCCTTGTCATGGGTCTAGCAGATTTGCTCAGGAACGAATCTATTCCTTGCTTCGGCCCCCAAAAAGATGGAGCGATGCTGGAGGGATCAAAGCTTCATGCAAAGAAGGTAATGGAGTCTATTGGTGTCCCCACAGGTAGATTCGAAATTGTGGATGATTTATCCAATATCGAAAAACATCTTGACTCATTCGAACCTCCATGGGTGATAAAGAGGGACATATTAGCAGGAGGAAAAGGAGTTACAGTAACCTCTTCCAGAATTGAGGCCAGAGATGCACTTACTAGAGCCGTAGAATCTGACGGCTTCGTTCTTATCGAGGAAAACCTCTACGGAGAAGAGGCTTCAGTACTGGTTTTCATTGATGAATCAGGTTACGTCATGCTTCCAGCGAGTCAGGACCACAAGAGGGTTGGAGAGGGTGACAAGGGGCCTAACACCGGAGGGATGGGGGCATATGCCCCAGCCCCCGTCGCTACCCCCTCCGTCCTTTCTAGGACTAGAGAAGAGATTGTCGAGCCAATGCACCACTATCTTAGGAACTTAGAATCGCCCTACAGGGGCTGCCTTTACGTCGGATTGATGATAGACAAAGATGGGTCCCCCAATGTAATAGAATTCAATGTTAGGTTAGGAGATCCAGAGGCACAAGTAACTATACCCCTGTTTGAATCAGACTTGGGCTCAGTCCTTCTTTCAGTCGCGAAAGGTAGAATTTCAGAAATGGAAGTTGATTTCAGCGAAATGCACGCATCAACAGTGGTCCTTGCTTCAGAGGGATATCCGGAGGATGTATTATCCGGACGCGAAGTAATTGGCTGGGAATCACGAATCGAAGAAGGACAGGTTATCGGATTCACACACCTTGCAGGAGCAAGAATCTCCAATGAGGGAAAATTGGTATCCACAGGAGGAAGGGTGCTCTCTGCAACAGGGATTGCAACTAGTCTGCCAGATGCCTTAGATGCCTCATACCAGATTATTGAAGGAATCCAGCTAGAAGGATCCCACTATAGAAAGGACATAGGATTTCGAGCCCTCTCGGCATAGATTTTTCACTATTCTCTGGAGCAATTTTTTCCAACCGTTCTACGAACGGTTAAAACAAGCGTTCAGGTCGGCGCGCTGCTATATCAATGGCTATTGGGTCCGGTGGATGGGATGGAGACTGATAATGAAGCAGCCCAAGATGGCAAATTGACCCTCAAGATGGTCACGCCAGCGGCCATCACATTCGCCCTTGTTGGGCTACTGTTGGTAGCATCCTCTCTAGATGGAAGGTCACTGGATTCACAATTCTTCTCGGGCGTATCATTAATTTCGCTTTCAGTGTTAGCACCTGCTTGCATAGGAAGGGCCAGCACCAGCATTCCCCTGAATTCTGGAACATTGCGTACGCTCTCAATCTCAATAGCTCTGTTGATTTTCTCAATTGTCGCAAATCTTGTCAGTCCAGACCATTTCAATCACATGTTCATTTTCACATTCGTTTTGGTGGGATTTGCCTCTGCTGCATTGAACGAGAGCAGGAGGTTCGAGGAATCTGCAGTATTCCTGACTGTGGTATTGGGGCTTAGGCTAGCAGCTCTATATTCGTCCGGTCTAGAAATCTCACAAGATTCCACTTCTGCTATGATCGATATCCAGAGGGCATCAATAGGCAGCTCATTCTTTTCATTCTGGTTCGCTTCCATTTCTCTAGGGGTCCTAATTGCTATATCATTGAGGGGATCAACAGAGTCTAGGGGGAACGGCTCTCTATTTTCCGCCATTTCTCTGCCCACTGAAAACAAAGAGGTGCTAATCTACTCTTCATTGATCTTTGCTGGCTTCCTAGCTCCACTCGTATGGATCGGCCAACTAGAATCCCTGGAGGAATTCGCGAAAGGAAGCCATCTAGGAGTAGTGTGGGCCATATTCTCTTGTTTGGTAGTTTTACTGCACTCTTTCTTCAGGTCAGAGGGCTGGCATGTTTTAGGATCGATGCTCGCAGTGAACTGGGCCCTATACACAATTGGGCATTTGCATGAGATTGGTAACGAGCTCCCATCATTATTCTCCGAGGATGGATTCGTAGGATCGTTCTCATGGTTCTTCCTCGGATTCTGGCTCAACTTCTTCGCAATTTTCTTTGCCTCTAGGGGGATATTCGGTGACATCGCTCCAAGCCGTGAAAGAAGCGGATTCAGAGTCTGGTGGGAACTAAACTCGTACCCACTGATGATCGCTATTGCATTCATAGTAGCCCTAGTGGTCAGAACAGCTTGGAATGTTATTCCGGCCATGAATGCTAGCGGGACAGGGCTTTGGGACATGACTGGAGGTTCAGATCCTTGGTACATGAAGAGAGTAGTTGACTTCGTAATTGCTGAGAGGAGCCACCTGATTTACGATCACGATAGATCATATCCAAGTGGGGGAATTAACCCCCGTCCACCACTATTCTCTTGGACTCTGGCATTAGGGGCACTTGCCCTTTCTTGGGTTTTGGAAATCGCTCCAGAAGAAGCAGTTTGGTGGTCCATGTCAGCACTTCCGGCAATTTATGGGGCTATGATCGTGATACCAGTAGCAGGAATTGCCAGTAGGGTCCATAGCAGATCAGCCGGAATTTTTGCAGCATGGCTAATCGCACTTATGCCCGGCCATATGAGTCGTTCTACATTCGCAATGTCAGACCACGACTCGTTCGCGATGTTATTCCTTGCAATAGCATTCTACTTCTGGATAAGAGCCGTAGAGAATGTAGAAAACAAGAACGTTTTCGAATCTGCAAGTAGAAATCCACTTTACATCGTTGCTGGAATGAGGGAGACGTGGAAGACCAATCCCGTATTGATGGCCAATGCCACTATGTCGGGAATAGCATTCTCCGTTATGGCTCTAGGTTGGAAAGGATTCGTTTACGGCCCGGGTATCCTATTCTTGGCTTACTCTTTCCAAGTAGTAATTAACATCTTCAGGGGAAGGGATAGTCTACAGTTCACTTCTGCGGCTCTTCAGATGATGATTACCTCGATATTAATCCCGGTACCATTCTATGCATGGCCCGGTATGAATCTGCTTTTCGCACCCAGTGGAATGCAGCCAATGTTGTACATTATCGGTTTCACATTCGCAGTTGGATGGGTTTCAAGCTCTTTCCGAGACAAGCCATGGCTTCTTGTCGTGATGGGTGGAAGCGCACTCTTCGGCTCAATCCTAGCTTTGCTCTACCTGCTACAGATCGCAGAAGTGTACGCTGGCTGGGACATACTTTTCACGGGAGGATTCTACTTCTCCAAGAACAAGATCTTCGGCACCATTGGTGAGGCCCAGGCTCCGGACAGGGGGGTTCTGTTTGCATCATATGGCCCTATAGTGGCTCTCATTGCGATAGGATGCTCGTTCGTTCTTCTTTGGAGGGGAAGTAGAAAGAGCAAGGCCGATCTCACTCTACTAGGTCTATGGACAATCATTGCAACCTACATGGCTTGGACAGCTGGCAGGTTCATCATCAATGCAACACCTGCTATGGCAGTTGCAGGGGGAATCGGAATCTCCATGCTCTGGTCAGGAGCGAATTTCCCAGCTTTCACAAAAGTATGGAGAAACTCAGGAATTGGGACTCCTAGGACCCGATTCCGATCTATCTGGCCGGCTTCAAAGTCTAAGCCGGGGGTTCCTGCGATGATACTTGTCATCCTACTAATTACTTCGCAACATACCACTTATGGGATAGATTCCGGGATTCCTAGAGGGGAAGAGGCGGCATATGAGATAGATGAGAGCATCTACAACATTGCTCCAGACATTTTGAGGCAGGATTTCTTCAACCTTTTCTCAATAATGAATAGTGACTCATACGACCCTGCCGAATCTGGTCTATGGTACATGGGCACTTTTGGCCCCTCATTCAACTCACAGGGTTGGAACCAGGCCTACGATTGGCTTTCAAAACAAGATAGCGATATAGAATTCAGCCAAAGGCCTGCATTCGTATCTTGGTGGGACTATGGATTCCAGGCCCTATCGTCGGGACAGCATCCAACTGTGGCAGACAACTTCCAGTCAGGAATTCCTAACAGTGGTGCCTTGCTACTATCGGCGGGCCAGGAGGATACTCTTTCTTTGTTCATAGCTACGCTAGCCATGGGTGACAGAAAGATCAATGGAGGAGGCCTTACAGACGACTTCATTTCAGTAATTAGCGAAAGCATGACTCCCGAACAAGTCGTTGAATTTGAAGAGATTATCACCAACAATGACTTGGACTTCTTGAGAGATAGGTCGATGTCTCTTGTTGCGGAATACGGAAATACTGACTTGCTTAAGGGGAAGATGCTTGATGAAGAAGGAATCCCGCTTGATGATGAATTCTGGGTTGTCATCAAAGACGGAGATAAATTCGGAGAAGCTACTACGAATAGGTCGGAAGCCCTTTCATTGTTCGATGAGGCAAGAGGGTCCTCATCTTCGTATGATTTGAATGAGGACAACCCCACTCACTACGATCTTGCTGGATACAGGTATACTAACGACCTTTTTGTCGACTACTATGACGTTTCCACAGCACTTCATAGAGCCAATGCAAACTTCGGACTAATGAGGGCATTCCTCATTACTGCATTCGATCTGGGCCAGTTAGTACAGATATATGATGGGATTTCTTCTATAGATTCCTATGAAGTAAGCGACTATGGTCTACCATATGGGGAAACTGCAGGTAGGAATCACGAAATCAGGTACTTTGCCGTGGACAATAAGCTGTTCCCTCTCGGAGGAAAATACTATGCCGACTACTCAGGGTATCATCGAGGTCAAACAACCGGAATCTTCCACGCTCCAACACACCTTTCCGGATTGGACATTGACACATACATCACCACCACATATGAGACCAACCAGGGGATGATGACTCCACAAGAGTATCAGGACCAGTATATGCAGGATCTCCGATCACAGGCATCTGGGGCGACTACTGCAGAGGACATGATTGCCATGACTGACATAGATTACCAGCATACCTCAGCTTTCTTCGATACTATGGTCGCTAGGACATATGTCGGATACGGGACATCGACTCTAGGATTGCCATCTCCCGGAGGCCAATTAGGGGATGCTGACTCTCCATCTTCTTGGATAGCCCCAAACTTTGTCCCAGGATCGCCAGGTAGCTACTTGGAGGGCGCATTAGCACTGCCTGGAGCAATGATGAATCACTTCGTGCTATCCAACTGGTATGACCCAGATGATGGATCGGGATGCGAAAGAATTGAGATTTCCGGAACCGCTTCTACATCCCAGGGAAGCTCAACTCTGACAAACGTCACACTATCTTCGGATGCTAGCCTGTTGTCTGGCTGGGGACAGATACAATCCGGAGGGCCATGGAATTTGTCTTCATCTTCACAAGATAGCTCTGGGCCAATTCCAGGCATTATGGATGTAATAAATCACGATTCAGAGGAACAAACAATTACTTTGAACTCTCCAGCATCTTCGACAGTCGAAGAAATAGTCCTTACAATTTCCGGCCAGATGGACAAATACTGCGGAACAGAATACGACTCAAACAGACTGGTAAAGATCCTGAAGTACTATAGTGGAGCAACTCTTGAAGGTACCGTTTCACTGGATGGAATAGGGCCAGTTCCAAATGCGAGGATTCTGATAGAGCGAGATGCATTTAGCGGAGAGGAAAATGCCGACGAATTCGGAAATGTAGTTGATAGGGATTCCAGAACCTTCTGGATCCCAATAGGTAGCACCCAATCGGACCAAGAAGGAAGATTCAGTTTCATAGTGCCATCAGGAAAAATCCGAATCTCGGCATTCACCGGGGATCCTGATATCGAATCTGGAAGGTCGGCAATTATGACTGGAATGGGATCAGCAATGTACGAGTTGCTATCCGAGTCATCAACAAATAGGAACATCAATCCAGTAACTGGAATTCTGGGCAACGTATACGGTTCGACTTGGCTATCTGAGACTATAGTGAACGTGTCCGGCGAAGACGGACATAGCAACGGTAAATCAGTAATCGCAGCTCCGATCTCTGTTCTCCCGTCATCTGCAACAGGGTTACTCTCATGGTCAGGCGAGCCGGACTTCGATGGAGAACCAGTAGTTGATGCCCAGGTTATCCTTACTCCCGTTTCAGATGAAGTCTCAATCACCCCATACTCGGCTCCTACATCTAACGGGACAATGGTCGGTGAATCTCTTTACTTTACTGGGACAGGGGAGGTTACTCTATTCGGTGACGGGAGGGTTGTTTCGGACGGAGCAGTGTCAGTCAAGGTCTTCACTGGGTCACACACGCAGAAAATATACGACAACCACAGCATCGTAGGAGATGGAGAATTCACTGGAATTGGGATCCTAGTAGGATCAATATCTGGGGATGTCACATCTTGCCAAGATGGCCAACAAGTGCCTACAGGATTTGAAGCATGCATGATCCAAGAGGGCGAATATGCGCTAAATGGATCAATTAACGGATCCGGAAGATTCACTTCCCAAGGAATTAGTGAGTACACTCGGGATCTCTACCAAGCTACATTCGTCGGCTCGGGAACCTTTGAAACAAACTCTTCAATAGAGTCCGACTCAGGAAATTTCGGCACGATCAATGGCTCTGGAACTTTCTCCGGAAACGGCTCTTTCAGCGGGCCGATGGTCAGTTCGGGGACTTTCCACATAGTGGACGCACTTCCAGGCGAGTACACTGTTTCTGTCGATTTCGGTGGTGAAAATATCGTCCTTCTAACTGATACATTCACAATACCACTATCTCCCTCAGAAGCACCTTCTCCAGTGTCAATATTCGGGGGATCGATAAAGGGAACTGTATCAATGCACTCTGGAGATCCCCTTGAAAGTCCGATTGAGATTTATGGCATCAACGGGTCTTCCGATAATGCTACAACAGAGTGCGGCCTTGTGATAGTGCCCCCCTGCTTTGCCCTACCTGACGAGAATGGGTCATTCGAAGTGTCCCCAGTTATACCAGGCTCATACTTGGCTTCTGTCGACATCGATGATGATGGATTCCCGGAGATACGACAGGAATTCATCTTCTCCCCAGAACAAGCTTCTCTAGCATCATTCCCATCCACAGTACCCAAGACTTCTGACCTATCATTCTCCCTTTCTGACGATGGAGCTTCTGTAGATGGCCTAGAACTAATTCTCAGACCCGAGAACCAGTCATTGTCCCAGGTTATAGCACTGTTTGACAACCAATCTAAGACTTACTCGGTGGAATTGCTGCCTGGGACTTGGATCATGAACTACACATTAAGCGAAGATAAGCAGCTATGGGAGAGAATAGAGGTGGGAGAAGATGACTCCACGGGCCAATCATACCAGTTCAGAGTGAGCCAGTCGGTCAATGGAAGCATCCTATTCAAACCAGGATTCGATTCCCAAGAGGGCCAATCGGGATCCCCTGCGGCCTTCAAAGAAGTAGAATTCCAATGGTCAGGATTTTCACTCACCACAACAAGTGACTCCAATGGGGACTTCAGCATAGTACTACCTATGGGCGCCCACGTAAATGCCACTTCCGAGAGCACGGTTGGTTCCGGGGGACTTCTCTCCAACGGAACAAGATTCGTTGTCTCAGAAGATATGGGGCCAATAACAATCGAATTGATTGAATCCTCTATGGTTTTCGGAAGTGTAAGCTTCAACAGAGAGGGAAATGCATACAATCAGGCTTTCAAAGATTGGAAGTCAGTGCATGCGATTGCAAACAACTTGGATGGTAGTTCCGATTCAGTTTGGAGGGAGGAAGTCGATGAATTAGGAAAATTCGACATGCTTCTCCCCTTAGGAAACTGGTCTTTCACCCTTGATGCCGGAGAGATGGCTTCATCTTCAGAGATCAAAACAGTAAACGACAGCGAGAGCTCAGATGTAGAGTTGCTAATTATCTCAGACCCGAATGAAAACAGCACCGTGGTAATTGATTTCTACATAGATCATGAAGGCGATAACAACGCCACTAACGGCACTCCAGTCAGCTATCCATTCGAGATCATACCACTAACCTCCAATGGATCCGGACTCTCTGTAGAACTTGAGGACAGCTCCTGGATCTCCACTGGCTCTGCTCAAGTTTCTCTTGAGCCAGGAAAGTACAGGATAGTGGTGGAAAGGGCAAATGCTTCTCTGGACGATCCTTTCGACACCCTGTATGACACCAATGAGATATTCGACGTCGGACTCGACTCATCCACAATTGAGAGATCTATTGGTTTCGAACCACTGTGGCTGCTAAACATCACCCTGAGAAATGAGAGCGACCAAAGAATGGTAAATCACATAGTCAAGCTCCAGAACACCGAAAACAACTGGATTCAGACTTTCACTACCGACGAAAATGGGACAATCGCTGACTACGTACAGGAAGGAGAATGGATTGTAATAGTAGATGAGTTTGAGACTAACAATGGAGTTTTCGAAGGACTAAGATCGCTGATCTCAGTGAACCAGTCAACTGCTGGATTTAGGAACAACCTGAGAACCGGGCAACTAGCAGAATTCACAGTCACTCTGAATTCAAGCATCCAAGAAGAATATCTGGAGTCTCTGGAACTAGTTATAGAATCACAAGATGGCATGGGATCTTTCATAGTCTCGCATCTGGGATTCACAGAACCAGTCCTAATCAGGACTACACCAGGAAACTGGAACATTCGGATGAATCAAACCGATGAAAACGGAGTAAGGCTACTCCTTGAAAACTCGTCTCTAGCTGACTCTGGTGTTTCCGCAGGATCAGAACACCAAGTGACAAAGATGGTGGAATACCTAGTCTTGGCCAGTGGTAAAGTTTTCTGGGACTTGAACGATGATGGAAATGCAGGAGTATTCGAGGGTCTGCCAAATGCTACTGTGTCTTTCTCCTTGAACAACTCAGGAAACTCTTCGTCCCCTGCCTTCTCAACAAAATCGAGCTCTACAGGGGCTTGGTCAACTTTCCTTCCGGTCCAAAGCATCTGGAACGTTAGCGTGGAGTTGGAAGGATTCGAAACCGAAAATAGCTCACTCGAAGTTGCAATGGAATCAGTTTCAAAAGACATAGAGATTTCAGCTGGCGAGGTCGAGATTTCCGGACAAATAACATATCTCGATCAGACTTGCGTAACGGAAGGAGAGTGGCAAATTACCCTAATTCCTCCCAGAGACTTCTCAAGAGAGAGGGTCTCTGCGACAAGAGTAGAAAATCTGGACAGCTCAGGATTTACTGGGGAGTGGACCGCATCTGTAGAGCCTGGAACCTGGATAGTTTACGCAATAACAACAGGGGAAATGAGCTCGACTGAATGCCAAGGTCTGGTCTCCATCGAATCAATAGACGTTGGCGTAGATGGCGGCACTATTGATTCAGAGTTTGCAATAGGCGGAAACCTGGACCTAGACACCAAGTGGCTCGACTTCCAAGGAGTGGAGAAAGAACTCCAAGACCTAGATGCACTCCCAGATCCACCAGATTACGATCTTTTCATCGAGATCGGTAACCTAGCATGGTTGGAAGAATTGGATTCCGAAGGGCATCTCCGAATGCTCCTTCCTGCTGGACTTATTCAAGCATCAAGCAAGTTCGTATTGCCTGAGGGTGGCAGGAACGTGACATATTCCGGAGGCAAAGGATTCACAATCAGGTCTGGCCAGGAAAGCCCAATTGTTACCCTAAACATAGAAAGGGAGTCAAAGCAAGACATAGTAATATCAACCGTTTCCGGAGACACAGTCTCCGTAGCCAAGCAAGATCCTAGCTGCACAGAAGGATGCACTTACCAGAACGCAGAATTCACACTCAGAGCAGACTATGATGGGCACAACTCGTTTGACTCATACCGAGTATCAGGAACCGTTCCCGGGATGGACGGCCTGAATTGGAAGGTTGAGTTCGAGAATGGGACTGGAAATTGGAACGAGAGCCTTTCTTTTGACATGGGACTAGATAATGAAATCTACAAGAGCATCAAAATTAGGGTCACTCCTGCAAATAGCAGTCTTGCTCACCACTTCCCCGATGGGCACAGGGTTCTACTCAAGTTCTCGACTAACGAGGGATACTCTACTCAGTCCGAGGTCAAGGTGAAAATCCCTGCAATTAGGGGTTTCGAGATGACAAATCCAGATACACTATACTTCGGACCAGACGAAACCACCGTTTCTATAGAAATCCCATTCAAGAATCTCGGAAACGCAGACGAGGTATTCTCCTTCGAATTCGAAACTCCAGACGGCTGGGACTTGACAGGGCCACTAACCCAACCGTCATCACCTTTCTCTGATGGAATTGCGACATTCACCCTAGTCAAGAAGCCCCTGCACCAGTTCCCTAGCCAATACGCTGAGACTATCCGATACAATGTAACAGACCAATCAAACAACTCATACTTTGGAGAGTCTACTCTTATTTTGGACTCCCCCTCACTTTCAATTGTTGGGGATGGCGATAGTCTAAGGCTCCTGGGGGGCAAGTTCGCTGAATTCGGAGAAATTGAAACCTATTCAGTCATCGTCTCAAACTCTGGAAATGTAGCTGCCAAAGATGTAACCCTCCTAGCGACACTTTGTGAAGATATTCGCTGTGAAACTGAGGCTGGTGTCAACTTCTCAGCCACTGCTGATGTCGATAGTCAGAACCAAACCACATTTTACATGGAAATGGACTACACACAATTCCAAGAGGCGAAGAATTTCTTTATCCTGTTCCAGATCGTAGGTGAGGATATAGGCGAAAGATCCGAGCCATGCGGCACTCAAGCAGCAGAAGGCAAGCCATCTTGTGTCGAAGAGGCTCAGTTGTGGGCTGCTTCGGAGGAGAATGAAAACCTGAAATATATGGCATATGTCTTCGTAATCCTTCTTATTGCCGCTCTCTTATTCTTCACAAAGAGGCCCGGAAGAAGGGTCAGCGCCCCGTTCTAATACTACCACCAGTACGCTGGCAACGATCAGCATGAGTGGGATAAGGCACCTTGAGCTAATGCCGGAACCAGAAGATCCCAGTATCCTTACCGCTGTAGACAGTGATGCTCCAGGATATCCAGGAGATGCTTACGGACTTTCTGACGATGAGGCTAGACAGCTTAGGTGGCCCATGGGTCCGATAGTTAGGTTCCTGTGGCCTTGGGGGGCGATTGGTTTCTCTGCTGTGGTGGCCTCATTCATCCTACTGTACCCTTCCATAGCCCCTCTTCTGGGAGAGGTCCTTCCCGATTCGGAGTGGGCATACCAAGAAAGCGGAATCCGCGACTTACAAGGAGAAGGCACTTTCGGAGAAGGAGTTAGTGTCTGCATAGTAGACACAGGTATCGACCCTTCTCACCCAGACTTCACACATTTGGAAATTAGTGGATTCAGGGACTTCTATTTCGAAAACAGCGAGGCCATCAGAGACATAGGTTCTGATAGCCATGGCACTCTTATGGCAGGACTTCTCGCAGGGAATGGAACATTTACCGGCGCAGCTCCAGAAGTTTCCCTTTCGGTAGCAATTGCTCTAGGTCCTACTGGCAAATCTGCAAACGAGAAGATGGTCTCGCAGGCCATAAGATGGTGTAGGATTTCCCAGGAAGCAGACATAATTTCTCTGAGTTTGGGAAGTGAGGCGGCAAATGGGGGGACATCGTCATCGGAAACTTCCGAAGCAGTAAGGGAGGCACTATCTGAAGGAATTTTCGTTGTAGCCGCTGCAGGAAATTTCGATCCACAGTCCAACAATTCGGACGTTTCATCCCCAGCTAGCATTCCTGGGGTGATAGCTGTAGGGGCCCATGGGAAGGGGGGGGATCCATGGACCGACAGCGCAAGAGGATCAATAACTGATCCTGAGACGAATCAGGACAGGGTTTTTCCCAATCAGAAGCCAGAGATTTTGGCTCCCGGCGTCCTTCTATGGTCATGCATATCCACAGACAAGGAACCCCCTTATGCCTATTCAACAGGCACTAGCGACTCCACAGTTCTAGTTGCCGGGGCACTCTCCCTGATTCTTTCTTTACATGGGGACACAATTTCAGGAGATGACCAGTTTTTCGATGAGCATGAAATGCAGCTAGTAAAGGTCGCGCTAGCCAATTCTGCAAGACCAGCTCCTAACCAAGAATCAAAGCACAACACAAAAACTGGATATGGCCTTCTTGATGCTGCTGGATGGTCCGAACAGGTTGCTTTGGAGTTTGGAATAGCTTAGATTTTGCATGATTACCCGACTATTCAATGATACGCTTCGTCCCTATGGTTAAATTGACTTGACGAAGCCCAAGGGGCATGGGGGGGAATGGAAAGCTCAGCTCCATTTCACTAAGCGGTTTGTTCTTGCTGAGTGTTTTGTTGTCACTAGCCATTCCAGCCGGAACAGTGTCAGCCCAAAATGAAACCACATCTGGAGTCATTACTCAGACCGAAACATGGGCGGGAGTACACACTCTAACTGGCAATGTAACTATCGCCCCTGGTGCCAAGCTGATCATCAACCCCGGAGCTCTGGTGACTTTTCCTAACGGCACGCATTTGGATGTTAGGGGAAGCCTCTGCGCAGGATCAACAAATTGCAATGCCCCGTCGAATTCCAACCCAGCGATGCAAATCACACTTAGGTGGGAGGAGCCAGAAAACTCTAGTGCGACAGGAAAATGCTACGGATTAAGCTCAGGTAACCAGGAAATATGGATAGAGGATCCATCATGCTTCGAAGGAGTCTTGATGAGGAGTTCTATCGATCTAGCTGAGACCGAATTAAGGCATGTTGTCTTCGATGGTCCTTGGGGGATTCCCTACTACATCTCTTCCATTGGTGAATTCCGATATGGGGCACTTGTTCTAGACGGTGCCAGCCCAACACTAACTGAGCTTTCTTTCAATCAGGTGAATACTTCTAGCGTACTTACTACGAATCTAGCTCAACCAACTATCAATGGGGGCCAATTCTCAGTTGGGCAGGATGAAAACACGGGAATTGTTGGCGGAGCACTGCAAATTTTCTCCTCTGGTTCGTCGGTAAATCCATTCTCAATTTCTGATATAAGCCTAACAGGCACCAACAACGGTTGTCAGAATAATGATGATGGGAGGCACGTAATTTGGGCCGATAAGTCATTCATAGAGATCGATAACATGGACATTCCTTCAGGGGATTTTGGGGTCTCTCTGAGGTCATCGGCTGGAAAAGTCACAAACTCAGTAATTAACGTGGATTGCAATGGAATAGACGTCTACGCGAAGAAGGCGGTGGGATCCTCATCTTTCGACTTCCAAATCTCCAATAATGAGATAACCACTACAGATGGGACGGGAGTGACTGCGTATGCTGGAGCCCTAGTTACCCTCGAGAACAATGACATAGAAGGAGCTGGCTCACGTTCTGGGATAGAGGTTTACAATAGCGAAGTTAGCATCCATGGCAATGAAATTGGCCCCATTGACGGGTACTTCGGGCTATGGCTCGGCGGATCCTTTGACGTAATTGCGGAAAACAACTCCATCTTCCAAACCACCCTAACACCGGTGGTGGCAGGATTCTATTCCAATGCCATAGAGGCAGCTTCAAGGCTATTCCTAGCAAACAATACCATCTCCTATGACGGCACTGGGACCTGCAATAGCAATACCCACTGGGACGGCCAATTCCCTTGTCCTGTGGTCCATGCATATGTAACTGGAGTTACGATGTACGACAACACGATTAGTGCCGGAGGTAATGCCGATGGAATCAGGGCCATCGGGTCCCTACTGGATATCCAGAGGAACTCCTTCGATGTTCAGAAGACAGGGGCCGTGATTAAGAACTTCGATACGGGATACGCTGAGAGAGAGCAGTATGGCTCTCTTGCTTACTTCTCAGAAAACAACTGGAACCAGGTCGAGTCCACATACAATGTCACAAAGAGCTCTATTACTGCCCAGTCAGAGTACATTCCATCCCCTCCATCGGGTGAACATCCCGTCAGATTGTCTTGGCCTGACCAGGAAGCATGGCCGGATAATGGATTCCAAGGCCAGATCCTGCCTACTCCCGTAAAGGAGTGCGCCAATTGCAAAAATATGACTCCTAGAAATTTCCCCCTCGGCCTCAGCATGGACAACAACTCGACAGTCTTTACATTCGCAAACCTGACTAATCTAAACCTTGGCAACATCAAGATTGCTACCCAACCTACTCACTACGCCGTCCAGGTAAGTAGGGCGGAGCTAGTAAGATTCCAAACTCTGATAGAAGGTGAGAAGGTTTCTGATGCCATGGTAATTGTAGAGGATGCCGTAGGAAACGACCTCTACCGAGTAAAGACTCTCGAAGACGGCTTCACCCCATGGATAGCACTCCCATCAAACTTTCACCTAGACTTCAGGGGGCTGCAGGGAGGGGATAATCCAGATGGCTTCGCAGACGACCAGTTCGAGGACTCCTGCTCGGATGGAATAGATAATGACGGAGACTTGGTCATAGACACCAATGATCCCAGTTGCGACTATTCGGCGGGAACTAGGGAGATGTCACTTTACAGATATACGGCATACAGGTTTGGTTTCGGGTACTATAGCGGGCAATTCATCCTAGAAGAAAACTCACTCCAAGAAACCGCGCACCTCGTTAACGCTGCCCCTTCCGTGCAAGTCACTGAGCAGGACGGGCACTCATACAGGAGGATAGTAAACATTACAGGAAGTGCTCACGATGGTCAGCTAGCGAATAGCTATGCAAGTGACGAGCTGGCCCAATGGGACCAAGGAGGCTTCGTCCACTACGTTCAGGTCAAGAACCCCTTCACTAGCTCCTGGGAGGACTCTGAAATTGCAGTGGACAACAGCGGAGCACAGGTCGGCGAGGTTACCCGGTTTAATCATCCATACAAGGATTGGTTCTACACTATAGATCTAGAAGGACTTGCTGTGGAAGGCGACTATACCTTCGAATTCCGAGCGTTTGATGGAATTGACTACAGCCCAGTAGTGTCTAGGACAATTAAACTAAACACCCAACCCCCGACCACCTTCGTATCTACGCCTAGCTCATTTTCTCAGCATGATGACGGGTCAATTGCGTTCGAGGGGTCTTCCCAAGATCCCTATGGGTGCCCTTCTGAATGTAACAAGGACGTAGGCCTAGTGTGGTTCCAGATAGACGGCCCAAATTACCAAACTATCACTCCAGTGCAGACTAATGAAGATGGAACTTGGAACTGGGAATGGGATTTCAGCACAAGACCAAGAGAACTGGAGACTTACACTTTCACGATCTGGACCTCAGATTCAGATTTCTGCGACGGGGAAATTGACGAATGCCAACCAGTCGTTCTTACTCTCACCATCGATCACAGGAATAGCAGGCCAACAATAAGCGTTAACCAGCCAATTTCGGAAACGAGGATTTCTTCTTCTCTAGAAACTCAAATCAATGGAATTGCCAGAGACTTCGATGGGGAAGTCACCAGGGTCGACATGGAGGTAAAAGACGCTACAAACGACTACATTTTGGTTTTCGAGACTAGTACTAGCGAATTCTCAGAAGACGGTGAGTGGGAGATAGTTTGGGATACAACGCAGCTCCGGCATGACTCAGAGTATCTACTGAGATTCAGATCATATGACGGGTTGAATTTCAGCGACTGGTCACAAGTTACGATTATCGCAGATAACCCACCAAACGCTGGCAACAATAAACCAGCATTCGACTCTTCGAACTGGGATAGTGAGATCACCCTTTATTGCGACTCAGAATCCAATTCTGTAGACAAGTGCACCTCTGTCGAGATCGATCTCAAAGACTTCTTCTTCGACGAGGATAACGACATCGAATTCTTCTCAGTATACAATGACATTTCTTCCCCCAACGATGACATGCACGAACTGGTAGTGGGGGTTGGTTCTGATGGGGTTGCTCGATTCGATCCAGCAGACATGCTATACTACGACGAAGACATGGAAACTTGGTCACTGAGCAATGTAATTTTCATCGCAACCGATGCTTGGGACTCAAAGGCAAACTCAGACCCGATAAACTTCGATGTCATTCCTCTGGAATTCTCAATTAATGAGCCAGAAAAGTCTTGGTTCGATGAACAGGAGGTTGCGTTGTACTCTGGAATCGGACTTCCTGGAAAGCAAGTCTCAGTGCTAATAGGGGGAGTCCCAGTTAATACTACGATCATCTCTGAGAACGGAACATGGGAGCTGGGCGTTCCTGGAACTCGAATTAA
>CEVZ01431635.1_pt1 | contig 22244 bp, 30 predicted proteins | sample 361371 | NCBI WGS metagenome assembly CEVZ01 (sample SAMEA2620217, study PRJEB7988) | marine metagenome | isolation source: saline water (ENVO:00002010), including
CCATTAACAACACCAATATTTTTGGCACGTCCTATGGGCAACATGTCTTGCCGATGATTTAACAGGATGACTGGATTGTTTTGGTATCCATCAAGAATCCAAGAATCTTGATCTATCACATCATTATATCGATCTGAATTTGCAGTAGATGCAATGAACGAAGCGGTGCCAACTTCTTTGGCTGTTATTTCAGCAAACTTTTGAATCATAATTAACCTACAATAATGATTTGACTTTACACCAATTTAGGATTCTTGTCAAAAAAGAATATTGTAACATCATTTACGTTCTCTGAACAGCCTTGTGCAATCTTCATTGAAAACGTCAACAGGATCGGTGCCACCCTCAACTTCTACAGATGACACACAGGCATCTAATATTTTTAATGTGTTTGAAATATTTGATATTTCCTCACATTCTGCACCAGAAGTTTGTGCATCGTTTCCACGGGTTTGCAATCTGCAAAACATTTCACGGCATAAAAGGTCACCATGTTTATCAATATGGTTTTGTGAACAACTAACAGCAACCAACTCTGGACTGGTCACCTGTTTGATTATTTCCTGTTGATCTTTAGCAACTTGATCTGATACAACCACCGGTGGTATGTCTTGATCTGCCTTTTTATTTATAAGCAACACAGAACCGCCACCAATAATCAAACCTGCTAAACTTGCAATGATATACCCAGTTAACATCTCACCATCCTTTTTCATTTGACCACCGGTGCTACAGTACACCGGCAGTTTATATCTTCTGCCGGATCACCGAATCCAGATGGATACATGGTGGAACCGTTCATGGTTTCCCACGCATCATCTACACCAATGATCTGACCATCTAAATCCAAATGGGTTTCACGTGTGTTGCCATCTCTTGCGCTGATCCATTCTTTCATCACAGTCAATCCGGTTTCCTGACTTCCTTGCCTGTATGCTTCAACTGCAGATCTGTTCACGGCTCTTGTTGATTCGGTTCTGGCAATCATCATGGCACGTCCAGCACCAAAAGCTGCAATTTGATCGATGTTCGATGCAATCTGATTAACGCTTTGACCGTTGATCAAACCATCTTGTATTGATTTAGTAACTGCATTTGCAGTCGTTCGTGAAATCTCCATGGATAATGAGGTGATCAATTCTTCCATTATATCGTTACCACCAAACATTAGATCCATTGGTCTTGGCATTTTTGCAAGCCTAAATATGGCATCAAGTTCTGCTGTTCCATTTAGATTCCAAACACGTTGAAATACTCCACCAATACTGTTGAAGATCAAGCGTTTTTCTTCTGCAATCGCTTCCAGTTCACCCAGATCAATAATAGACTTTGTGCGCACATATCTTCTGATTCTCCTTGCATATCTTTGTGATGCTTCTTGCAAATATCGTTTGGTTGCCTTTTCAAACATACGTTGTGCTGGTTCTTGTTTTGCTTTCACCCAATAATCCCACCGCTCACCACGTCGCTGTGTCTTTTGTTCTTCCAGTTTTGCTTTGAGTTCATTCAGCACAGACTTCATCTTTTTCTCACCTAGTGAACCAACAGCCAACCACTTGATCTGTGCTACGATGCCAGCAACGTTTGACAAGTTTGGTGATAGTTCTGGATCGCTATGCTGTGATCCATCTTCAAAATGTCTTGCGTTCCATGCCTCTCTTTTACGGATTGCCATTTCCTCTGTATCTGTTTTGGCAATCTTACTTGTTCTGGTTGCTATTGGGTACAATCTTCTGTATTGATTATTGCCCTCTATGTTTCCACCGGCTTTCCAGATTCTTGGGTGGTTTTCTTTAAGGTCTTGTGCATAGGCTGGATCGAATGTTTCCCACTGGCTGTTGTTAAGACTAACGCTTTGATCTTCACCATCAACAGGAAAATTTGTGGGGTCAACATCACCGACACTCCCTTTTTTAACTAAATCGTGAATACACAGATCTTCTAAATCTTCTGTGATTTCATCATCAGTTGACTTTATCAACCAACTTGCCAAACTTGTTACCTGTTCTTCATCTTCTATGATTGGTGTTTCTGGTTCTGGTTCACTTGTGTCTTGGTTAGTTCCGATAGGAGCATCATGCATTCCCTCATAACTATATGCCGATCCGGCTTCCATACCATTCATGATATGGGAAGTTGCTCTGGTTATCTGTTCTGTTCTCATAGAATTCACGGCTTCTACTTCAGAATAATCAAATTCAAAACGCAACGATGGATCAAAACGTCTTGCGATCTTGGTTAATGCCCATGCAATCTTCTTGCCACGTTTCTCAACGTTTGACCAATGGATCACGGATTCTTGTCTTGCTGTTGCATAGTTAGCAGATCCCTCACCTAATACTGAAAGTGGTGTGCCAAATGCAGCTGTGATTGCAAGTTTGCTGAACTCTTTAACGCTTTTGAATTCTACATCACGTGGTGTAGTTTGTGCCATGTCAACTTGTACCTGTCCAGATAGGACGATGGCACCACCCTCCTTGACCATTCCATTATATCGTTCAAGAACATCACGCCTTGTTTCCTCTTGCCAAATATCTAATTCATTTTTGGGTGACAGAATCACATCTGGTCGTCCTTTTTTACTGGCTACTTCTACCAATCCACTAACATTCAGATCTGCTTTGATTTCCTGTTGAGTTGGTTGCACGGCTCCAACTCCATAAAGCCCTTGCAAACCAGTTGCCCATGTAGCGTTCCGAATATGAACAATCCGATCCGGTGGATATGTACTGATCGCACCGTCACTATCAAAACGATATGCAATGATGCCATGTTCATTTGTAACGATACCCACCTGTTCTGGATGCAATCGGACAATGGACACCGGCACATCGGATTCACCAAGAATCAAAATGTATGCGTTCCCAGCTGCAACCAGATCGATGGTTAACTGCTCTAAAAAACTAAATTGATCAACACCGGTGCTGGGTTCTTCAAGCAAATCAATTGCTGGATGGTCATCAATAATCTTTGAGTTTTTCCCTTTTCCACTAATCAGTTTCAAAGGTGTCATGGCTAAATCTTGTGAGATTCTTGATAAAGCTGCATACACATAAGGGTGTTGAACATAGGCACCTAGTGAACCCAATTGAGAATATGCAGATCGCCCACCGTTGGAGATATACGATGCCCCATGTTTGATCTCTGTTGGTTTTTCGTCAATACGTTCAAAATGTTTCTGTTCAGAACTTATACCAATACGTGTAAATAAACGCTCATACCATTTCATTTGATTCACCTTGTTCTCATGTGGTTCACCTTATCATATCTGGAAAGATAACCGATCAAATATCTGAGCGCATCTAACGCATGATCATCCTGTTTCATTGGTTGATCTTTGTTTCGTGTTTTACTCCACCGATATTTTCGCATTTCCTGTATCAGATTTGTACATGACGAAAAAATAAAAAGACGTGGTTGCCCATCTGCATAAATTTGCAGATACTCTTTAACCAGTCCAATCATTGTATTCATACCCAATTCTTTTGGGCTTGCTTGTGTTGTCACTTGGAGTTCACGTGCCAGAATCAATCGTGCATCTTTACCAGCGGAATCTGCCACGGTGAATCTTGGTTTTGGATCGTTTCTCGAAAGTCTTAACATCTCACGCCCATTCTCAAGCGTTGTCCTGTTGGTCATGTAGTATTCTCGAAACACATACAGCGCATCATCTGCACCGAATAAACCAGATCGATCTCTATACACCCACAACGTTGCCCATGGATTCCTCACACCAAAGTCCACCGCTCTGTACACTTCACCATCTTCTGGTATCTGGAACGGTTCAATAACGTGATGACGTGGATCAAATTCAGAATACACCAAACCCTCTTGACTGACGAAATCACCAAACAGTCTTGTTCTTTGGACGGCTTCTGACATGTGTGCCACGGTGCGCCTTAACTTCAAACTATTGATCCATGGGTTGTCCAATCCAGATATTTGTACACGTGTGAATCCATTGCGAATTTCCTCAACGAACTGATCAAACAACCAATTCAAACCATCAACAGGTGTGGCAGTTACTAATACACGCCCATTTAGATCAACCGTTCTCAACAGACATTCTTGAAACACTTGATCATCGTTGCCTTCCTCATCAATCCATACCATCTTCACACCTTTTCCTTGGAACTTCTTGCGTCCTGCTTCATAACTAAGGCAGACAATCTTGCCACCGTTCTCGAATACAGCGGTGGCACGATCTTGAGCATTCCACTTGCTTTTGGTTGTGGTTCTTGGCATGTACTTATCCAGTTTTGGTCTTACATATTCTATAGAATCACCATACGATAAAGCGACACACCACACGGTGGTTGGTTGTTCTTGTATAAGATTCGATGGCAGATCGTTTAGTTCAAGCCATTGCTGTACACTCCAATCATTTGATCCTAAAGCGACAGCGACTGCTAACTGCGCACCCAGATCTGTTTTGCCAGCACGGTTCCCACCTCCAATCAGATGCGCTTCTGTTCCCATATTAATTAACGCATGCTTTTGACTTGTTCTGGTTTCCTCTATGTTGCAATTAGGACAAAAGAATTTAGTGGTGTGTAGATGTCGCATGGGTTCACCGCATCCAGTTGGTCTTTCGTCATTTTCAAGACCACTCCACCGTTCACATCTTGGTGACCATAAACGTGCCAAGGCAAGTGGGTGATTTGCTTGGATACTCAAAAGCAATTGCTGTTGCTCAAATATGTTCAGCAGTTCACGTTTGTTCATCTTTACTTATGACAATCACACGGATCGCATTCACAACATGGGCATGCATCTTTCATTCTGTTTCCGGTTCTATCTTCTGCAATTTGCGTTGGTTAACTTTTACTGCTTCCAGAAGTTCTTTGACGTTAACCTGTCGTGCTTCAACCTGTTCATGCAATGGGTCAACGATGTTCTGTGAATTTTGAGTATATCCATGACGTGTTTGAAGAATCCATGCAGCTGCTCTCCAGTCACCACCTTTTGCGGAAGAATTAATACATGCAAGATTATTAACTGCACCAATTGCTTCTGCCTCTTTATAGCGTGTGAAAAAATCGTGGTACTGACCACGCTGATCTTCTTTACCACGTTGAATCCAATAATATAGGGTGCGCACAGTTATGCCAGCATATCCAGCAGACAGTTGAACGGTGCAACCAAGTCTGATCGCAGTACAGATTTTTTGAATTACCTGTTCATTTAGTTTAGTTTTACGTGCCATCATCACTCCTTGAAACTTTCAACATATTGCCGTTTGGCATCTTCCACTCTTGCTTCTATTAGTTCAAAATAGTCATCAGTCATTTCACAACCAACAGCATGGAACCCCTCTATTATAGCACCGCATGCAGTAGTACCGGAACCCAAGAACGGATCAAGAACAGTACCACCTTGTGGTGTTAGCAATCGACACAGCCACCTCATTAGTTTTAAAGGCTTGACAGTTGGATGAAAGTTTTTAATGTCATCACCAGTCCTACCAGCACCAGCCCTTGGAGAATTCAAACCATCTGAATCTTCTTTCCTATTAGTAACCACAGCACCTGTTCTTCCCTCAATATGTGCAAGCCCTTGGTTTTTTTCTTTCTTTTGTGGTTTTGTACAATGGAATGTGTTGGAAGGCCATCTGCCATTTTCACTCCAGTTATTCACAACAAAATCACAGGTGTTAAATTTGTTCACAGTTGTTGTCAAGTTTTCATGTAATGGCACAGGTTTGGTTGCTTCTGAACTACCAAACCAGCAGTCATCGCCATAGGCAAATCTTCCGGCTTCTATGTTTAAACCACCGGTGCCCCACTTCAAAACGTTTTCAGCAATACTCTTGCATTCTGGGTCAATCGGTTTCCTTGCTAACACAGCCGGTTCTTGACTTGGCTTTAATCCTGTGCCCCATCCAAACCATTTTTTTGCTTCATCTGTTGCTGGAGCAGTTATGTCTACTTCTACAGATTTGCTTGCACCTATGGTATGCCGTCCTTTTTCATTTTTGTTAGCGATTCCAGAAGATTTAGTTCCAACCTTAACACGCTGATCTGTTGCTCCAAACTTCTGATCGATGGCTTTGGATATGTCAAGGCTTTTAGGGAATCCAGATGTGTAGATCCAACTAATCATGTCACGCACTTCAAATCCGGCTTCTGCTATAGCAACACCCATTGGAAAGACTGTTCTTGATCCACTAAATGCAACCAGATGACCACCGTGCTTGAGAACCCTCAAGCATTCTTGCCACAACTCAACAGAATATGCGATCCCAGTACTATCCCAAGATTTGCCCATGAATCCAAGTTCATAAGGTGGATCAGTTACTATAGAATCAATTGAGTTATCTGGCAACTCTTTAAGACGTTCAAGACAGTTGCCTTTTAACAGTTTAAACGTCAGATCTGTAAAGACCTTGGGTGGTGGTTCTGGTAGTGGTGCCGGCTCATAATCACCGTCATTCATTAATGCATCCAGTTCATCTTGGTTGAATCCTGTTGCTTTAAGTTCATCTGGTGTCATGTCCTGTACGAGTTCAAGAAGTTTTGATTCATCCCAGTCTGCTATTTCACCAGTTTTATTATCTGCAATAGCCATAATCTTTGCTTTTTCATCGGTTATCTCAAGTATGGTGCATGGCACTTCTGTCATGCCCAAATGCTTTGCAGCTTTTAAACGAGTATGCCCACAAATAATCATGTTGGTGTTGGCTTGAATCACAAGCGGTGTGCCCCAGTCAACCTCTTGCAGACTTTCAACAACGAATGGCACAGCATCATCGTTGTGCCGTGGGTTATCTTTCCAAGGCACCAGATCGTTGACGTTCATCCATTTGAATTCTTTAATACTCATATATCCTCCAATAAAAGAATGGTGGAAAGAAAAATACAAACTCAAAAGAAACTCTCCACCATTCAAAACTTATCAATATTTTTTGTTAGCCAGAATCACCATTCTGACTGAAATTACATTCTTCATAAGAAGTCATGCCCACTCCACAGTATATTCTAAGCACACGTGCCATTGCTCTTGTGCTTGCCATACGTCTGATGTGTGGTATTATCATCTTTCCAGTATTGCTTGGATCGGCATCGCCTTGATCGGAAAACTTTACTTCTCGAACTGCTCCACCAATAATCTTGCGACCTTTGGCTGTTGCTTCGAACACAAACAGATTATTCTCATAATCTTCTCTGACTGGGTATGACTCTAATGATTCCATGCCCATCTGATGTGCTAACCAAAGCAAACCAGCAAACTTGATGAAAGTTTGATCACCTCTTTTGACCACCCATTTGTTGTGCCATAAATATTTCTTTTGTTCATCGTTCATTTTACACCTCTTTTATGAATAGAACTCTTTTATAATTTTTGTTAGCAACCCAAATGTGGTGCCCACCCCTTCCACAAATATAAGAAGTATCCCTTGTGTGTTCTTTACACACACACAGAAGATATTCTAGAATTGAACCGCAGCTTTGATACGATTCACCAAACACCGAGTTTTCTATATCTATATCATCTAAGATGCATTCTTCTATTGCAGTTTTTAATCTAATGATAGTGGCTGAATCATCATCCAATTCATTTTTAACTATGAATTTTTGTCTTGTTGTTATTTCCATTTTTTACACCTATAAAAGTGGGTGGGGTTTCCCCCACCCTTGGTTGTTGTTATTGTAGTTTTGTAATGATTCTTTCAATCACTTCCATTTCTGAATCAGTCAATCTGTATTCAGCATTTGAAAAGTCACCTTTATACATGTCTCTTCTGGGATACTTTACATGCCAGTTGTAGGCTTTAAGAATTAAGAAGTCGCCTGTTATTGTTTTTAAAACAAGCAATTTGTTTTTCTCGCTTTTCTTACCTTTGACAATGTGAGAATGATCAAAGCCTGTTGGTAACTTGTCAATCCATTTTGGAAGTTTACGTTTTGTTTTTGTGTTTTGCATTTTTCACCTTTTGGTTAGATATAGCCTAATTGCTATATATATAGTTTAACCGATTCGGGAATAAAACGTGACAGTTTTATTCATCTTTTTTTATTGCTTGATCCTTTTCTTTCTTTTGGGATCATCCTTGAATGAATCTTCTATGAGTTGACCACCGGATGCTTGATATTCTTGACGTGAGTATTCAAGGATCTGTGTCAAGGCACGTGATTTAGAAACACCATGAATCGTTGCAATCGTTCCAATATACTGGCGATCCATACTGGACAGCATCAGATTGGTTTTGCGGGTTTCATCTTCTATGTTTTCATGTACAGGATTGTGAATGATTTTTTTACAACCAGAACACACTATTTTGCTCCATCCAAATTTAGCCAGATCGTGCTTGTGTCCACAATCCAAGCAAGCCAAAACAATTCTTCCATTTGGCAAACTGTTAACGTTTCTCATGTTATCTCCTTAATATATTTGATATTTTTGAATTCTTTAATCTCATAATTGATTTGACCATCATCTGTATGATTGATGATCTCAAGTATAAAGTTTTCAGTAGTTGGAACTACTGTTAATGAATCGTTCCAACCAACTTCATACACAAAACCTTTGTCTTTTACTTCTTCCATGAATTTCATCATAGCATCCCAGTTTTCAAACACTTTCAATATGGTTCCATTCTGCACGATTATCCAACAGGTTAGGTTTACCTGTTCAAGTTGTTGCCAAAAATAATCTATTTCAACCATTTCAACCACGTTTGATACTTTTAAAAATGGCAAGTTACTACTGCATGTGTTTATCAGATGCTTTAGGCAATCACTAAAGTTGAATGATTTATTTTGATCACGTTCAAGTTGTTTCCAATTTATGCAACTGATCATGTTCTTTTTATCGTAGTACCATGGCACAAAGTATTCAACATTCTCCACCACAGTAAAAGTCAACAGATCTTCATTCACGTCAAATTTGTTTGTTGGCATCAACCAATCTTGCAATTCTTCATACTCTATTAATGCCTGAATCATTTCAAGTTGTTCTTCTTTTGGTTCGATCTGTAGCCGTTCCCATCTGGATATGGTTTTCTGGTCAACATTCAACATTTTTGCAATTTCAGTTTGTGTATATCGTTTTTTTAAACGCCATGTTCTCATGCGTTCCACTATTCTCATGCTATTCATTTGGCACCCCTTATCGCTTCATTAATTTCCTCTTTGCATTGGTCGATAGAAGTACACCCAAATATCACATGATGATTGATCAAAGCACCTCTAACAACATATAGCCATGCCCATGATGAATAGAAGTTATCAAAGCAACGTTTGATGGTTCTTCTTTTAAAGTTAGTTTTTATGATTGTATGATTTTTGTACTGATATATTTTGTTCATTTTACACCTCGAATTTACTTGAACACATTTGCAATTAGTTTATTCATCAACAGATCGTGCTTCTGGACACGATACCATCCAAACTCATAGACGATTATACAGGCGATCAGATAGTCAGAACTGTAGCCCATCAGGTGGTCATTCCATCCGGTGACAATCTTGCCATCTTCATTTCGTCCATACTTGTTCACCCAGTATCCAGACAGAATAGTGGTCAAGATTAGATGTGAATATTTATTGAGTTGATCCATTCTTTTTTTCATTTCAAATTTCATGGCACCTCCACAAGTCGGTACCCATTCCAACAGGTGCCATCATCTTCAGACACATCCCAGTATCCGTTTGATTCTGCTATGTATGAACCATCATCAAATACCCAGATCTGATCCCACATTCCTGTTCCATATTCTGGGTGATAGGTTTCAACATTTGATTTTGAATATGCGAAATCATTGACGGCTTTGCACACCTCATCTAAATGGTCACCTGTTCGTATACCCAAGAACCATACATTCAAAGAATTTGTGATGCCACTTAGTTTATTGCCATCAAGATACCAGTTTGATCCATCGTCGTTAAACCATAAAGCAATCAATTTTGCGTTAGTCATTTTGCACCTCACTTACCATCCAGAACAGGAAACTAGATGCATCACCATGCAAGTCTCTCCTTTTTTCATATATGAATTTGCAGTAGACCCTTCCCTGATCATCCACATAGGCAATGGAGTATTCACCGATCGGTACATTATCTGGATGCGCAGATCGCACCTGTTTTAGATTTTCATACAGATCAAAGTTTTGCATGTGGTGTCGTATCTGCCAGATCGGCACTAGTTTATATCGTTGTTTACTAAGATCAATATTTTCTGGATATTTCTTTATCAGTCCCAATCCCATCACTCACCTCCAAAGATTTGATCGATTCCTTTTGAGAACTCACTTTGCACAACATCATCCACAGTTGATTCAACTTCCAGAATTGATAATCTTGCTGTTCTCCACCAGTTATCACTTGGTGGGTCGATACATTCTGCATCATCTTCTGTTAGATAAATATAGAATTTATTATTTGATTGGAAGATGTGAAAACGTTCTTTCTTATCTTCTTGGTTTTCACTTGTGAAACTGAATGCCAGAATGGCATCTTTGGTTTTGGTCATCTCACAATCTTCACCGCCATGGTAGTTGATAACATAGATCATGAGTCTTGCTGTCAATTCAACAGCGATCAACTCTTGTTCTTGTTCTTGTTCATCTTCCATCTGGCAGTACATACACCATTCAGATTGATGATATGTGTGGTTGTGATAGTTGCATTTTGTCCAGTATGAATTCCAGTCATCTGGTAGGTTGTCATGTCTATTCATTTTACACCTCGAATAGTTATGGGTTGTTACAAGTTATATTGTTCTTTAATCCAAGATACATGCATTTGCAGATCCATGATAAGTTCTTCTAAATCATCCACATCGGATTGTACGCATCCGCTGTCAATTAAAAGCATCCAAGATTCATACTGATGCTGTATCAATTTGATTTGATTTCTGGCACCGTTCTTTCCATAGATGGTTTGATTGATTAGTGTGTTTGTTATTTCTAGTTTGTTTTGCATTTTATACCTCTTTAAGTTCTTACCTTATATATATAGTTTAACCGATTCGGAATAAAACGTTCCAGTTTTATTCCATATAACTGATCTTTTTTGTTAAAAAAGGATCATTACATTTCCTCAACTTCTTGAAAAAGATCTGGAAACTTCTCAGACATGTCAGCCACCACCTTTTTAAAGACCATGCCATTCTCTTCAATAGTACCGGACATGGCAACCACCGGTGCATAGGTGTGAATGTATGTACCAGATACGAGTTGTGTGTCAACACGCTTGAAAATCGAATGTCTGATTGATGCTTTGTATTCCTTTTGAAATTCCTTTTTGATTCGGTATAATGTCATGCTACACCTCAGAATTGTTGTGGAATCGGATTGCCGTTTCAATCCATTGTTTGAAACTTAGATGGTGCAACCACATGACACAGGTACCTCTTGAAAACCATGTGCCATTTTTATCGAATCCCTCTATGACCCACTGACCACCAGATCGATCACACCAGAATTCTAGGTCATAGCCAAGTTTTTTGATTCTATTATTTAGTTTGATCTTTGTTACCTTTTCCATGTTAAACCTCATCTTCTAGCATCGAATCAAAATCATCGTGACGGTATCGACTCCAGACCAAAGCATGGTCATCGTCTTTCCACATCACTTTCAATATGCACATTCCATCTTCATCTCTATATTCGATAAAGTCACCCATAATACCTGTCATGGTTAGATTGACGAAAAAACTATAGTATTCCACATATTCTCTTGCCAACCAATCTTCTGCCAGTCTGTATTTCATTTTACACCTCATTATTTTGTTGTTTATTGTTTTTTAAAGATCGTGGATCGTTTGTGTTTGCACGATCAGCAATGGCTTTCGCTTCTTTTTCACTCCATCCATTATCCCACTCGTTTTCCCATTCTCCATCAATATACATGACCACACGAAAGTCTGGATACTTCTTACCAGTTTCTGTTACAAACGATCCACGATCTTCCACTCGATATTCTACTATTTGTGCCAACCAATCTTTGTATTTCATTTTACACCTCTTAGAATAGCCTTATTGCTATATATATAGTATATCATGGAGGAATAAAAACGTGCCAGTTTATTCCTCAAATAACTCATATATTCAGAACAAACTTAACTGCACGATCCTTTTATGATCCATTCTTTGATTGATTCTATTCTTTGCATTCTCAAAGTATTGTTGATCGATCTCTATTCCGGTGAAATCTCTTGCCAGATCTACACAAACAATACCGGTGGTGCCACTACCCATAAAGACATCCAAAACATGATCATTTTGATTTGTGAATTCACTAATAAAGAACTCACACACATCTTTGTTCATAACAGCGTTGTGTCCAGATATTTTTGTGGAATTAACTGGGTATTCAATAACGTCTTTGACATAAACACTATTGGTTTGAATCGTTTGCCCATTGGTCAATATAAGAAAGTATTCATGTGCATTAGTTAATCTATTGCGCATGGAACTTGGTGCTGGATTTCGTTTGTTCCAAATGATAATTCTTTGAATACTCTTGCTGTAGTTGCCAATGAACTTATACACATCACATCTATTATAATAGTTTGCCTGTAAATTCAGAATAACCTTGTCTGATACTTTCAGCATTTTGTCAGTTAGTTCATTCAAAAAGGTATAGTAACATTTGAACTCATCTTTGAAATTGTCATACTTCTTAAACCTTTTTGAATTATAGGGTGGACTGGTAAAAATGCAGTCATATCTCATACCATTAGCAATGAATCTATCCATGGCATTCAAACAGTCATCATTTAGATAATTCATATTATTCATATTGATTCACCATCTTGTTAGTATTTGCTTTCAATATTTCTCTAATTAACTTGGATAAAGTGATCCCCTTTTGATCTGCAATCAGTCGCAAGTCATCCAAAGTCTGGTCATCTATTCTGAATGTTACTTTGTTATTCATACCAATCCCTGTGATTGTAAAATGGCATACAGCGTCGGATTGTGTTTTGCCTGTTCAATCATGTCATCAACATCCACCGGTGGTTCTTCTACTAACACCAAGTGGGGCTGTTCTTCTTCTTCAGTAAAAATCGGTGGGTCATCGGTGTGTGAATCCGTCACCGAAAAGTTCAAGAAGTATCTCTGTAACTTGTTAAGATTCAAACCCTTTCTGCCACCTTGCTTCTGCTCACGTATAAACCATGACTGTAAACGGTTAAACCATCCATGTTTCCAACATCTGCCAGTTTCATTATGGTGCTGTAACATCAACCAAGAATCAACGATCTGCAACTCGGTAAAGTGATCGACCTTATTGGTTTGCTCACACAGGACTGTGTATGCATCCAAAGGAACATCATCACTCCATTCGTTTAACCGTTGCCATCTTTCAACAAAGTTAATGAACTGCTTTTGTTCTTTTGTCATGTCATGTAATTGTATTAGTTCTTTATTATTATTTAATACATGTGGATCACAGTTCTGATCTATAGGTAGATCATCCATTTGGACTATAGATGGATCAAGGCTTTGATCTACCTTTTTAATCGTCGGTGGTTCAGGGCTATGGACTATGGCTGGTTCAAGGCTTTGATCTATCGTTAGCACATATCTCTTGATCTGGTAGTAGTCAGAAGAAGTCAACCAGTTTTGATTCTCAAAGAATTTCAACGCACGTTTGACGCTTCCAAGACTCACACCAGATATGGTTGCAAGTTTTGACTGACTGCCTGTAAACGTTCGATCTTTACCTCCATGGCTGATTAAAGTTGTATAAACAAGAATCATTGATTTGCTCAATGATTTCAGTCGTTTATGGTCAGAATGATATAATAACCCATAGTACATTTAACACCTCTTGTTTGAGTTTGTCGGACAATCACAGTATACTATGAATAACCAAGGAGATCCAATGATTCTTTATTTTGTTGACTGTGAAACCACCGGACTATCACCCCAGAAAAACACGATTATAGAGTTCTGTGGAATTAAACATGAGAACAGACGTGAGGTGGCAAGGCTATACATGAAGATCGCACCAACAGATGATGATCTGTCAAAGGCATCTAGTCAAGCCATGGCTGTTAATGGTTATACATCTGAAAAGTGGCACGATGCTGTACAACCAAAAGAAGCAGCACAACGTATGGCACGATTCTTATATGGCACAAGTGAAACTGCGCTGGTTGCACATAATGTCAAATTTGATGCATCCTTTATCCGTCACTTCTTAAAGCGTTATGGAGTAGATCAGAACTTACCTTATAGGACTATAGACACAGTAAGTTTGGCATTTATTCACCTAAAACCACGTGGCTGTAACAGCATGAAACTTGATAACATTCGAAGATTCCTTGGCTGGTCATTAGAGAATAATCATACAGCGACCAAAGATGCTGAAGATTGTGTGAGATTATTTGATCTATTGATCCCAGTATAAACCTTGAAAACTGTTATATTGTAAAGAGTTTGAGGTGAATCATGTTTGGGCGAAAGTTGATTGAAAATATTAGTGGATCTCTGGATTCCACAGGTTGGTATAAGGTTGATCTGGACGTTGAACATTTTTTGGTTAAGGTCAACATCATTGCTGTACAACTTTCTGGTGTCCATTCTGCAGCTACAAAAATCAAAATGGTTGCATCAAGAGATCCACAAGGCGATCAGCAGATCATAACTTCAACTGAATCTGTGAATTTTGAGGGATGCACAACAGCAACAATCAAATGTGCGTCATATAGACCGGATGCAATAATGCCGGCAAATGATGAAAATAAGATATATCTGCTTTTTCAACTTAACGCACAGACAGCAACCATGGATCAAGTCTTGATCACGTATGAGTATTAACATGGGATTGATAGACCCATTCAATAGCCAAGGTGGAACGGCAACAACACCAACAGGTGGAGGTGATATGAAACAACAGAATTTGTCTGCACAATGCAACGGTTCTGCACAATCGTTTACGGTTCAAGAAGCCTTTGATGGTGATTCGATTCGAGTATATTGGAACGGAATCAGACAACAACTGGGTGAAACAATAACGGTGATCAACGGCACCACATTTAGCACCACATTTACACCACAGGCATCTGATTATCTATTTGTAGATTATAATCAAGCATAAAAAAAGATCCTGTCAGCCAAAGGATAAACCGACAGGATCAAAGGTAGGATGTCACAGGGACATAAGGGAATCAATTAACAATCATTATCCAAGATAATCAACAAGAATAATGTCACCAGAATCTGGTGCCACACCAAATGTAACACGTCCAACAGAACCAGCACCACTATTGGCAACAGAATATTGATCGGCATCACTTGGACTTCCGGCTTTTTCCATACGTAGTCCATTTCGATAGACGCATACTGAATCCAAACCGGCAGATGTTCTTGCCAGATCAAAGTTGGTCTGTGAACCATCACCGGTGAATTTTTCCTGTCGTGATTCAAATGCCAACTTTCCAAGTGTCAAAGTTCCATCAGCAACTTTTGCACCTGTTACAGCAAGGTTATTGATCTTGGCTGTTACTACAGCGTTGTTTGCCAACTTTGCATCTGTTACTGCGCCAGCATTAATTTTTGCAGTTGTTACAGCATTAGATGCCAACTTTGCATCTGTCACGTTTGCATCGGTTATTTTTGCAGTTGTTACAGCATTATCAGTTAACTGTGCGGTGTTCACACCAGCGTCGGTGATTTTTAAACCATCTGCACCAACACTTAAAGTGGCACCATCAAGATCAGCAGACAATACTTGACCTGTTAATGTTAAACCGTTGCCGGCAACATTTGAAGCAATAGCAAGTGACCCACCATCGTTTGCCAGACCACCAGAAAGATTCAACTTGTTTGCTGTAATACCACCAGCCAATGCGGTGTTACTGATTCCATTTGCTTTAACTGCGATCTGTCCAGATCCGTTAATCTCAATACTTGAATCATCTGCATTTACTTCTAATGCAGAACCGGCACCATTCTTTTTAAGACCACCAGCAAGAATACTGGCATCAAATAAAGCTGCATTGGCAATTGCATTATCAGCAATTTTTGCACTTGTAATTGCATCATCAGCAATCTTGGCAGTTGTGATTGCATCGTTTGCAACTTTGGCAGATGTCACAGCACTATCAGCAATTTTTGCAGTTGTGATATTTGCATCTGTGATTTTTGCAGAAGTAACTGCATTAGAGGCAATTTGTGAAGAACCAACAGCGTTATTTGCCAACTTTGCTTGAGTAACAGCTGCAGCTGCAATGTGAGCGGTGCCCACACCATCGTTTGCGATTTTTACACCGCTTGAATCACGTGCAATAGTAGAACCATCGACTTTGACACGCAATGCACCACCATCAAATTCTAAAGCAGGATCAGATGCAAGATCAACAGCGATTGTGTTGCCTGTCTTAGAAATTCCATTCCCACCAGTTATGGAACCGGCACCAGAAAACTGTGCCCATACTAGATCACTTGTTCCGATAGCACTAACACCATCTGATTCAAGTGTATAGCCGGCATCTGCATTTGCAGATCCCTCACGAATGAAAACAGCTGCATGGTTTAACTTTGCAACTGTGTCTGCATCATCGGTTCTCGTTAGTACAAATGGAGCACCAACAGCACCCACCGTCGTTACTTTGTAGATACCATTTTGTTCTCGATCACTTACTGCTTGATTTTTAACTAGCACACGATCATCTGCTTGCAGTCCAACTCCATCGATGGATATGGCACCATTTGAATTTGCTGTTAGAGTTGCACCAACTCCAGATGATCCGTTGTTATACGTAGCAACTAATGCAGCTGTGGTTGCAACACGGCATGAATCTTTCCAATGCAATCCAGCGATCAAGTTGTCCACATAGGCTTTTGTGGTTGCATGTCCATCTGCAGATGGTGTTGGTACACCAACAGCACCAGAAAATGTATAGTTGTCTGTTAGATCAAGTTTAGATGCGTTAACTGCATCAGCAGCTAGCAAAGAAGTGATAATGTTTTGCGCTTTAATTTGTTCGGATGTAATTTGAATTGCCATGATATTTACCTCATCATTTTTGGTGTTCGTTTTAAGATACACCAAATTGCTTAGACTATCAAGAAAAAATATAATGAATAAAAACGCCATTTTTTCTTACTTGTGTGCTATACTCATGTCAAGAGCATAAAAACTCGATAACAACAATTAACCAAAAGGTGTACAAATGAAACAGCCATCTGAATCGTATAGAAAAAAACAAATTTGGACTAAATTAATGAGAAAGTCAATAAAAAGGATTGGACGTGCAAAAGCAAGATTGATCTTTTGTGACTTATTACAAATGGTTCCAACTAATGAAAAACATGAATTACATCAAGCGTTTGAATTCTGCTTTGATATGAATGGCGGTGCAGAATGAATGATCAAGAAGTACCAACCACGGCTGTCATGGTCTTTGTCTTTGCTCCTTTATGGGTTCCAATTCTTATGAATCTTGGTTATTGGGCATTCAATCTTAACTAAAAAAATAGAACCTCATGTGGCTGACCGTTGCACATGAGGTTCTAAGGTGTAAAATGCAATTACAGTATACTATTTTAATTGCGAATTGTCACGAATTGCCTTTTGATTTCCTCAACAATACTTTGTATATTTTGCAGTGATTGTTCAAGAAGTGACATGCGTTTGTCAAGATCTGATATTTCTTTAACGACTTCTTCCCGCATTTTATCTTCACGTGACTGTAAATCCACAATAACTTTATCATAACGATCACGCAGATCCTTTTCTCTCTTATCTGATCGCCTTTGTTGCTCTTTGTATTGCCAAAGCAGAAACATCGCAAAAGCAACATTTGAACCACCTTGCATTAAAGCATTTAGCATGTGTTCTTCCATTATGGTTCTTCCTCACAAAAATCAGACAGTTCACCTTTAATTATAGTATACGTGAATTTGTCATATCCTAGCACGGCAATTTGCTTTTTGCAAAGACTCAACAAAAAATCAAACTCATCAAAATCTTGAATCACAGTACATCCAGCGCTGTATCTTTCCACTTCATTCACGATTCTTGTTTGACTTGCACGGTGAATATTTATACCAAAATAACCAACGTGTTCTGCCCCATATCGATCCAGTATTTCATCACGGTTTGCATCTCTCCAAACCTTGACAGGTTTCCTTTGACATAATGCTAAATATCGACCGGCATGCAGATCTAGTTGATATGCGGAACGACATTGCTGTGGGTCAACTAGAATGGCTGTGCCATCGACACGAGATGGGTTGCGCAACCAGTATGTGCCAGCATCTGTTGTACACCTCAAAACCCATGTACACCATTTGTTTTCAGAATCCCTACAAACAACAAATAGAAAATCATCAAACAAATTTGCTTCTGTATTAGGTGTGCGCAAGCCGATAAGATTCAGATCCCACTTCCCATCAAAGGTTAAGAATCCATGGCTGTCAACAGCATCCAATATTTTGGGTCTTTCATCACCTCTAATTTCCAACATCACCGCTCACCACTAATCACGCATATTTGTATCATACTGGAATTGGTAGAAAAATCAAATGCAGATGCCACCACCATTCCTTGTGTATTTCGATAGTTTCCATTCAAACCTTGAATCAAATCTGTATCTAATTCTAAAATATCACCAGCAACAAATTGTGCAGTCACCATTTTGCATCTTAAAGTCACGCGCTCATAAGTGAAGTGATCCCATTTTGCCATCCGAGTCAGATCTGCCAAAGCCAGATCGGATTCATTAGTGTCTGGAGAATATAATGTTTGTGCTGATCTAATTATTTCACGGCTTGCAGGCAGACTTGAGACCCGTCCAGAAGTCTGACCAATACTGTGACGATACAATGAATTTAAAGGTATTGAACTTGAATATTCTAATTTGCTTATTGGATATATATTTGATTGATTTGGATCAAATATATCATGGGCAATAACTGCAAAAATATCTCTGTTCTGTAATTTGCCAGCAACAAATGGTGCAGTATTTGGATCGGTGCAACTTCTCCAACTTACTGATCCCTGTCTAAATACTGCCCATTGTCCTACTTCTTTTGATTTATCTAGTATAGACCGAAAACCACGATTAAGTGGTGAATCCAGAACCAATCGCCATTTGTAGTTTGTTGTGGCTGATCCGCTGATCAGACTTTTCTGTGTTTGTCCATCATTATAATCAAACAAACCAGATCCAAACACACCACCGATACTCCAAGCAGATGGAAGTGTGTCATATAGTCCATTGCCACCTGTCCCTGTTGACTCTAATATTTTGCCAATCATATCAACAGGATGATCGTCAAGTTGTGCGCACCTAGTCACAAATGAACCAGTCGAGGTGTTCAAATTATATGCAGATGTGATTGACGGAAAAACAGCCGTTCCGCTGTTTGGTGTTGTTGATATACTGGTTCCTGTTGTATTATTGAATTCCAGAAAGAACGGATCACTGCTGGAGTTGCTTTGACATTTAATGATTCCATTTTGACCTGTTTCACGTCTTATAGCAGTTGTGTTTGTTACAGCCATGGATGAATCACCAACTGTCCAATTGCTTGTTAACTGTGTAAATGTTCCAAGTTCATAGAACCAATCTTGTTGTGGTGGGTTCAAAGTTGATAAAGATGGAAAAGAACCGATCTCACTATTAACTGTGTTCTGCAATGCAGATAACAGATCAACAAACTGCAAAAAAAGTTCTTTTGACACACCTGTTCTTCGTATTGCCTTTAACTGACCTATTGCAATACGTTCATAATTGCTTGATCCCAATTTACAATATAAAGAAGCAAAAGAACCTTTTTGAACTGCCAAAAATAAATTTGTGCTGTCACCAACTAATCTAACTGAAAACCCACCAAATGATACGTTCCAAGAACTTGGTGTGACAGTTACACCGCTAACATTCACACCAGATCTTGCGATCTTTAGGTTGCCGGTGCCATGACTATAAACGCTATAATCACGCCCAATCCCATTGCCCAGATCATGAAAACGTAATTCAAATACTGGTTGAATCGTTGTTTTGTATAGTTCAGAAATAAACGCATTTGACCATCCCATTTTATGCCCACCAAGGTCGTCGCAATTGTGGTATTGTCTGACCTTCTTGTCGTATATCGATCACAACTCCACTTGGATTTGGACGATCTAAAGTTGCCTGTCCCACAGCCGGTCCAATCGTTGCCAAACCAGATTCTTCTATCCAACTGTTTGCCTGTCCGGCACTTTGATCAACATCTGGATGAAATGCAAACATTTGTGCTGTGTCCACAACTAATCGCAATGACAGGCTAAACAATCTGCCACCCTCATTAGTAATTATGTTTTGACCAACATCAGCATTTGGTCTTTTCAAAACAGGGAAGTATCTGTAATGTGTTATAAAAGTTGGTGCAGAATATGTGAATGCCATTCTGTTTTCAAGTTGAAGTGTTCCACCATTTGCAGTTACCCATGCTGTATTATTGAATGTTGATTTGATTTTATTTTGTTCATACACTAGTTCTGGATTCTGAGCAATCACGGTGCAGTAGTCATTTGCACTTGGTTTAACTGTACCACCGATCATGCCACGGAATGGGTCACCATGGACAGCCATATTTAGCATACCACCAACTGGTGGCATCGTTATAGGATATGCCCATGCTTTTGAACTATCAACAGCAAACGCACAACTAAAGCCACGATCTAGATGATTCTGCAAAGCTGCAAATTTAATGGCTAAATCTTCACCGGCTGTGAATCGGTCACGCTGTATTGTAATTATCTGTCTATGTGTTGTGGTTGCACGATACATAGCACCATCCATTGCCACACCTGTATTTCTTTCAACCTCAAAATCAAAGAAGAATTCTGCAAGTCCCTCACCAAGATCAATAGTGACTTTGTTTGATCCGTCTGGTTCTGGGAAAAAATAAAATTTAGGGTTTCCCATGTCATACTCCAAACAAGGTTGATCGTGCGCCACCAAAGTCTTGGAATCGTTGTTCTATCCGTCGCACAAGTTCATCGATTGCGTTTGATTCAACTATTTCTGCATTTACAACAACTGTGACACCGCCACCGGTCATACTGTTCATGGTTCTGTCAACCGCTTGACTTCTTCTGTTTGACTCTGGCACCACGGTTTCACCACGGTGGAGCATCGCCAATCCATCATCAGCACCGGTGAATCGCAAACCGGTACTGGGCACAAATCTTCCACCACTTTCAAAGCCTAAAACTTTCTGCCTGTTTTCACGTCGACCCTCTCTGGTGAATATGTTATTAAAAAATTCACCAAAGTTACTGAAAAAATTTGATACACGTTCGAACCAACCAAACAGTGATTTTTTAAGTTCCTTGCCAAGGAAAATAACAAAATCAAACAATCCATCTCTAATTGCACGTGGTAATTGAAATGCTAAATTGATGCCGGCTTCTACTATAGCCACAACCATTTGTGCAATAAATCTTGGCAATATATCAGCAAGAAGTATTGGCAATATTTTGGCACCACGTTTAAAGTTTTTAACAAAATCATCAAATTGTTTTCTTAAATCCTTTGGTGTCGATTGTCCTAATTTTTCAAGGGCACCAACAACTGCAACAAGAGGACCAATAACTGGTGCCACGGCACCAACAGCACCACCAAGTCCTTGAATGCCTTTACCAATAACTGTGCCAGCACCACCTAATTTTGATCTGGCATCCGATTTTAAAAATGCTGGCAGTAAATCTTTTGTAATTAAGTCACCTAATTTAGTTGCAAATTTACCAGCAACAATGCCGGCAAGAAGTGAACTTGGATCAGATATTTTACTAATAAAATTTGTGAACTTAGAACTAAACTTTTCTAAACTAGATGCTGATTTTTCAACAGTTTCTGTTGTATCTTGTATTGCTTGATCTAACCTTTTCTGTGCTTCAATCAGTTGTTCTCTTGCAGTAACGTTGAAAAAATCATCTTCTAAAAATCCTGCTTCTGCAAATGCTTTTAAGGAGTTTTCAAGTCTTCTAACATTTTCCTGTGCATCTCTTACTGCTTGTGGAGTTTCATCAAAAGTATCCATGGTTTTTAACACAAAATCCATGGCAAAATTTAAACGTTTTGCACTTCCAGATATTTGATTATTCTGGGCTGTTAGATCAGCACTTGCTTGGTTTGCTGTGTCCATGCTTTTAGCCAATTCTTCTAACTGATCTTTGAAATCATCGGATTCTTTATCAATCCCAGACAGAATACTTTCTAAAATATTGCCGGCTTCTTCTGCTTTATCGGTGTTTTTTGTTATTGAATCATTAACACCAGCCACAACATTTTCAAGAG
>CEVZ01026084.1_pt1 | contig 22236 bp, 7 predicted proteins | sample 361371 | NCBI WGS metagenome assembly CEVZ01 (sample SAMEA2620217, study PRJEB7988) | marine metagenome | isolation source: saline water (ENVO:00002010), including
CAGATAGTTTACCATCAATAACACAACCAAATATATCAATTCCAGGTACTCCTATTGCTAATTATACAGGATATTTTTATTTATCAACTGATTTTTGTCCAGGTTATGGACCTGATGAATGTGGTGAATGTTGGGATACTCCTGGTGAAGTAAATAACAATAAAGATTGTAATGGAACTTGTACTTGTAATGATTTAGGTGAAGAATGTCAATATAAGTTGGATGAATGTGGTGTGTGTTACGATTCTTATGCTATTGACCCTCCAAATGATTGTGGATTTAAATGTTTAGATTCGGAAGCAAATAATTATGACTCTTCATCTCCATCTTTAGATTGTGTTAATGTATTAAATGGTGGTGATTTCACTTGTTGTTCTTATAATTTTGATGTCCCATTATATGCAACTGGACATTGTGATAATGACCCTTCAATTGAATGTATTGATGGTAGTCAATGTGGAGGAGGAGTTTGTAGATATGTTGTTACAGTAAATGACCAAGTCGACTCTAACTTCCCTACTATTTTAAAATGGTCATATGACCCTGGTCAAAATATGGGTATGGGATATGAAGAAGGTGTAGAAAAATTTGCAATATATAGAAGTGTAGATTTGGGAGCTACTTGGTATTCTCTTGGTGATGTTTTAAGTGATTTTTACACATACGAAAAGGTATCTGCTACTGAAGTTAATTATCAGTTTACAGATACATTTGTAGATGGAACAAATGATATAGATTGGTCAGCTGTTACTGATGTAAGTTATTATATTGTATCAACAGGTGGTCTTGGAATAGAAGCACAAAGTGAAATTGTTACAGTATCTAATGACCATTACTCACCGACAATGACGGCTTCTGTAGTTAAACCTATAGGGGGAGATTCGGAATCTTGGTCATCTCCAAATTGTTCAGGTGATTCTCCTGATGTACAAAGTTGTGATTGGAACTTTACAAAAGATGATAAGATTTGGTTAAAGATACAATATAGTTTTATACCTTTTAATATTAATAGAGATTTTTCAATAGAATTTATTGGAAATGGATGGACAGAAACTCCAAGTTTAAATCAATTAGGTGAACTACCAACTTGGACAAACGGAAGTGATGGTACTTCTACTGGTAATTGGTATTGTCCGACACCATTTGGAAGGTGGGTTGATGGTGACGGAAATGATAAACAATTTCTATCACAATCAGATTGTGAAAACGGAATTGATGATTGGCCAGGATGTTATTGGAGTGAGGGTGATATTGATGATGATACACGGAAAGTTGGATGTGTTCAATATTATGATAAATATTTTGATATTACAGATGTTGTTTGGAACAATGCAACTATAAGTGACCATACTAATTATCCTTCTACTGGAATTTTACCTATATATGGTGAACTTAATTATCCTACTTTAGGTGTAATGTATGATAATGTTACATTTTCAATTATTACAAAACAAGGATGTATTGACGAACCTATAATAGATGGTGAAGGTGTTTGGATTAATGGTGCTTGTATATGTGATACTTGTTCTAATATGTGTGGGTCTTGTGACTCTAATGGAATTACTGATTATTATAGTTGTACTGATGATTCATCATCTGTTTTTGAAAGTTATTGTGATTCTACTCATCATCTTTTAAATTCTCCAAATGAATGTTTAGTATCTCTTGATAGTAAATCTGCATTCTACGACCCACAAGCTAGTTGGGATCATTGTGTAGATGGTAATGGTAATATTAAAATTAATTTTGAATGTACAAACGATACACAATGTGTTGAGTTTGCAATTAATCAAGGTGATTGGGAAGGTTCAGTAGATGATGCAAAATGTGCTTCAAGTTGTAGATATCCTGTTATAGGTTGTCAAGATGATGGTAGAGTTGATAATTTAGCTCCTAATGGAACATTTTATGAAAACAATCAAGGTTCTTTTGGACATGTTCTCGATGAAACATATAAATGTGAAAACTCTAACGGAAATATTCTTGATTTTGGAAAAGACTCTACTTGTAGTAGAACAATAAATGGTGTGGTCGGTATTTGTGTTGGTAGTAGTGGTGATGTTTTACTTGAATATTCTAACGAAGCTTTTTGTTTAGATTCATCAAATGATTTTGATTGGCCAAGAACTTTTGTAACTGATATAGATTGTGTTACTGAGTGTTTATTATCACCATCACCAGCTGTAAATTTCTTATATGGTTCTACATATGACCCATATAATGAATGTTTGTATGGTGGTTGTTTAGACCCAGATGCTATCAATTATGCTTTAAGAGATTTTACTCTATCTGCAGATTATGGATGTGAAGGTAATGGATGCAATACTTGGATTACAAATGGTGGATGTGTACTTCCTTTTGATTATATGCTTCAAATAAAATATTATGAAAATCAAACTTTAAAAGTAGATGAAGTTGGAGTTGAATTACTTAAGGATGAAAATGCTCATTGTGAAATAGAGGGTGTTGAAAGTGAAGAGATATTTACTGAAACACAATGTGATAACGCTGGTGGTGATTGGATTATTGATTATCTTATTTTAAGAAAACCTATATTAGGTTCTTTTACTTGTAATGGGGTAAATGATTCGGAGAGTGGTGGACTTCCTTGTCAATTTTTACCTGAAGATTGTAATTTTAATCCACAAGATTGTACTGAATCTACTTGGGATGACAACGACTTAAGAGTAATTGTTACAGGTGGTCAAGGTTGGAATTGTTTAGGTGACGATAGTGGATTATTGTATACGACATATAACGAATGTCGAGAAGAATGTATACAATATGAAATTTTACCTACAAATGAATATTGCATTTCAAAAGAAGAATATGGGACAGAGTACGATGTTCTATGTGGAGATTTAACAGATGGACAAAGTTGTGAAGACTATATAGCTTCATCTGGTACTGGTACAGGACAATCTGTATGTGATTTTATAACTGAATGGCCATCAGATGAAGAATGTGAATTATTTAGTTGTGAGGGATTTGAAGAGTTTGGACAATATGGTGCTTCTTGTACAAGTAGTGGAGAACCTTGTGGACCTGACAATGATGGAGATGGGGTTCTTGATGGTGTTTGTGTTTATGGATGTGGTGAATGTAATAGTATTAATCAACGAGGAGCTTCTTGGTATACAACCGAAGAATATCCATTTAATTATTCAGTATTTGATTTATCGGATGGAGTATGTAATTCTACAATAGCTCCATTTGGATATACAACACCTGAAGAATGGAATGATTTATGTGATGGTATGGGTGGTGGATGGCACGATTATGCATTATCTGATGGTGGTGAAATTTTATATAGTGACCAAGATTGTCAAGAAACTGGTGATGAATGTGTTAGGATAGACCCTTATGAAGCTGGTTATGGATATACACCAGATGATTTAACTGAAATCACAAGATTCTATGAAGTTACTGTCACAGACCCAAATAAAAATTCTATAGACCCAAATGGTGATGGATTCACTCATGTACAGAGAACAAAAAGACTTTGGGTTAAATGGGTTAGAAATGATTATCCTTTAGTTATTAATGGATTAAATACGGGTGGTACATTACAAGATGTAAGTACAACAGGTATCACTTTAAGAGTTGGTCAAGAAGAAGACAGACTTTATACAGTTGATTTCACCGACCCAGAAAATTCTAATAACAATGCATATGATGTTCCTACATTTACAATGTATTATAGTTCTAATACAGAAGAGGATTTACCATTAAATATAAACATTACTCCTGAAGGAACTTTATTTATAGGTTCTCCTGAATCTGTTGGTCATTGGACAGTAACAATTTATGCTAATCAAACACCATTTGAAACTCCACCCGAAGATTTAAGATTATATTGGAAAGGTATTCCTACGACTTGTACATGTGACCCTCACCTTGAGACAATGACTTGTTCTTGTGTTAAATATGAGTTTGAGATTAGTTCAATAGATACATCCGGTCCCGAAGGAGTAGTTGTTCCAGTATTGGTAAGTTCATTTGGAGTTTCACCTGATACATATTTATTCTCTGTTTCAGGAGGTGATTTAAGAGAAAGATTATATTGGGATGATGAAGTTGGTAATACTGGAGTATATGATTTTCCAAATCCAAACTATGGTGGATGGTTAAGTAAAAACGCTGCGATGTATTCTTCTGATGGAAGTTGTGACACTTTACATTATGAATCAAATACAGAATCACCAAATAATCAATATGATAAATTAAATTGTGAAACATATGGAGTATGTGTTGAAAATTCAGGTACTTGTAGTAATGGTGAATCAGATGTTACAATTGGAGAGTGTGTAACTTATGGTAATTGTTTAAGTCACTATGAAGACCCACATTATCCAATGCAAATTACTTCAGATGAATGTACATCATTGGGTGTTTGTTATGAAAGTGGATGTGTTGAAACTGGAACTTGTTCAGTAACTACAAGTACACCTTGTACAGCCGATGATGATTGTCCTTCTGGTGAAATATGTGACCCACCACCTGTATGTGAAACAATAGGTATGTCTTGTTGTTTTGATGAGGATTGTCCTGATTATTGTTTGGGTATAGAAGAGTCAGTATGTGATGGTCTTGGTGGTACTTGGGAAGCTTTTGATTGGGAAGCTCACGAATTTAACGCATATATTATACATGATAGACAAGAAGCACAATGTACTGATGGTACTTGGATTGGTTATAATTGGTTAGGTTCTGGAATAGAACCAGACTTTAATCCTGGTGGAACTGATACCCACGATACAATCTGGAGATATGATTTATCTATCTATCATTGTGTAGATGAAAATGGTGAAGAGGTTGATTATGAAGATTGTAATGAATATGAGGGTAGATGTTCAGATTGTCAATTCGAATTAGAAGATGGGACTAGTTGTAATCAAATTGACAATAGACTTGATTGTGAAAATGACGAAGATTCTGAAGGTGCTGGTGGTATATGGATAACAACCAAAGCTCAATTAATAGATGGATATCCAAAAACTTGGAGAGATTGGACAATTGCTTATCCATTTAATGAATATGGATTAGATTGGTATTATCCTCCAATACAATCCTTACCAACAGACCCACCTGAAGTTTATGTAGAAAGTGGTAATACCTTTACTAACAGATATGTTTGTCCTGATGGAAGTTATTGTCCAGGATATGGTTCTGATTATGGTATAGACGAACCTGATGAGTGTCAACTACCTTGGCCTGATGGTACAATTATAGATGGTGTTGATTATAGTGGAACTACAGATTGTGTGAGAGCGTGTGAACATCCAGACAATTGGCCTTGTACAGGTGATGGTAATACTAGAGAAGGTAATTGGGTTAAAGATTTATTAATGTATGGACACACACATAGATTTTCAGAAGTAGGTACTTATAAAGTTGTAATGCAAGCCTTTGATACATATTGGTCATCAGTTCCTGATGATGATGTATCAGGTGGAACTGAAACTGGATATAATGCTAAAAGATTAGATATAAATTATGTTATTCCAATCAAACAAACATTACCAAAACGATATCTACCTTGGCAGGGTGTTAATATTCCAGAAACTTTGAATGTACCATTAAATAACTCTCGAAGAAGAATTGAAAGTGTAGATTTAGATGAGCGTCCTCAATTAGGATGTTTTATATACAGAGAAACGGATGATGGATATGAAGATTTAGTTAGATGGGACTCTGTAGCATCAGGTTCTTATATAAGTCCATTTGACCAAACAGTTGTTCACGGTGGAGCTGGTGATTTTATTCCTGATGTTGATGCAAGAACTCCAATGAGTTTTACAGGAGAATCATATAGATTATCTGGAAATTATTCTACTGTATTTGAATACTATGACCCTAAATTACAACCAGAACATTATAACGAAACAACAGCCGGAACCGAAGTTCAATTTTACTTTTATGCTAGAGAATATGGTAATGGAATAATGTTTGAAGAAAAAGATGCATTTGAAGATTTAGTTTATAATGAAAATCTTTATGTTGGTTTTATAGATTGGGGTGATGGTACAAGTATGGAATATGATACTGAACCATTTCAACTTGGATATGATAGTGTATTAACACATAATTACGAAAGACCAGGAATATATGAAATGACTGGTAGAATGTTTAGGGTTGTTAGATATAATCCTGCAGATTGCGAATCTTATTGTCAAGATGCTTGTTCTGGATTTAATGTTTGGCCTTTATACGAAGAAACAGAATCTTATGTAAGTTGTTTATATGCGTGTGGTGATGAATGTGATGAAGTAGGTATTCCTGAAGAATTAGCACAAGTTGGTAGAGTTATGGGAATAGATAAACATCATAAATTTTTAGTTAGATTTAAAGTTAGTAAAAACATTGGTTATGAAAATGAACACGAACAAGTCGGTGGTGCTGGATATACTTTTATTCCTTACAATGATAGTACTCCATTTGTTGGTGGTATATCAGAAGATAGTATTTATTTTAAATCTATAAAAAGACAATTAGGATATGTTGGTGATGAACAAAATCCATTTAAATTAAATTTTCAAAATTACAATGATAGATTAGAATCTGAATATGCATTAGCTTTATTAAAAGAAGATTATATTGGTGAAGAAATGAGTAAGTTTACTGGTTCAGGTGCTCATATATTTTCTTTCAATGAACAAATACAAAGTGATGATAAAATTAAAACATATGTTTATGAAAATTCTAATGATGTTCCTTTACAATTATCTTCATCATTAGTTCAAGGATTCTTTAGTGGAAGTGTAGACCAATATGGTTCATTAAATAACCCTTCTTCTACAGTTCAGATAAATCAAGGTGATTTCCAAAAATATTCTGAATTTGGTAATCATATAGGTAATATTGATATGTCACAAAATAGATACTTTACTAAACCAATTGATATGTGGCAAATGTTAGGTTTTAATTGTGATATATACAGTGCTGTAGATACAATTCCTTTAAATAATCCTGAAGCTGGAATGAATTATAGAAATCACTCACAGGATGTAGGGAATACAACTGAAGTTTTAGCACCTGATGGAACTAATACTGCAACAAAATTATTTGATGTCAGTAGTACTACAGATACTAACGATATTAGATTTGGATATAAATTTAAAATAACAAAAGATGGATTGGGTAAAGGATTAAATTACAATGGTTTGAGTTCATTATCAGACCATTATAATCCAAATCTTAAAGAAGGACAAACATATACATTTTCAACATATGTTTATATACCTGAAGGAAATCAAGTTGGTGAAGACCTTGACCAACCAGAATTTAGAATGAATGCAAATCAAGTATGTAATAATTCAGATTGGGCTCAACATGGTAATAATCAAGGTAATGGTATTATTACTTATGGTGACCCAACAACATCTCAATATTGTATTACTCAAGAATTTTTAGACCAAACTCCTAATGGTATAGTCGACAAAGAGTGGTGTAACACATTTTTAGAAGAAGAGTGTGATATGGGAATATTTTGTGAATGGGATGGTGCAGAATGTGTACCTAATGATTCTTCAGCTATAGAACATTATTCTTGTTATCAAGGTTGTTATACGATAGATGGTGGAATAGCGAATCAAGATAATCAATGGGATTATCAAGGTGATGTTACATATGCTGGACATAGAACAGTAGATATAAGTAATACAATAAATGCTGATATGATTGGTGAGTGGCATAGAATATATGGAACATTTACTACACAAGATATTGACCTTTTTGGACAATATATTAATGTACAAATTGTTTCACCATTTGGTAGACCTGGTGGAGACCAACCTGGAAATACAAGTGATGTTTTATATGTATGGGGAGCTCAACTTGAGTTGGGAGATACACTTTCTCCATATACGATAGAAGATATTGACTATACTGATTGTATAGAATCTTATGGTGGAAATCCAAGTTCTGATAGATATTGGAAAAATATTATACCGAAAGATTTTACAATTGAAGATAGAATTGGAGTATCATTAAATCAACAATCATTTTTAAATAATGAATTAGTAAATTCAGATATTGTCTTAAATCCTAATCCTTATTTTTCCGATTTTGAATTTATTGAAAAAGATAGTGTAGAAGAATATGATGGAATTAAAATGATAAAAATTACACATTTAGAAAATGATAAAAATGAAACTGCCGGTAGTTCTATAAACTTCAATGACCCACAATCATCAGGTCAATTTATTGGTAATTATACTTGGGAAGAAGGTAAAACTTATATTATTAGTTGTAAAGCTTTTTATGAAGGAACAATAAATGATAGCTATTCACCTCAAGTAAGATTTATAGATGAAAATGGATATCAAGAAATACAATTTTTAACTTTTTATAATGAATATAATTATGTTCCATATGAATTTGAATATGTTTACAACCCTAATGGGGATACTCAATCACTTGGTTTCTTGGGAATAAATCAAAATAGTTCAATTTATGTTTGGGATTTATCAATAAAAGAAAAAACAAATTTAATAACTGAAGAACTAATTATAGATGAGGAATCCGACCAAAGTTGGATTGATGGATATTATTATCCAGTTTTACCAAGAGTTGATAGATTTGGTAATTTTACACAAATTATGCAAGGTAGTGGTAGAATCCCATTCGGTCCTCCTAATAGAATGTGGAATGAAAAAGATTTAACATCACCTGTAACTGATAGTAATTATAAAGACTCATCTTTATTAATAGATACTGACTTAAATCAATCTATCAGCGGACTTTCAGAGGACAAGAGTGGAAATGAAAACATAGGATTAGGTGTAGGTGATTATAGGATAGAGTTTGATGATGGTAGAAAACCAGAAAGAAATCCTATAATAATAGAATCGAAAAATACTAGTGACGAGAAGGCATTTTAATGGCAGATTTTGATAAAATAATACATAGACAGAAACCTTATAGAGGAGCAAATGGTCAGTATAATTTTAATACTGAATATGGAACTATAATGGATACTTCTATTAAGGGTAATAGAGAATTATTTTCTTTAAGTGAAGGAACATATCTAAATGAATTAGGTATTTCTACATATCCTGGTTTTATGTGGCCTTGGAAAGGACTTAAACTTACAATCAATGAAATATTTTTAAACAATAGACAAAACTATGACACTGTAGATGGTAAACTATATGTTCATATTTTTGATGAAGATGTAAGTCCTTTTATTGCTGATGAAGAAGATGGTGGAATTATAGACGGATATTGTAATAACGAAAATAAATTGTTCGGTCCTTTAAGATGGAATGAAGGTTGTCACAATCACGATTCTGGTGAAGGTGATGTTTGTTTTGGTGATAATAATTTTGGTATAGAACACGGAACTTGTAGTACTAGAGAAGGTATAGAACATTGGGATGGGTGTGATTGTTGTGGAGACCATAGTACTGGAGGAACTTGGTCAGAGCTATCAATTAATAATATAAATAGACCATCTGAAATCGAATTAGGTAGTTCTGTATGTAACCAATTTAATCCTACACAAGTTTTTAGTGATGACATGCAAAATTTTTCAGACAAGGTTCAGAGAATAGGTGATGATTCTAATATATGGATTGTTATAAAAATGCATGGTAACGCTGAAGAAACTGGATATTGTAATAAAGATAGGAGAAATAGGTCATTTCAAAAATTTAAAATACCTAAAAAATATTTTTATGATTTAATGACAAATAGAGGTATACCAAGTGTAACTCTTAAATGGGGTAATCCTGGATGGCTCATAACTGCAAAACCAGGTTATCGTGATAAGGATAATAACTTTGTTTCAGGTTCATATACTAAGAATGATGTAAGTCCTACTTATACTTTTCCTCTTCCACCTACAAGACAAGATAATCACGGAACTGAATCAGATGAAGGTGGGTGGTTCGGTGATGATAAAAAAAGTGCGGCTTATGAAGTAGATGGATTAGTAATAACTTTAAGTGGTTTAGATGACGAGGCATATTTACTGGAAAATTATCCTTCTAATTTAGATTCGACTTATGTTAATGTAGCTTCTCAACCCGAATTTATAAATTTAAATCCTAATACTGATATTAATTATATGTCTTTCTTTTCAACTGGTAGTTTAGAATATGGTGTAAATGAAATGCCATTTTATACGGATTCTGATGCATCTTTTTTATCGAGAAGAAGTGATGTGTTACAATTTAGACCAATTAGTTATGTTTCAGTTTCTGAAAGTTGGGATTATGATTTACAAAGTTTTTATGAGTATGGTGACGATTATGTATACACAACTGCTCCAAATATTATCGATTTAACTTTTAGAATAGCGGAAGATTCTGCGGCTTGGTTTCCAGATTATTTAGATGGGTATACAAAACAAACAGGATTAGATTATATTGAAATAAATGATAGTATACTAAAAAATCAAAGATTTATGTTTTTTGTTACTGATTGGAATGCTATAAACACCGATATCGATTGGGTAGATATAATGCAAAACTTTCCACAAACATATACTGAATTATTATTGATGCAAGAAGAAGGTACACATGACATAGTTGATTTATTTTATTATTATGATTCCAACCATAATAATTGGACTGAAGGAGATACTGAAGGTTGGCGATATAATTTTGCAAGTCACGAGTATACTACTCCTGGTATAAAAATTATTAAAGCAATAGTATTTAGTTATATTAGAAATCCAAATAAAGTTTTCAATGCTGGTAATGATTGGATTCAAACTTTGAGATGGAAAGCTGTAACTATAAAAATTAATTTGAATAGTGATAATGCTTATGTCGAAGATTTTAGTGATTTGGGTGGAAATGATTACACCTACATACCTTGGCCAGAAACATCTCCAATAATAGGTGGTATATCAAGAACAAGTCAATATGTTCAAAGTACAAAAAGTTTAGTTAAAGATAATTTTTTTAGTGAACATGAAATTGTGAGAGAAGGACAATCACTACAAGCATATGCTAACACACCTGGACAATATCTTGATGAGTTAGGTGACCATCTTGGTAAAGTTGATTTAGCACAATTTAGATATTTTACAGAACCGTATGATATGAATGATTTATTAATGTTACCTGAATTAAGAAATACTCTAAATTGTAGTGATACTTTTGGAGAGTGTGAAGAGGGAGTTTATCCAGGTCAAATGAGACCTGGAGATAATTTACTGATTTGTGGTGGTGATGGATACTATCATAAATATCACGGAGGATTTTGTGATTATAGTCCTGAAGGAACTGATTGTCCAGATGGTGGTAGTTGTATGGTCACAGGTCAAACATTTGTAAATTATAATGAGTATAATAAATTTTATGATTTAGAAAATGAAGTCGGAGGATTTGCAGAAAATCCAACTTATCCTGAAGGAACTTGTGTCGGTACGCTATTTATAAGTAACAATAGTAATACGCCATTAATGGAATCTTGTATTAGTGAATTAAATTTTGATTATATAGATGGAATTACTGTTCAAGATAGTAGTGGTAACGACAATAGGGGAATAGTAATAGGTGATTATAAGGTTAGTAAAGCTGGATTTGATAAACCTATTACACGAGAAGACCCAAGTGAATTACCAGCTGTTAATGTAGAAGATTTATCATTTTAGAGAGAGAAGATGCCAAATATAGAAAACACATTACCAGATAATATATTAAATCTAATAAAAGAACCAGATTTACAATATACTGTATGGAAGCCTGATGAAGGCCATTATATGCGTGTTACCCTTGAAAATGATAATGGTAAAATTCTTAATCATTTTAGGTCTGACACTTTATGGGACGGAACGCCAATCTATCAAAATAGTGAAGGTGTTCCATATTATGATGTAGAGACTACAAGTGAGCCTGTGTGTGGTGGTACACAATATGGTGAAGCCGAAATATCTTGTGACAATACTAAACAAGATTGGGCAGATGTTCTTCAAGTTCCTTATTACAAAGATTCTCAAGGTAATATATTTGTCAAACCTAATGATATTCTTGAAAAAGACCCAAGAGGTGATTATGGTACAGGAAAATATAAATTTACTTTTCATTTTGTTCAAGATTTATGGGATACAGAAACTTTTAATTTTAATTTAACTGAACCTCGTTTTTTAGTTAAAGAAATATCAACTTCTCGAAAAGAAATTAGATTACTATCAAAACATACAGATGGAGAAGATGATAACGCTAGTTGGGAATTAACAGAAGATTTTTTCACAGCTTTTGAAAATACAAATTTAGATGAAAATGGTAAATTTGATGCTAATTTATTTATCTTAAATAGAAAACAAGCTAATCTAACAAGAGCTATTAATTATGCATTTGATGAAGTATCTTTTGATAAAAATTCTTTAATTTTAAAATTTAATAATGCTGTACCAAATTTAATAAAAGTATTAGACCAAATACAACTAGTTAGACAAATATGGTCTTCACAAACACAAGAAGTAACTTATTTTGAAGCATATCACGAAGACCCAAAACCATCTTATTTAACAATTGGTAATTTACCTGATAGTGAAATTCAATTAAATGATGATGCTGAAAGTTACAATCAGATAATAAATGATACAGCTATTACTTCTACACAAAAAACTAAATTATTAGAAAATATATTTTCATCTAGTTTAGATGTTAATAACATAGATTATTCTTCAATTTCGAACCATACACATTTTGGTTCAGCTGAGCATAAAATAAAAAACTTTTATTCAAAAGTAAAAAAAATAGAAGATTACTATAGTGAAATAAGTACATCATTGGGTGAAGTAACTTCATCAACTTTAGATTCAACTTTTACACATAGAAAAAATTTATTTACAAAAATAGATAATACTATTCTTGGATTCACACCTTTTGAAAAATGGATGTATTATGATTTTGAATCAACTGCTTCTTTTCCAAATGCTGGTAGAGATTATAGTAAAGTTCCTGCTATTACTGGTAGTTTTAATGAAAACTTTAATTCTTTAAATGGTAATGGTGAAGTATTAACAAACTTTGAAGGAATTAATTTAGTATATAAGGTTTCTACAGTTGGTGATAATGTTGTAGTTAGTAGTAGTTTTGATACAGGTTCATTTGAAGAAGATATTCACGATTATTGGTATACTGGTTCAAGTACTGCAAATTGGAGAGTTGATAGAGGAAAATTAGAAACCATTAATGCTGGTTCAACTCAAAACCCAATATATCAAATAACTGCAAGTGAGTATACTACAGCGGGTGAACAATTAGGTTTAGCTCCATTTGAATCAGGAAAAAATTATGTTGTAGAGTTTCAAGTAGTTGATAAAGAAGCTAATGGTGATTTAACATTTCAATTAGGTTATGGTGGTAATGGTAATTATACGGGTGGTTCAAAAACATTTACAATTACATCAACGGGTTATCAAAAGGGTGAAATTGCGAATACAAATATATATCAAGAAGGAGATAATACAGCAGGTCAGAATGGAGATAATGTATTAGCTATTTTTGCGAATGAATTTTCTGGTTCAATCGATAACTTAACTGTAAGAAGAGCTATGGATAATCAAGATGGGAGAGCTGATATATTTACAAATAAATATCGTGTTGAAGATTATCCAATGTCAAGTCACAATGGAAAATTTTTCTTATCATTTTTAGCTAAATGGCAAGAAAATCCAGAATGGGAAAATTCAAACTTATCAGGTTCTTTTAATATACCACCTGATTGTTTAAATCAAGAATACATTGTAAACCCAACTGCGAATATGACATATACTGGAAGTTGGCATCGATATATTTATGCAGCTTCTCAATCTTATTGGAGACCAGCTGAAAATTCAGGTTTATTAACTGATACAACTGCTCAAGATACTTCTGGAAATTCTTTTGAAATATTAAGTGGTAGTTCTATCACAGGTTCTTATGAAATAGATTCAACTTTTATGAATACTTTTACAGAACCTTATGTAACTTATGAAAATAAATCAGTTATGCCAGTCGGTGAATTATTTAGAGTATATCATGTAACATCTTCTGATGATAATGCACCTTTAACATCATCTCTTATAACAGATGTAAAAATATTTACAGAAGACACTCTGTATAGTGCTTCTTATTCAAATGCTACTGGTAGTATAACGGATGTAATTCCATTTTCACATTTATATTCTACATCTTCTCAAATAGTTCAAGATTGGTATTCTTCATCATTAGCAAAAGCTAAAGATTATGATAGTAATAATATTCATTCTTTATTTATGAATTTACCTCGACATGTTCGAGAAGAAGATGAAAATAAATTAATTCAAAAAATTATGTCCCTAATGGGTGACCAGTATGATGTATTAAAAAATTATATTGATAACTATTTAAATATAAATTCAAGAGATTATGACCCACAAAAAGCAGTTCCTGATTTATTATTAAAAAATATAGGTGATAATTTTGGTTGGTCGTTTATAAATTCAAATAGTTTTAAAAATTTATTAGAGTATTATGTCGGTGAAGAAACCGCAGGATTATCTTATAAAGATGTCACAAGTACTATTTGGAGACATATTTTAAATAATCTTATTTACATTTATAAATCAAAAGGAACTGAAAATTCTGTAAGAGCTTTATTATCGACTTTTGGTATACCACCAGATTTACTTACAGTATCAAATGTAGTTTCATCTGATAGTCAGGCAATACAATCTTCTCCTGGATTAGTTAATTTAGAATCAGCTAGTTTAAGAAGTGTAGTTGGTGATAATTACAACTATCAAGAAAGAAAAGAAGATTTACATTTATTAAATTTTGATAGTAATAATAATAGATTTAGTGTACCTTTTACTGGTGATAGACCTGTAAGTGATATATTTGAAGTAGACTCAACTGGACTATCATTTATATTTTCAACATCAGACCAAAAATCAACTCAAGACTTGTTACATATATCTGGAGTAAGAGACCAACACATGTGGAAAGTATCGTTAGTACCATCTCAATCTGGCCATTGGGTTGAATGGTCATTTAATACACAACTTACAGGAAGTTTAAGTTCAAGTTTTGTAAGTCATTCTATATCTGTTCCTACTCTACATCAATCTGATAATAGGAAATTATGGCATCTTCAATTACAACAAACAGAAATTTCTGCTGACCATACAGGTAGTTACACGATGAGACTTGCACATAGAGGTGATGATAGTGATAAGATTGATAATTTTTATAGTTCAAGTTTTACTTTAACAGGTTCATTAGCTAAAAATTACAAAGATGGTGTACCACCATTGGCTTATCATAGATTTAGAGCTCATTATGGAACTAGTTTTACTGGTTCTATAGGAATGATTTCTTCAAGAAGTGGTTCTTTAGATGTTGGTGCTTTTTTTAACGGAGTATTTAATTTTAATAATACATCAAATGGTTCTTCACCGTATGGTTTTGAAGAAATTAACTATAGATATGATTTTAAACAACTTGGTTCTAATTCTACAACACAACAAATATCAAAAAGAGTAACAGACCAATTTCCTAATAATGTATATCCTCTGAATCAAGATTTATCATCTGGTATACATAGTTTTACAACTCCAAGTATTAGAAAACAGACAATAACTACTTTTAGATTTAATCCAAGAAACATAAACTTAAGTAATAACAGAAGTACAAAAACTGTTAACATAGGTTCATCACCTAATATTAAAAGTAATGGGTTGAGTTTATATAATAATAATTTAATAAATGAACCTGATAGAGATGAATTTGGTAATATAAAACAAAAACCAAAATCAGTTGTAAAATTTGGATTGTCACCTTCATCATTGTTTGATAATTTCTTAACAGATAATTTTTCAGATGTTGATATGGGTCAATTATTAGCTACTCCTTCTGACTTTCACGGTGAGAATTATACTGATTTAGATACTTTGAGAAATAAATTTTATGACACACTCGGAAAAGATTTTATTGATATAAATGATTTTAATAGAAGGATGAGTAAAATATTTCCTAAAAATTTATGGGATGCTTTAAGAGAAATATTACCAGAAAATGTTGAAGTGGATGAAGGGATAACACTTGAAAATGTTTCTTTACATAGAAATAAAATAGGTTTCGGAACAGGTGGTGGTTCTCAAGGTGCAGAAGCAGGTATAATAGAATTTTCAACAACAGAATTTACCAATTTTAATACTGCTGATTCGGCATTACAAGAAACTTTTGTAAATACTAATGGTGACGAAGTTTTAGATGTCGGAATAGGTTCTACGGAAATAAATGAACCTATATCAGGAACTACACATCTTGAAGATGAAGTCGGAATGTCAGGATTACAACAAGAATCTTATGAATCAAATGTAAATTTTACAGATGAATTACAAGCATCATTAGATTCTCAAGAACTATACATATCACCTGAATCTACAATCGTAATATCAGATAATACTGATATAAATTCTGGTACAGAAATGATTACTATTTCTGAAGGTTCATTAGACCAAATATATGAGAATGTACAAAACAGTATGGAAGCAACATCTGAAAGTTCTATAGAATCTACAGATAATATTTCATATGAAAATGAATATATTGAAACATCAATTTTTAATAATGAAGGAGACATTCTTGATTTTACATTCAGTCCTTCTGATGAAATAAATTTAAATACAAGTAACAGTGAAGCTATAAATGAAAATTCATTTGTTATAACTCTTTCTGAAAATAAAAGTATGAATAGTTCAGCTATTTCTGAAAATATAATTGGTGATATGACAGAAGATTATGGTATAAATGATACAAGTCTTACTGGTAATTTAAATGTTGTAAGTGAGGATACTGTTCCTACTATAGATACTATAAATATGGTAAGTCAAATTGATGAAATTTACGAAAGTAATGCTATAGAAACTCCAGGTACGGAATTAGAATCATCTACCGATAGTACTATAGAGGGTAGTATAGATACAGCTACTGAATTAGTTGAATTATCTTCAGAACCTCAAGATGTTGGAACTGGTGGAAACATAGATACTTCTACTGAAGTTGTTGATATGTCATCATCTGAAATAGAAATTGAACCTACCCAAGATACTTCAGTTGGAGGTTTAACTGAAAATTATGCAACTGTTGGTGGAGATGTATTTGTAGATTATTCTGCTGATGTACTTGATGTTCAATCTCAAGTTGGACTTACTGAAAATACACAAGTATCAACTGTTGATACAGCTACTGCTTTATCAATTTCCAATGATAATTATATCCCAAGTGGTGAAGTTCAAAGTAATTTACAAGGAAACACTACAGATAGTAATACAAACTTTGATAGTGTTATTGGAACAAATATGCAACAAGAAATTATAGATAAATATGTACATAGGGGTTCAAGTAATAATGATAATTTCGCTAAACTTAATCCTTACACTTTAAAAGAACAATCTTATTTTGAAGAAAGAGGTGCTATTAGTGAATTTATAGGAGATACAGAAATTATAAGTAGTAGAACACCTAAACAAATAAATGTCAAAGTAAAAACACAAGGTGGTTGGAGTGAAGGGCATAAAATGTTTGAATATGAAGATTTTGATACATCAAATTCAAATCATTTTAAAAATTCTGAACAAGGTAGAACTTCAAGAGTAGATATAAATTATACTACTGGTGAAATTACTTATCCTGATAATTGGATTGGTCATCACATTGATAAAAGATTAATAGAAGAACAAGCTAAAGGTACGATTGAAACTGGTGAAAATTTAACTCACAACGACCCAACAGGTCAATTAAAAAGTGAAAATAAGAATGGTGCTATCTGGTCAGTTGATGTAGGTGGTACTGGAACAAGTAATAGATTAAAAGTTGAACCATAAAACATAAAAAAACTGAACAAAAATAAAACAATTTTTTAATTAATTATATATTTATATACGAATAAATAAAACTAATGTTTTATAAGTAGATCCAAAATATGAGTTTTGAAAAAAATCAAGGAGATTAATAATGGGATTTCAATTAAAAAATGGTGTTGTAACAGTACACGCGAAGCTTACTGACTTAGGTAAGAAGTATCTGTTAACAGACCAAACAAGATTTACAATAGCAAGATTTTCTCCATTGGATGATGAAATTGATTATTCCTTGTGGAATACTGGTCATACCGATGGAAATTTGTATTATGGAAAAGCGATAGAAGCTCTTCCATTATTAGAGCCTGTAACAAGTGCTATATTTCAGGCTAAATACAATCTAATTAAAGATTTAGATAGAGGTCAAATAAGAATGGCTACATTCGTTCTGAATCCGACATCTGTGGAGTTAAAATTCATAGAGTCGGTTACTCAATTGAATGTTACTATTCAAGGTATTGACGAACCAAGAATGAAAGTAATATTATTGGATAACACCAAAGCTGATATAAATGCTCCAGGTGCTCAAATGATAGATGTAAACCCATTAGCAGTTCAAAACTTTATAGGTCAATCTGGATTTACTTATGCAAAAGCTTTTGAAGTTGCTACTAATGCTACAATCGAAGTGACACCTAAATGGAATAATACAGCTTATAATTGGGAAACCAAAATTATTATAATCGGTACTTCAACAAACGCAAGGTCTGAAGTTCCTGTGACAGTTGAACCTAACAGTGTTATCCAAACATAATAAATAAGGAGAAATGAAGAATGGCAACAATATTTAAACAACTAACTAATAATGATATTTTTACAGATACAACAAAGTTGACTGCTGGAATATTCGCGAACGGTGCAGGACAATTAGCAGGTAGTTCTGTTTATACCGCATCGATTAGTTCTTCTAATAATTCTTATTATTATACAATACAGGATAAAGTCAATTCAGACGCTTCTGCAGTGTCTTACTTTGATGTTTTCTTTGGAAGTGCTAATAACTATGGTTCTAATGGTGGAACGAATGACTTAAGGGAGACGGAAACAATATATAAACAATTTTCTAATATATTGTTAGATGACCCTTATGCTAAATTCAACTTTACTGACATTTCTGGAAGTAACTCATTTCAAGAAGATGAAATATATGGTCTTGTAGTTAAAACAGATAAAATGAAAGATAGAGTTCACACTAAATTCACACTTGAATTAAGTGGTTCTATCACAGGTTCAGGTGCGGCCGGTGCAATTGCAACCAAAGGTACACCTCATACATTAGTTTTAACAAACTATACTGCAAGTAGATTCCCATCAATAGCTGGTGATTACTATTATGTAGTTTCAGGTAGTGGAGGAGCTCTTAATGGTGGTACAACTTCAGCCGATGATATCGGAGGAAATCTAAAGTGGGATACAGTGTACGGACATTTTTATCCAAACTTGGGAACAATTATTCTATCAGCAACTAAATTATCTGCAAGTATACCAGGTCCTACAGGTTCAGCTGAAGGTGTTGGTGGTGTAACATCAGGTTCAAAATACAGTGATACATCTTTTGGATTTGCAGTTGACCGAAGAAGTGATGGTACAGCTGACAATAAAATGAAACTTGTAAAAGCTCTTCAAAGTGGTTCAATTACATTAAGAAGTGAACAAGATTTAAATCAAACAACTTACTATTGTAGAATGTATCATAATGAATATAACTTTACATCTAACCCAACATTTATCCAAAGCGGTTCAACACTTGGTGACATATTAGAAGATATGCAAGGTGACCCAACTGTATATGTTAGTGGTATTGGATTATACAATAGTTTTGGAGAGTTGATTGCAGTAGCTAAGTTGAATGTTCCTCAAAAGAAAAACTTTAATAAGGAATTAACAATCGCTGCTAAACTTGATGGTTAGAGGGATATGGATATGTTATGTCTAAATTACTCTCACCTAGTGATATTCAATATTCACAGAATCAAGTAAATAAAACTACGACAATTGATAGCTCATCTAATGGGCTATCAATTGTTCAATATCAACAAGGTTCTGATGGAGAAGTACAAACAGCCGCTTACTACAATGCTTTAAATCATCTTTTTTATAAAAGTCATTTTTATGGTGGAAATTGCACATCTACTAATAAAGGTACTTTGTATTCTTATACTCAAGAAGCCCCAAATCCTCAACATAAAAATAAATTTAATAATTCAGGAGTACTATATTCAGTATCGGGTAGTGTTTATGGTGAAAGAATAAAACCTGGTTCATTTTCATTAACAGCTTCTGATGGTGGAACTGACATATCTATAAGAGATGATGGTTATGGTAATTTATACCCAACTAATAGAACAGGTAATTTAATATTATCTCAAAGTGGAGCAACTTCAATATCATCATCAGATAACTATGTTGGAAATATTTTTTATGAACACGGATTAGCCGTCCTTACAGAAACGGCTTCTTTTAAATCAGGTAAGAGTTATCCAAATCTTACAGGAAGTGTTTCAATGTCTTTCGAATCAACGACTACAATAAATACAATGGAAATTAGTTGTGTATTAGAGGCACATGAATATAATACAACAAGTAATCCTACTGTATTATACAGTGGAAGTATAGAAACTACAAAGTTTAATGATTCTAGAGGATATGAAAATCCTCTTTCTACAGGTGGACAAAATTACGAACATAATACAATGGAACAGATTAATGTTGGATTACCATCTTATCATCAAAGTGGAAGTATTAGAAATGTAAAAGATTATACAATTAAACCACTATTTAGAACAAATGAATTTAAAACTTATGTTAGTAAAATAGGTATTTATAATCAAGAAAATGAATTAATTATGATTGCTGGATTACCATCACCAATTCAAAAATTAATGAATCAAAAAATGACATTTAAAATTCAAATAGATTTTTAGCTTGTTTTTTAAATAAAACTTTCGTATATTGTATGTAATATGTTAATAAAAGAATTTATATCACAAAATAATAAAAATCAAATGATTTCAACATTACTAAAATATTATAAAGTTGGTAGTGTTAAAGTAAAACAGAAATCAATGAAAAATCACGCACATTACGATGTAGATAGAGGAACATTAGAGTTATCAACAAGATATAAAACTATTAAAAACAGACAATTAAAAGAGTTTTTGATTACAATGCTTCACGAAATATATCACGCTATGGATGCTAAAAAATATGGTTGGAAAAAGTTCAAAGAAATGTATGAATACGAAATGAACTTACAGATATCTATGGATAAAGACGAATATAAAGACAACAAGTATGAGATAGAGGCAGAAGACTTTGGTCAAAAGAATTGGACTAAATGGAAAAATAGATTTAAACAAAAAGGACTAATTTAAATAGGAGACAAATGGTTTCATTAGGATTAGATGCATCAACAACTTGTGTCGGATATGCATTCACAGAAGATAAGAAGATTCTCGATATGGGATTCATCGACATCAAAAAAGAAAAAACAACAAGAGACAAAGTAGAAAAGGTTATTGAATTTTTAAATCAATCTAAATATATAGATGATGTGATGGACATTAATGTTGAAGATAATCTATCAGGTTTTGCTGGTGGAAGAACATCTCAACAAACAATAATTAAGTTAGCTAAATTTAATGCTATATTATGTTTTACATTAGAAAATTTTGAATTTGAAGTTCATAATATAAATCCAATGACTGCTCGGAAACAAGTATTTGGAGTAGCAAGAGTTAAAGGTATAAAAGCTAAAGATTTAGTTAAAAGAAAAATAGAAAAAATGTACACTACATCTAAATGGTGTAAAACAACTACACGAGGAAATTGGGATAAAAGAAATATCGATATGTACGATGGTTTAGTTATGTCTTTATATAAAAATAAAAAAGCTTGACTTATATACTAAATCTTTCGTATATTGTATAAATGTATAAATACGAATTGACATCATTATTAGAAAAAGTTTTAGGTAATAGTTACCAAATGAAAAATGGAGAGAATGCTTTCCATTGTCCATTTTGTAATCATCACAAGAAAAAACTTCAAGTAAACTTTGATACTCAAAAGTGGCATTGTTGGGTATGTAATAAAGGTGGTCATAAAATATCAATTTTATTAAGAAAAATAAATGCATCAAGAGAGATTATAAAAGAAGCTTTAAAACTTCTTAATGAATATGTTTCTTATTCTAAAGATAAAAAAGAAGTTACTGAATATCAAGTATCTTTACCTCAATTTTACAAACCATTATGGAAAAAAAGTAATGACCCTTTATATAAAAATGCATTATCTTATTTAAATAAAAGAGGTATAGGTGCTAAAGAAATTTTAAGGTATTCTATAGGTTATTGTGATGGTGGTGATTATAGAAATAGAATTATTATACC
>CEVZ01199484.1_pt1 | contig 22010 bp, 16 predicted proteins | sample 361371 | NCBI WGS metagenome assembly CEVZ01 (sample SAMEA2620217, study PRJEB7988) | marine metagenome | isolation source: saline water (ENVO:00002010), including
GTCGGTAATGCTGCTGCAGCTGCTAATGATATCTATAAAGGTACATTAACAGTTTCTCTAGCAGACGAAACCGGTGCTGATGACAATATTACTTTCATACTAGGTAATACTAGTACTGATGATGATGTTGATGCAACACTAGTGACAAATGCTACAGTTGAAACAGTAACAATTACTGCTTCTGCTGACCTGGTTAATGACGCTGCTGGAAACGAAGCAGATCTTAATGTTGCTAAAGTGAAAGCTGCAACTCTTGTCGTTAATGGTGGTGATGCTGCTTATACAGAAGGTCTTGACCTTACAGGTACAGGCTCAGCAACGCTACACGTAAATACTGCAACCGTTAACGCTGCTGCTCATAAGGGTCCACTTACTCTTATAGCAAATGCCGCAACACCAACAACAGTTACTGCACAAGGTGTAGCTGTTCAAACTATAACTGGTGGTGCTAAAAACGATGTTGTTGATTTAACTGTCGCTGGTGGTACTGCAACACATGTTCTGGATGGTGGTGCTGGTAATGATACAGTTAAACTATCATTTACTGGAGATGCTACTGTTTCTTCAATCGATAACTTTGAAACATTAGAAGTTACTGTTGGAGCCTCAAAATCTGTTGCTCTTACACAGGCTGCTAATAAATTTGCTAATGACTCTGATGCAACAACTCTAATTATTAAGGGTGGTAATTCATTATCTACATTTAGCTTAGCTGCTGATCCAATTGATGGTACAAACCTAACACTAATTGATGGTTCAGCATTCGAAGGTAGAATTAATAATATTACTTTTGATGCCGAAATGTATGCAAATACTACTCAAATTATCGGTGGTTCAAGTGCAAAAGATACTGTGAAATTCTCAACTGATACAGATACACAATCTTATACACCGAATACACAAAGTATTGAGTATCTATATTTCACAAGTGATAGTGGTAATGATGGTAGTGAGTCAACAACTCTTGACCTAACTAAAGCTACTGATATTGGTAGATTATATCTTGGTACTGGTACAGGTTCAGCTAACACAGTTGCTATAACCAACTATAACAGTGACAACCATGGAACTGTTTATCTAGGTCATTCACAAGGTAGTGCTCCAACATTTGATTCAACTGGTGGTGGTGCTCTGAGTGTTGCTCATGCTTCTGCTACTGGAACATCAGATACTGTTAATCTGTTCCTTGAAGACACTAACAATGCTGCAAGCACTGTTACATTAACATCTGCTGGTACAGAGACATTAAACATAACTGTTGGCGCTGCTGCTGAAAGTCATAGTATTGTGGCTTCAGCTGTTACTCCTACAACAGGAAGCGCAACAACAATTAATGTTAAAGGTTATCTTGCAACTGCTTCTGCTGCTGCAACAGTAACTCTGGCAACTACATCAGCTCTAACAACAACTGTTGATGCAAGTACATTTGCTGGTACATTTACACTTTCCGATCGTGGTTCATCTGCAATGACTATTAATGGTTCAATTGGAGCTGACTCTATTCAAATGGAAAATGGTGGTGATGTTATTTCTGCAGGTACAGGTGTTGATACTTTAGTTGTCAAATACTACTCAATCATTTCAGGTATAACTGTAGATCTTTCATCTTCAACAGATCAGATAGTTAGTTGGGATGGTGCTGCTGCTTCAGGTACAATAACTGGATTTGAGAAAGTTAACCTTGCTCAATACACTGGTGGATTTGGTGCTAATGTAACAATGGGTAGTTCAACTACTGGTTCATATGAAGTAACTGGTACTAAAGCTGCTGACTCAATTACATTCGGTCTAGGTGCTGATAACTACATCCATGATGATGATACAACATTAAGTGTTGACACAATCACTAACATGAACCTTCTTGCAACAGGTAACCAAGATACAATTGATCTTGACCTTTCTGTTATCGAAGGCCTAAGTGCTACAACAGGATCTAGTGATCTTGAACAAGGTGATGGTACTGATGTAGGTGCAACTGATACTGTAACAGTTACAGAAGCATCTGGTGCTACTGATATATCTGCTGCTGGAAATGATATCTTAGTATTAGTTGGTGCAACATTTGCTGCAACTACAGACGTGGAAACTGCGCTTGAAGCAAGTGGTAGTAGAGTTCTAACAGTATCAAGTGATCTTGCAACTGCTGGTGGTTCATTCTTAGTATTATACTCAGACGGAACTGATGCTTATGTTGCTGTCGCTGATGTTGCTGCGGAGTCTGCAGATGATACTGACTTTGAGGCCAACGACTTAGCTGTGACTAATATCTTGAAAATTGCTGGTGTAAGTTCAATTGCATCTGGTGATTTTGCAGATGCTGAGTTCGATATTATCGCTTAGTAATGTTTAAATAAATAAAGAAGAGGGGTCTTTTGGGCCCCTTTTTTTTTGGTATAATATAAATATGAATAAAAAATTAACAAAAGATGATTTGATTCAACTTGGTAATTTATTTGAAAAACAACACTTTGACGAACTTAATGAAAGGTTAGATGGCTTTCTTAAATTAGGTGATAATGCTATCTTATTGAACCTTAAAGGCGCTACATTAATTGCTCAAGAAAAGTTCTTTGATGCTGAGAAGGTATTAGATCATCTTGTAGATAAATTTGATAATTTCATAGATGGTGAAATTAATCTTGCGAATGTTTATCATAAAACAAATAGATCTGATATCGCGTTGATTAAACTTAAAGAATTACTTCTAATTGATCATTTAAATATAGATACTGAACAAACATTAAATAACAATATCGGTATGATATATAACGAACTTTCAGAATATGATGAAGCTCTCAAATATCTGAGTAAAGCTCATGATTTAAATTCTAATGATATATCAACATTAAAAAGTTTAGGCGCTGTCTATAGAGGTAAAAAAAAATATCAAGAGTCTATTAATTATTATGAGAAAATAATTAATCTTTTAGAGAATGATAAATTGCACCCAGATCTTTTCTCTGAAATATGCATGGAATTAACCCAATTATATAGATCTATTTATAATTACGCTAAAGCAGATGAGTTTTTAAATCGTGGACCTGGTTTAATTTCTATTTCTGATAAATCAGTTGATAACAAATTATTCTCTAAACTTGAAGTATCAGCTGATAACTCTGATAACTTTATTGGTTATTGGTCTATAAATGATGATCTACTTATGGATCAAATTGTTAATTTTTTTGATGAGAATCCAACTCTTCAAGCACCCGGAAGAGCTGGTGGTCAAATAAATATCAATCATAAAAAATCTATAGATATATCTGTTTTACCTTCATCTTTGAAAAATAAAAAATATGATGTTTTTAACAAATATTCAGAAATATTAATAACATTATTTAATGATTATAAAGGTAGATGGCCAATGCTAGATAGCATCCCCTTATATTTTTCAAATTTAAATATTCAAAAATATGAAACTGGTGGTCACTTTCAAGGTTATCATGCTGAAAGGTTAAACAAAGCATCAATGCATAGAATGTTCGCTTGGATGACATATTTAAATGATGTAGAAGACGGTGGCTGCACATATTTTCCAAATTTTGATATTCGCTTTAAACCAAAAAAAGGGACAACACTAATTTGGCCTTCAGATTGGACACATATTCATTGTGGTGAAGTGGTTAATTCTGGTGAAAAGTATATTATAAATGGATGGTTTGAACTTACATAAATTAAGGTATGTCAAAAAATAAAGATATAAATATATTAATAGAAACTGGCGATAAAAGCTTATCTAGCGGTGATTTTCAAAGAGCTATTGATGCATTTAGTAATGTATTGAAAATAAATGATAATGATTCTGCAATGCATTTTAAACTTGGTGTTTCTTATTATTATTTTAAGAATTTTGAATCTGCTATTACTCACTTAAATAAATCTTTAGAATTGAATCCTAGTATGAAGAGTTCTTCTCCATCTATGTATAATGATTTATCATCAGTATTAACACATTGTTATAAATACACTTTAGACCATGGAAGGGCAATTAAATATTCAAATAATATTCATTTATCAAAAGAAATTGATAGGGCTGGTATGCATTTCCAAAAAAAAAATATTGAAACAAATGATGTTGAGAACTTCATAGGATGTTGGGATATAGAGGACTATAACCTTATTGACTCAATAGTAGAGTTTTTTGAAAGTAACACATCTCTTCATCGTCAAGGCTCAACTTATGGAGGCATTAATATTGAAGAAAAAAATTCTGTAGATTTATGCATACAAATTCATCATTTGAAACAAGAGCCAGTAAAGTTTATTCATAAATATCTAGATTATATTAATTTATTACTTAATGATTACATTAAAAATTATGATATTTTATCCGATTTTAATCTCTCTATGGGTACTTTTAATATCCAAAAATATAGTAAAGGAGGGCATTTTAGAAATATCCACAGTGAAAGAACAGATTTGCGTAATATGGATAGAGTTTTTGCATGGATGACCTATCTTAATGATGTAGACGATGGCGGTGCTACATATTTTTCTCACTATGATTTAAGAGTTAAACCTAAAAAAGGTAGGACATTGATTTGGCCTGCTGAATGGACGCATGCGCATTGTGGTGAAATAGTAAATTCTAGTGAAAAATATATAATAACTGGGTGGATTGATTTCACTTTTCCTAAAAAATAAAAAATAATCATATTTTCATACTATTGTATTATTCAAACGAATACCTATATAAGTAAAGAATTATTAAGGGAGATAAATATGTTAATTGATGGTGTAGCGGGAATGACAATATCAAACGGTGTTCTTAGAGTTGCCGTTGGTAGAATTGATGCTAATGGACAAACTTCAACTGAAGATATCTTTATTCCAGCGAATTGTATTAATAATGTTGTACAGGCACTTGTACAAGGTGTTGAGGATTTAAATACAAAAATGGCAGAAGAAAACAAGGGTGAAGAAGAAGGGAATTCTGGTGACTCAAAGAAAAAAAGCAAAAAATCTTCGCTAACTGATGTTGATGAAAAATCTGACTAAATATTCTTTTCTTTTTTTTAAATTTTCACTTGTTTTAATCTTTTTTAGCTCAGTAGAAGCTAATACAAGTGAAGATATTACTTTGGATGATATATTAGGTTTAGCTTATAATGCCTCCATAGAAGAGCCTTTTGTTATTTCTTCTAAAGCATATGTGAAATCAGCTGAAGCTGACTTAAGCGCTTCAAAAAGACAAAGGCTTCCTGTTTTCACAGCCTCAATAAAAAATGCTCTAACAATTGATAGGCAAATAAGTGATAGAAATGCATTAAGAAAATTTGAAGATGAAGGTCTGGATCTCCAGGTGCAGATGGTACAACCAATTTTTACAGGTTTAAGTATTAGAGCGGATATTGACAGATCTGAGTCAAATTTAAGAGGTTCAATAGTAGAGAGTAATAAAAGACTAGGACAAACTATAATTGAGTCTACCTCTGCATACATGATGTATGTTCGTGATGTAAAATTAAGGGAAGATGTTAATGTTGCGCTAAAAAGAAGTTCAGAGTTATTAGAGTTAGTTAAAAAACGATATAATGCTGGATTAACTGATTTAAGTTTATTTGCTCAAATGAGAATTAAATACAGTGAGATGCAGTTATTAACCAATACTATTGAGAGTAAATTTACTAATTCGAGAGCTGTTTTTCTCAGGTTTTTTTCTGAAGATCTATTACCAACCCATTATCCTACAAAAGTTATTGGTTATGACTTTCTTGATTTTTTAGGGAGTAACCAAAGCTATGACCTAGCGCTAGCTAGAGCTAATCTTGATACTGCTGAGGCCGAATTATTACTTTCTAGGGGAAACCGTCTTCCAAGCATAGCATTAACAGTCAGTGGAACGCTTTATGATGTAGATGGAAGTGATGAGGAAGAGGACGAGTACGATATAAAAGGTGGTTTACAAGCTAGTTGGAAATTTTTAGATTTTGGGGCCTCACGAAAGAAAGTTCAAGCATCGCAATCTAAAGTTCGAGCAGCAAAATATAATATAAATTACCAAACAAGAATTGATGAAGTTGAACGTTTAAGGCTCTTATCTCTCATTTCAAGTTTAAATAAGCAACTAAAAGAGCAATATGATGTTCTTGAAGATATAAATAGGCAAATTATGCTTATGGAAACTCAACTGACCGCTTCAAAATTCCTTGGGATATCATTAGCTGATTTATTTTATCAGAAAATAAATGTTCAATCTTCTATTAACACTATGGAAATTGATTATGTCACAGCCAATCTTCAACTTAAATTATTATCGGCTAATTTAATAAGCTTTATTGCTCAAAAAGATATTATAAATTAAAAATTACTATTATTTAGTTATCAATACTTGTATTTTAGAAATTAATATCCATTTATCTGATATAAATAGGGTTGAATATGGAAGATAAAATTAAACATTGGTTTTGGGGACCAATATTAAGAAGTAAAAGATTATATATTCAAGTGGCTTTAGGTAGTGTTTTTATAAACCTATTCGCTCTTGTAACAGCTTTTTACATAATGACTGTATATGATAAAGTTTTACCAAACTTTGCTACTGACTCTCTTAAAGCTCTTGCTATCGGTGTAATAATCGTATTTATTTTTGATTATGCAATGAAAATGCTAAGAACTTATTATATTGATGTTGCTGGTTCTTCTATAGATAGATCTGTGGGAGATAAAATATTCACTAAAATGACATCTCAAGATATTGGTGAAGATTCTCATCAAGAAAGAAGAAAAGCAGCTGGCGCATTATCACAAATTGTTAGAGAATTTGATACACTAAAGAACTTATTCACATCAGCTTCATTAAATACATTTATTGATCTACCATTTATGCTTTTCTTTATTGCAGTAATTTACTCAATTGCAGGTCCCGTAGCTTTTGTTCCACTAGCTATTGTAGTATCTGTTTTTCTATTTGCATTCATTGTACAACCAATTCTTAAAAAGTTTTCAGCATCAAGTTATGACTCAAATATGGGAAAATATTCTGTTTTAATTGAGTTATTAACAAATATTGACACTGTTAAGGCGATTGCTGGCGGTAAAACTCTTAAGGAAAGATGGAATCACAGTGTTAATGCAAATTCGCGTTATGGTCTAAAAGCTAGGATGGTTACAGCCGCGGCATCAAATTTTACATCTACAGGTATGCAGTTCAGTAGTTTAGGTATTGTTTTTATAGGTGTTTATTTAGTTCAGGATGCAAAGATTACAACAGGTGCTCTAATCGCTTCAGTTATCTTATCTGGAAGAACTCTTGCACCACTTGCGCAGTTTAGTCAAACTCTAGGAAATTTGAATAATGCACTTAAAGCTTATAAACAAATTGATGATTTAATGAATGTAATATCGCTTGAAGAAAGTAAATCAGATCAGGTATCAAAGGATACAATTGAGGGTAATATTGTCTTTCAAAATGTTAGTTTTACTTACCCAGGTAAAAATGAACCTGTTTTTGAGAATCTTAATCTTAATATAAATGTTGGTGAAAGAATTGCAATTATGGGTCCTGTAGGCTCAGGTAAATCAACACTTATAAGTCTGATATTAGGGCTTAATAAACCGAACAGCGGTTATGTTTTACTTGATAAGGTTGATGTTAATAGCATAAGACAAGAAGACTTAAGAAATAATATTGGTGTAGTTCTTCAAAATGTTGAGCTTTTTTCTGGAACACTAGAAGACAACATAAAAATTAATGCAGAAGATGTTAGCAATGATAATTTTTTTGCCGCAGCTAGGTTATCATGTGTAGATGAATTTGCTGGTAAACTACAAAATGCATATAAATTCCCTCTTCAAGAAGGTGGTTTAGGTTTATCAGGAGGACAAAAACAAGCAATTGCTTGGGCGAGAGCAATAATTAATCAACCTAATTTGATGATTTTAGACGAGCCAACTTCTGCAATGGATCATGAGACTGAAGCTAGAATCCTTAAAAACTTAGAAGACTATTTTAGCGGAAGAACAATTCTATTTTGTACACATAGACGTTCATTTATTGAAAAAGCTACTAGAGTAATTGTTTTAGATAATAAAGGTATTAGTTTAGATATTTCTGCAGAAGAGTACTTGAGTAAAATTGCATCATTAGAAGAAAGACAAAAAATTGGGCAGGTTTAATGTTTAAAAGAATTAAAAATATGAAAATAAAAGATAAATTTTTTCAAATATTTAATAAAATTAAAGACTCAAATTTTATAGGTTTACTAAAAATTCAATTTGATAAATTCATTATTCTTTCTAGAGATTATTTCATGGAGCGTTTTGACTCTTTAGATAATGGAGAGTCTATTGCTGATCATAACAATGTCAGCGAGTCTGAGTTAACTCCAAAAATTAATAAGCCTAACTTAATGTTTTTTATGATTATATCTATTACAATTATATTTATTATATGGGGCTCAATAGCTAAAATTGATAGAAGTATTATTGCTATGGGGGAAATTAAACCATCATCAAAAATACAAGATATACAGTCATTATTTACAGGGAAGTTAGAGAAAATATATGTTGAAGAGGGTGATTATGTTTTAAAAGATGAACCACTTTTTGCAATTGACTCTCTTGAAATTATTGCAGAAAAAAATCAAACAGAAAATACATATTATACACATCTAGCTAAAATTAGTCGGTTAAGGCTAGAGCTTGGTATAACAGATGCATTTAACTTTCCTGATGAACTTATTGAAAATAGACCAGAACTAATCGCTTTAGAAGAGCAAATTTTTTTAAGTAATATGAGTTATCTAGAAATTCTTGAACGCCAAGTTGAGATGACACAAGAGTTATATGATCAGGGCGCTGAGTCCGAAATGTCACTATTGGCAAGAAAATCAGCTCTTTTAGAAAGAAGAAATATAACCTTAAACGAATTAACAAAGGCTGAAGAAATATTAGCTAATACTCTGTCAAAACTTCCTGCGCAAAGAATTAGAGCTGAGCAGGCTATAGTAAAGTCGACATCTGACGGAACGATAACTAATATAAATTTTTATACGATTGGTGCAGTTGTTGAAGCTGGAATGAAATTAGCAGAAATTGTTCCCGATGATGATGATCTTGTTGTTGAAGCAAGAGTTTTGCCTCAAGATGTTTCTTTTATTCAAGATGGTATGAAGGCTTATATATCTCTTACTTCATATGATGAAAGTATTTACGGTCGGGCTAAAGGGGAGGTATTAAAAGTTTCTGCAAATACACGGTCAGATCAAGATGGTGTTACTTTTTATATTGCGACATTAAGTGCTGATTTTGAAGAATTTTCTAATAAGGTAAATGGTATTATTCAACCAGGTATGCAGACACAAATAAGTATAATCGGTGATAAACGAACTGTGTTAGGGTATCTTTTCTCTCCGGTAACGAAACTTACATCAAAAGCATTTAGAGAAAAATAATAAATGCAACAAGCTGTAAAACATCTACCCGTTATTACTGAAAATAATCCAAACTTTATAGGTGTGTGGTCTTTAAGTGACATTACTTTTACCGACCTCTTAATTGATTTTTTTAACTCAAACCAGATGCTACAAATGGATATGAAAATTCAATCCTCAAAAGGTGATAAAATAGATGAAAATATAGTTAAAGGTAAAAGTATACTTAATTTGAAAGCTGAAGATATTACTAACACCAGATTACTATTGTATTTTAAATATCTGAATGAATGCTACAAACAATATATTTTAAGATGGCCTACAATTGTTAAGCAAGAAGAATTAGGTCTTTTGAACAACTTTGAATTACATAGATATGATAAGGGCAGTCCGAATAATTATGATCCCTTCTATAAAAGAAACCAACCTTTAGCTGGTATATATTCTCTTTCATTTGTTACATTTTTAAATTCAGTTGAAAAAGGTGGTGAGTTAGAATTTTATTATCACGGCACCTCAATTAAAGCATATAGAGGGATTACTGTAATTTATCCCTCAGATTGGACACATGCCTCAAAAATTACATCCAATACTACAGATGATCTATATATCATTAGAGGAGATATTGGCTACTATTCTCATAATGATCAGACATATGGAGTTAGTCTAGACAGCTTTGATAAAGAAGTTAAAGTAAAAACTGATATAAAAGAAAAAAAGAAATAATCAATATGATTAAAGATGCAAATCAAATTGAAAATGATATAAATTTTCTAAATTCTCTATTAAAAAATAGACAACTAGATGAACTTAAAGAGAAAGCTGATTTATTTATAAATAAATATCCAGAGCACTATGTAGGATTTTTTTTTGTTGCTGTTTATTGCTTCTATAATAACAACTTCATACAAGCTGAAAAATATTTAAATAATTCAATAAGTAAAAATAAAAATATACCATCAGCTCTCAACTTAATGGGTTTGATAAAAAAGAATCTAGGAAAACTGAATGAGGCGGTTCATTTTTATAAAAATGCACTTCAACATGATCCGAGAGATATATCTATATATGTAAATTTATCTTCTGTTTTTATTGCTTTGCAGGAGTATGAAGAAAGTTTAAATGTTATAGCTGAAGCAAAAAAAATTAATGAGAGTGATCAACTTCTAAAAATTAATGAAGTATCTGCCTTAGTAGGTCTTAAAAAATATAATGAAGCAAAAATATTAGCTAACAAGATATATGCACAAATCAAAGATAATCCAGTCTTATTAAATGCTATAGGAACTATTTATTCACAAGAAAAAGATTATGAATTAGCTCTAGAGTTTTTTAGAAAATCTTATGAAATTAACAGTAATGATTTTAATGTTTTCTTAAATATAATATCAACATTATCAAAATTAGAAAAAAACGATGAAGCAATAAATATTTGTAAAACTAATATTTCACAGGGAGGTATGAACCCAGAAACTTACAACAAACTAACTTCATTAATGCTAAAAATAAACAACTTGAATGAATGTTATGATTTCTTTTCAGATATTATAAAAAAAAATAACACTAATTCCATGGCGTATAATCAGTTGGGAAATGTTCTAAGGCTACAAAATAAGAATGAAGAATCTCTTATTTCATATAAAAAGGCAATTGAAATATCAAAAAATGCAATATATTTCAATAACTTAGGTGCAGCATATCAAGAATTAAATGATTTTGAGAAGTCTGAGTTTTACTTCAATAAAGCCCTTGATTTAAGTAAGGCTGAAGATAAAAAATCAATACCTGCGTCTTACCATAATCTAGGTAACCTATATACCTATACAAAAAATTTTGAGCTTGCTAACAAAAATTATAGAAAAGCTATTGAGGTAGAGCCATATTTTGTAGACTCCTTTCGGAGCCTTGTTAGAAATAAAGATTTAAATTTAAGTGATATAATAACAAAAAATTTTATAAGAATATATGATGAAGATCTTATAGGCGATGGCGAGTCAAGGTCTACACTTGCATTTGCACTCGCTGAGTTATATGAACACTCAAATAACTATAAATTAGCCTCCAAATTTTATTCAGAGGCTAATAAATTAATTCGTAAAACATTTTCATATTCTACGAAAGAACAAGAAAAATACTTTCAGCAGCTTAAAAGTATTTATTCACATAGTAATTTTATAAAATATTCTTTTAGAGGCAATGAAACAAAAAAACCTATATTTATAATAGGGCTACCAAGATCAGGATCAACTTTAGTTGAGCAGATTATATCAAACCACTCAAAAGTCTTTGGAGCAGGGGAAGTTGATTATTTCCAGAGAACAACATTTGAGGCTGAAAAAATACTTACTAAAAAATATCCTTTTAAATTATCAGATTTTAATGATGAGATTATTAATACCTTATCACAATTTTATTTAGATAAAATTAACATTGATAAAAATATTGAAAAAGTTACAGATAAAAATCTCGCTAATTTTTTTTCAGTAGGTCTTATAAAAATTATGTTTCCAAATGCCAAAATAATCAATGTTTGTAGAGATAAAGATGATAATTGCTTATCTATTTTTTCTATCAAATTTACTGGCCTTTATCCTTATGCTTATGATTTAAAGGAAATTAGTGAATATTATACCTTATACCAGGATTTAATGGACCATTGGAATAATATTTTTCCTAATGAAATATATAATTTAAATTATGAGGATGTAATCAATAATATTGAAGAGGAAACAAAAAATATCTTAAATTATTGTGAGTTACCATATGAAGAAAATTGTCTAAAGTTTTACAATAATGAGAGACCAGTAATGACTGCGAGCACCCATCAAGTAAGAAAAAAATTGTATAATTCGTCAGTAGGGAGGTGGAAAAAATTTGAAGATTATCTTAAGTATTAGTTCATTATTTATACTTTAAATTTTAGGATTATAAATGAGTAGTATTGAAAATAATAAAAACTTATTAATTTCTAAAATTAGTAATTTTTTAGCTAATAATGATTTAGATAATGTTAGAAAATTATCTTCAGAATTTGTTACCAAATTTCCTGAGGACTTTAATGGTTATTATTTTTTAGCTAATTATTATCTTAAAAAAAATGACTTTTTCAATGCCGAAAAAAACTATCTTAAGTCATTGAAAAAAAATAATAAAGTCGATTATCTATTTATAGAAATTGGCAATTTTTATTATATTAGAAATGATTTAAGTAAAGCCATTGATTATTACAATGACGCTTTAAAATTAAATTCGGACTCCTTCGAATTATTAAATAATATTGGATTAGTTTATTTAAAAATAAATCATGTCGAAACTGCTATTTCATTTTTTAGTAAATCATTACAAATTAATAAAAATTATACAAATGCACTTATTAATAGATCTGTATGCTTTAATATGTTGAATAACTATAATGACGCGATTAAGGATTGTGAAAAGATTATTAAATTAGATCCTAAACATGCTTCTGCTTATAATAATTTGGGTTGGGCTTACCTTATTAAAGGTAACAATGAAAAAGCAATTGTTAAGTATAGAAAAGCTATAGAATTACAACCCAATTTTATAGATGCCATAAATAATTTAGGCGGTGCTTATTTTAATTTAGGCGATAAGAAGATGGCAGCTAAGTATTTTAAAAAATCTTTAGAAATTGATCCTAAAAACACAGAAACATTTCGAAGCCTTGTTTTAAATAAAGGCATTGATATTAATGACAGCAGAATAAAGCAATTTTATGAGCTGTATGATAAGAATGAAAAAGAATTAGGAAATTGTAATCAAAAATCTATTCCAAAAAATATACTCGAAAGTCACTCGAGCTTATGTTTTGCTCTTGGTTTTTTAAATGATAATGAAAAAAAATACAAAGAAGCTTATAAGTATTTCGAAAGGGCAAATAAATATTTTAGATTAACATATGATTATAACATTGATATTGAAGAAAGTTTATTTCTTCAAATACAGGAAGTTTTTGATAAAAAATTTTATGATAAAAATATAGAAAATGGTAATTCATCATCTGCACCAATCTTTATTATTGGTATGCCTAGGTCAGGCACTACTTTAGTTGAACAGATTTTATCTAGTCATTCTTTAGTTATTGGCTTAGGTGAGATTGAATTTATTAAGAAACTTACCTCTTTGGCTATAGAAAAAATACCTTCCAAGAATTTATCAAATATTAAATATTTATCTTCAAAAGATAGAGTAGATTTAGGAAATGAGTACCTTAAAAATATAAGTGATCTTATAGATAATCCAAGTAAAGCACATCGATTTACTGATAAGCAAATGCTTAACTTTATTAACTTAGGTTTTATAAAGATGATATTCCCAAATGCTAAGATTATACATGTAAAAAGAAACCCTATGGATAATTGTTTTTCTATCTATTCATTACGATTTAATGGACATCAACCATTCGCATATAATCAGGTAGAGCTGGGCAAGTATTATAAAATGTATGAGAAAATGATGAGTCATTGGCGAAATACCTTTCCAGATTACATTTATGAGGTAAGTTATGAAAATTTAGTAGAAAATTTACAAAATGAGGTAAAAGGAATTCTAGAATTCTGTAACCTTAATTTTGAGGATAGCTGTATTAATTTCCATAAAAATAAAAGGTCAGTTATTACATCTAGTAGTCTTCAAGTTAGAGAAAAAATATATTCATCAGCTATAAATAGATGGAAAAATTACGAAAAGGAGTTAAAACCCTTATATGGTATTCTTAAAAGTTAAAAATATCGAGCAAAACAATGTCTAATCAAGAAACTATAAAATTATTAGAAAAGGGTAAAACATTTTTTTTAGACAATAAAATTATCGATTCTCAGAAGATGTTTGAAAAGGTTATCAACTTAGATCCAGATAACCAAGAAGCTAATAAATATTTAGGTTTAATCTGTTTAAAATCTGAAAAGAAAAAGGATGCTTGGAAATTCATGAAAGTAGCTCTTGACGCTAATATGGAAGATCCTGAGTCATGGATTTTATTTATTCACTCATTATTTGTTGCTGAAAAATATGATGACGCCAAAAAAATAATTTTAATTGCTGAAAAGAATAATTTAAAAAGTGATCTTGTACAAAAAATTAAAGCTGAAATTGAGCGTAAAGATATACAAATACTCTCGGAGATTATTTCAAAAAAGAAAACAGATTTTGAAGATAGTAATAAAAAGCCCAAAAATTTCAATAAATTTTTTTCAAAGAAAAATGATGAAAAACCACACAATTATGTCATTGGCAGTCTTCATGATTTAATGAATTATAGAAAATATAATGAGCTATATGATTTGTCCAAGGTTTTAATAAAAGATTATCCTAATAGTCCGAAAATATGGGAAATGAAAGGCTTATCTGAAATGCACCTCGAAAAGTATAAAGAATGCTTAAAAAGTTATCTCATAGTAGAGGATTTACTACCTCCTGATAATAAGGTAATTAAGATTAATATTGCCTCAGCATATTTAAAATTGGGTAGAAAAAAAGATGCAATTAAAGTGCTTGAAGATGTGCTAACTATTGATCCAAGTTTTGAGTTAGCCGAAGACTTATTAAACTCAATTGATAATAAAAACTAATACCATATAGTTTATTACCGATTAATTTTGCTTATATGGTGGGCGCGGCTGGGTTTGAACCAGCGACCCCTACGATGTCACCGTAGTGCTCTCCCGCTGAGCTACGCGCCCAAAAAAAAGTACAAATAATTTATTATAAGACTACAATCTGTTACTGTATATATAATGACTAATTTAATAAATGATAAAGATAATTTTTTTACATATTTGAAATGCAATAAAGAATTAGATAAACCGTTAATTATATCTTCTCCACATTCAGGAATTCTATTAGATAGCGATTTATTAGATAAAAGAAATAAGGATATACATAGTTTTGACTCAATGCAGGATATGTATGTTAATGAGCTTTCAAATGGTTTAGAGAAATTTGGCTTTACAGTCTTGCAAAGTAATATTTCAAGAATTGTAATTGATTTAAATCGAAACATTAATGAAATCAATCCAAAGGTAATAAAAAACTTACCTTCAAATATAGAAGTTAATTTATCTGATAAGGTCAGAGCTGGAATAGGTCTTATCGCAATGAAAGATGCTTCTGGAAAAAACATATATGACAAAAAATTAGATTGGCTAGAGGTAAAGTCTAGAATAGATAATTATTATATACCGTGGCATAAAGCTTTGAAAAATGAAATTAGTATGTTTTTGAATAAATTTAAAAGAGCTTTAATTATAGATATGCACTCTATGCCATCTGAGAAAATTTATAACAATAAGTTAGCCGATTTTGTTATTGGAAATAACTTTGGTAATTCATCATCGGAAGTATCAATAAAAATTTTAAGCAGTTTAATTAAATCTTATGGATACAGTGTATCCATTAATAATCCGTATCCAGGTGGCTATATAACAAAAAATTATTCTTCAATAGATAAAAATATTCAATGTATTCAATTAGAAATCAAGAAAAGTCTTTATATGAATGAAAAAGATTTCAATAAAAATGAAAATTTTGAACAGTTTTCTAAGAATTTAAAGCAAATAATATATAAATTTTTTAACGAATTTGATAAAAAAATTGATATCAATCTTGCAGCTGAGTAAAGGCGTCAACAAAAATTTTACTGACTAATTTCTAAAAATTTATATTTCTATAAAATTATCAAATATCTTCCAAAAATCTGATCTTAAAGAATCTTTTTCCATTAGTATTTCGTGTTCACAATTCTCTATATTATGAATTTTGCAGTTTTGAAGATTATTTGCCATTTCTTTAGTTTTTTCCGGATTTACCACTCTATCACTTAATGGATTAATAATACAGATAGGTGTATTTATAAGTTTATACCAATTCTTTTTTCTCATTTTATTGAGACTATTTTTTGTTGCATTAACCCATGCATTTGTTACCCCCCAGAGTCTAATTGAGGGTTTTTTCCTCACAAGTTTTTGAGTTCTTTTATATCTAATAAGATCACTAGTTAAATCATTTTGTTCAAATGGAGTCTCTTTTCCCATATTAGGTTTTGAGAATAAAAAATATTTATTTTTTTTAGAAAATATTTTCATACAATTACTAAGAAGAAAAAGAATTTTTTCATACTTAAAACCTAACATAGGTGCGGATAAAATAATTGCTTTAAAATTTTTCTGATTATTTTTTTGTGACAATAATAATAAATGACCACCCATTGAATGCCCTATACCAAATAACGGTCTATTAAAATTTTTATTTATCACTTCATTTATAATATAAGATAAATCTTTGATATGGATTGAGAAGTCTTCTATATATTGTTTATTGGAGTCTTCAATCATTCGATCAGACATACCTTGTCCTCTCCAATCAAAACAAACAACATTAAAATTCCTATCTAATAATTCCTGTATACATTCATAATATTTTTCTATGAACTCATTGTGACCTTGTTGTAATAAAACAGTACCAACAATTTCCTCATTTAACTTATCATTTTTCCAATATGCCAGTCTTATCTTCTTGTTATCCCGCATTGGAATAAAAATAAAATTTGCACCTTTAGGCGCTTTATAATTTTCTAATTCAAGATAGGGTGCTTCTTTAAATTTTTGCATTTTATTAATATTGAATATTTATTATTCTCATTTATCATACCAAATAAACGGGAACCTTCCAATGACTTGGAAAAAAGAAGTAGAAGATATCAAAAAAAGAGAAGAATTAAGCCTTAAACATGGAGGGGAAGAATCTGTCAAGATACATCATCAAAAAGGAAGAAAAACATTAAGAGAGCGTTTATCAATAATTCTTGATGATAGTTCTTTTCAAGAAATAGGAAAGATTGCTGGTGATGCTGAATATGATGAAAATGGAGAGTTAAAAGATTTTACGCCAGCGAATTTTCTTCTTGGGTTTGGAAAAATTAATAAGAGATCAGTAATTATTGGTGGAGAGGATTTTACTATGAAGGGGGGCTCACCTAATCCATCTGGTTTAAGAAAAAGTATTTATACTGAAGAACTTGCATTAAAATATAAAATCCCTCTTGTAAGATTACACGAAGGAGGAGGGGGATCAGTAGCTGGATCAGGGGGAACAGCAAAAAAACCTACAATTCCAAGTGGAGATGCTGTTTTTTCAAAAAATAGATTTCAAGCATTGGCACAATGTCTTGGTACGGTACCTGTAGCTACAGCAGCTTTAGGACCAGTTGCTGGGCTACCTGCAGCAAGGTTAGTATCCTCTCATTTTTCAGTTATGACTAAAAATTCACAAGTTTTAATCGCAGGTCCAGCAGTTGTAAAGCGTGCATTAGGCATTGATATAACGAAAGAAGACCTTGGTGGACCAAATGTTCACTTAAAGTCAGGTGCTGTCGATAATTTAGCTGAAGATGAAGATGATGCTCTTAATCAAATAAAAATATTTCTATCATATTTGCCAAATAATTATCTTGAATTACCTCCAAAAAAAGAAACTAAAGATAAGAGAAATAGAATTGAAAATGAGCTTTTAACTATAATTCCAAAGGAAAGAAGAAAAACATATGATGTAAGAAAACTATTATCACTTATCCTTGATCTCAACTCCTTCTTTGAATACGGAAAACATTATGGTTCAAGCCTAATTACAGGACTAGCTACATTAGACGGACAACCAGTTGCAATTCTAGCAAATGATTGTCGAATATATGCAGGAGCAATGACTGCAACTGCATCTATTAAGCTTAGAAGGTTTATAGACTTTGTTAATACTTTTAATTTACCAGTTTTAAGTTTTGTCGATGAACCAGGCTTTATGATTGGGCCTGATTCAGAAAAAGCTGGAACAATTAGGCATGGAACTTCAGCTATATCAGCTTTAATGCAATCAGAAGTGCCTTGGGCCTCTATAATTATAAGAAAAGTGTTTGGTGTTGCTGGTGCTGCTCATTTTGCACCAGATGGATATATTTTATCTTGGCCAAGTGCTGAAACAGGAACTCTTCCTGTTGAGGGTGGTGTAGCAATTGCATTTAAAAAAGAAATAGAGAATGCTGAGGATCCTGAGAAAAAAAGAAAAGAGCTTGAAGAAGCTCTAGCTAAGAGATCATCACCTTTCCCACGTTCGGAAAACTTTTCTGTACACGAATTAATAGATCCTAGGGATACAAGAAAAAAGCTAATTGAATGGTTAGATTTAATAATTGAAACAAGAAAACCACAGATTGATAAATTTAAAACAACTATGCTACCTTAATTAGGCACGTCCATAATCATCTTCTATTCTTACAATATCATCTTCAGAAATTAATTCACCAATTTGAATTTCAATAATTTTTAGATTTTGAGAACCAGTATTTTCTAATCTATGTAGACTTTTTATTGGTATGTAAACATTATCACCAGCTTTTAAATTTATTTCACTATCTTCTAAACTGACTCGACCATGACCCTCGATAACCTGCCAGTATTCTGAACGATGATTATGCTTTTGTAATGATTGTTTATTTTTTGGATTAATATTCATTTCTTTTATTTGATAACCATTTCCCCTGGCAATAATATGAAAATTGCCCCATGGTCTTTTTTCTACATCCGATAAATAATTTTTAGTTAAATTTGAACTACTTTCTAGTTTATGAATTCCTCCAATTCCAAAAACCAGATCAATATTTAAATCTTTACAAACATCTGTTTCTCTTATTTTGTTTTCGTGACTTCTATCTCCACCATTACAGTAACAAATAGATTTATTAGCATGCGATTTATGAAAATCTATGATTGCATTATTGCTGCTATCATCATCATCATTTTTTTGTATGATTACTTCTGATATACTTTGAAATTCTTCTAATATTTGAGCCCTTTGTGTTTCAATCATAAAAGGCTTCCCTTTTTTTCGAACCAACCAATTATCACTATTTAGAAGAACTATAACCTTGTCTGCGATTTTATTTGCATCTTTAATCATTGCTAAGTGACCAATATGGACTGGATCAAAACCTCCGCTAATTAATGCATAATTATATTTTTTTTGCATAAAAACACTCTCTTGTTTTGTCGTTTAAAAAGGTATAATAAACTATAATAATAATCCATTGTATTATTGACATAATTAACACTAAGTTTTAGCTTCCCAACAAAAGGTGATACATGAAAGTTAGAAATTCATTAAAATCTCTTAAAGGTAGACACAGAGATAATCGACTCATAAGAAGAAAAGGTCGTTTTTATGTCATTAACAAAACAAACAGGAGGTTTAAAGCTAGGCAAGGGTAGTTAATCTACTTTTATTACTCTAATCAAATTTGTTGTGCCAAGTTTTTTTAAAGGTAAACCTGCTGTAATAACCATTTTTTCACCTATTTTTATAATTTTTTCTTTTTTTGAATAAGTTTTAGTGAGCTTGATCATTTCTTCTAGATTATTTGCATCTTTTTGAACAATACATTTTACACCCCATACCAAAGTAAGTTTTCTCGCAGTTTTTATTATAGGTGTAACAGTTAAAATCATTTGTTTTGGTCTGACTCTTGAAACTTTAATACCTGTTGAACCAGATTCTGTATAACAAACAATTATAGGTGAGTTTAATTCTGTAGCTAATGATCGTGCAGCTGTTGCTATTGCATCAGGTGTGCTATCAGGTGTTTCCTCAAGCTGTGCTGATAAAATTGATGAATAATTTGGATTTTTTTCTACACTGTGTGCAATTTTATCCATCATTTTTACTGCTAATTCAGGATTATCTCCGGTAGCAGACTCAGCTGACAACATCACTGCATCAGATCCTTCAAAAACTGCAGTTGCTACATCAGAAACTTCAGCGCGAGTAGGAGTTTTTGATGTTATCATAGATTCAAGCATTTGAGTTGATACAATTACAGGTTTTCCCTGAATTCTAGCTTCTCTAATTATCCTTTTTTGCCAACCAGGGACATTTTGAATAGGTAATTCAACGCCAAGATCTCCTCTTGCTATCATAAGGCCATCAGCTAATTCGGCAATTTCTTTTATATAATTAAGAGCTCTAGGCTTTTCAATTTTTGCCATTATAGAGATATTTTTTTTACATATTTTTCTTAAGTCTTTAATATCTTCAGGCGATTGAATAAATGAGAGGGCAATCCAATCGACATCGAGCTCTATTCCCTTTTTCACATTTTTTTTATCAGATTCAGTTAATGCAGAACTTTTTAAAATTGTCTCAGGTAGATTTAGGCCTTTGTTACTTCTCAATATGCCTTCCAAAATAACTTTTGTCTCAATGATATCTTTAGAAACTTTTAAGACTTTTAATTTTATTTTACCATCATCTATAAATATCGGATGATTGACTTTAATACTTTTAAAAAGTTTTTTCTCAGGCAATGGGACTTCATTTGATCTTATACTCTTTTTGCTATTTGTTAAAAAAAGTTTCTGGCCTTTTTTAAGAGTCATAATATTGTTTTCAATTTCGCCAATTCTTAATTTAGGTCCTTGAAGATCTATAAGTATCCCAATTGGCTTTTTTAATTTTTTTTCTACTTTCCTTATATTTTCTACATAATTTTTAATTTGAGAATGTGTAGCGTGAGAACAATTAATTCTAAAAGCATCAACTCCACTTAAAACAAGTTTTTCAATTTTATTTATTTTTTCTGAAGAAGGCCCAATAGTTGCAAGAATTTTAGTTTTTCTATAATTTTTAATCATTATTAATGCATATAGAGCGCTTTTATTAAAATTAAAACTTATTTAATTAAGATTTATTAAGAATGATTAAAGAGAAAGAAAATATAATTACAAAATATGGTGTTAATGAAGGTTATTTAGTGATTTGTGATCATTCATCTAACAATATACCTTCAGAGTATAATAATTTGGGAGTTTCAAAAAAGGATCTTGAAAGTCATAGAGCTTATGATCTTGGGGCCTCTGATGTTGCATATGAATTATCGAAACTATTAGACTGTAGTCTTGTTATGGCAAATTTTTCAAGACTATTAATAGACCCAAATAGAGGTAAAGACGATCCCACACTAATACCTAAGCTTTCAGAGGGCAAGATTATTAAAGGAAATATGAACATTTCTATTCATAAAAATGATAAAGAGAAAAATAAGCGTATTCTTCAATTTTATACTCCATATCACAAACAAATTAATAGTTTTATAATTAATTCATTGGATAACAGAAAAATACCTAAAATATTATCTATTCATAGCTTCACTCCTGTTTGGAAGGGAAAGGAAAGAGAAATTGATGTTGGTATTTTATGGGACAGAGATGATCGATTATCTAAAATTTTTCTAAATTCTTTAAAAAATATAAAATTGGGTAACAATGAGCCTTACAGCGGAAGATTAAAAAACGATACATTATACAAGCATGCCACTAGTAAGGGTATTCCAAATGTTCTTATAGAATTTCGTCAGGATTTGTTGAAAAAAAGGAATGATAGGTTGCAGTGGGCAAAAAAAATTCATAATGTTTTGAAGGAAAATGAAAATTTTATAAATTCATTTTCTATTAAAAAGTATGGTTCTTGTGCTTTATAAGGAGAAAAATATGTCAGATGATTTAAATAAGATTGAAGCAGCAGTTTTTAGAAGGTTAGTAAATCATTTTAGAGAAAACACAGAAGTTCAAAATATTG
>CEVZ01098815.1_pt1 | contig 21900 bp, 13 predicted proteins | sample 361371 | NCBI WGS metagenome assembly CEVZ01 (sample SAMEA2620217, study PRJEB7988) | marine metagenome | isolation source: saline water (ENVO:00002010), including
GCCATAAGCTTCGACGAGTACTGGCAGCTTCAGACCGACTTCGGACTAGTCCCATCGGACATAGCCAACCCCGGTTGGGCCCCTGACAGCACAGAGTGGGACATGTTCCCACTGAACGATCTGGAGCAGTCCGACAACGACATGGACGGGATCGGTGACAACGAAGACAACGACGATGACAACGACAACTACCCAGACAGCCAGGACGCCTTCCCATACGACGATTCCGAGTGGGGAGACATGGACGGAGACGGGATCGGTGACAACGAAGACCCCGACAGAGACGGCGACGGGACCGACAACGCGAACGACTCGTTCGACAGCGATGCCGGTGCCTCGGCCGACTTCGACCAGGACGGCGCAGACGACGATTCGGATACCGACGACGACAACGACGGCTACCCTGACGTCTCGGACTGGGCACCATACGACCCAACCGAGTGGGCCGACAGCGACGGAGACGGAATAGGCGACAACGCCGACACCGACGACGACAACGACGAGGTTCTGGACGTCGATGACGCGTTCCCGACCAACCCGGCCGAGGTGTCAGACGCAGACGGAGACGGAATAGGCGACAATGCCGATCCCGACGACGACAACGACGACACCCCAGACGGACTGGACGCCTTCCCGACCGACCCCAACGAGCAGAGGGACTACGACGGAGACGGAATCGGAGACAACTCCGACCCAGACATGGACGAGGACGGAGTCCTGAACTCGGACGACGCATTCCCGCTCAACGCGGCAGAGTCCGTTGACACCGACGGGGACAACATCGGAGACAACTCGGACGCCGACATAGACGGCGACGACGTCCTGAACGCTGACGACCTGTTCCCCAATGACGCCACAGAGTGGGCCGACACGGATGGGGACGGATTGGGAGACGAGCTCCAGGACGACGATGACGACGGCGACGGATACTCCGACACCAACGAGCACGACTGCGGAACCGACTCGAAGAACCCCAACTCGATGCCATCGGACTACGACGGCGACGGGATCTGCGACGCAATGGACAGCACTCCGACTGGAGACAGGACCGATGCTGCAGACGGACAAGAGGAACCAGGATTCACTCCCGGATTCCCATCTGTCCTAGCAGCCATCTCCCTGCTCGGAGCAGCAGCTCTGGGACGACGCAAGGAAGACTGAGCAAGCTCGGTCAAACGTAACCCCGGGCCGGGGGCCACCCGGCACCCGGCTCGGGGCCACAACCCAATGCTGATAAGTCCCCCATACCACATCGGTTCGTGCCAGGGACGACACGGGCCGAGATCAGGACGCTGAAGGTGGGAAGGTACGTCGCGATCGACGAGGATGCATACAAGATCCTTAGCATGTCCAAGTCAAAGCCAGGAAAGCATGGCTCAGCAAAGGCCAGGATCGAGCTGGAGGACATATTCACCGGACAGAAGAGGTCTCACGTCGGCACGGTCACTGACACCATCAACATCCCACTAATCGAGAAGGGCTCTGCCATCATCACCCACATCCAGGGGAGCGAGGTCCATGCAATGGACAACAAGTCCTACCAGCCCCTGATCCTACCCGTGGAGGAGGGCATGAACCTCCAGTCCGGGGGGGAGATCCAGTGGATGGAGGCCATGGGCCGATACAAGATCAGCAGGGACCACTAGCCCAGCTTTTCACTCCCTTGAGGCCCAAAATCCACGAGAAGTATAAGCGTCATTCTCTGACCCTCGGTTCTGAATGTCAGACGTCGAGCGGTCGGCCTACAGGCAACCAGTGACCGCATCTGGCCTCGAGGCAATAGAGAAGGGCACACTCACGTGGCTCGACGAGGACATGTACAACAACCTGAACACAGGCCTTCTAGAGCAGTACCTGGAGGAGAAGAACTACTCAGAGTCGTTCGAGGTCAGCCACTGGGACACTAGGAAGGTGCTGATCGGTGTTCTCATCGGGACCGTCTTCAGTGGCGTCACAGCATACATCGGCCTGAAGATCGGCCTGGCAGTCACTGCCTCCTGGTACATCGCATACCTCCTGGGGATGGCCCTCCAGTGGTCTCCCTCCGAGGTCAATATCTCAACCAGTGCAACCACAGGGGCGACCTACGCATCCACCGGGTTCATCTTCACGTTCCCTGCTATCTTCCTGCTGGCCTACTCCCAGGACTACCTGGTGGGTGGCGACCACCTGCTTGGATCCGTGGATACCATGAAGCTCGCCTTCGTAGGCATAGTTGCCTCGATGTTCGCCGGCTTCCTGGGAGTGATGTACTTCATCATCTTCAGGAGGGTCTGGCTGGTCGAGGACCCCCTTCCCATGCCGGGGTTCGAAGCCACGCTGAAGATGCTGGACATATCCTCAGACGTCAGCTCTGGCTCCGTTTCTGCGGCGAGGGAGTCACTGAGGACGGTCGGGCTATGGACCACTATGACCATGTGTTTCTACTTCCTGATCGACTACCCTGTCAGGTGGTCGAAGAAGGTCCAGGGAATCCCCAGCAGCGTAGCCGACTGGGTCGCAATGACCCTGTCTGGAGATAAGTGGGGATTGGCCTCGGTCTACACCGAGAGGTGGCTGCACCAACCGACCGCCCTGGAGGATGGTTATGCCCCCAATAATGGAATCACGCCATATGAGCCTGGCAACCCCCTTTCCTACACTTTCCTGGGGGTCGAGCTCAGCCCGACGCTATTCGCAGTAGGTTGGTTCATGAAGTTCAGGGTGGCGCTCCTAGTGAATCTAGGCACGATTCTGGCTTGGTTCTGGCTCATACCCCTGGCAGTGGTTCAGGACGTGCCAGTGTACGACCCGAGCATGGGCTCCTACGTCAGCATCACAGGAGACGGAGGCTACGTCCAGTGGAAGGCATACAAGTCAATAGTCCAGACCATCGCCATAGGGGCAATCCTAGGAGGGGGGTTCCTGGGCCTGTTCAAGATGGCCCCCACATTCGTCGGAATCTTCGGGGACATTGCACTAGCATTCACTGGAGAGCAGGGGGAGGAGTTCGTGGATGGCAAGGGGTGGTACGAATGGCCCCTCTCCCACATCCCCATCTTCATGGGCATTTCATTCCTGGTAATCATCGCCATATTCGTCCTAGGCGGATTCCCAATCCTTCCATCAGTGATCTTCTCTATAGTTCTCCTCTCCACCACGTTCCTACTGGGCGCCATAGCGGTTCGTGTTATGGGGGAGACTGGGATAGAGCCAGTATCTGGCACCTCCTTCATTGTCCTCCTAATGCTGCTAGTCGTTTTCCTGAACCTCGACCTCGGCCTATCGAAGGAGGAGTCCATCCTAATGGCCCTAATCGGGACCACAGTCTTCGGATCAGCAATTAGCATGAGCGGAACAGTGGTGACGGACTACAAGAACAGCCTGTACATCGGAAACAGGCCGTATCACATTTCCAAGGGGAACATCATCGGAGTCGTCCCTGGGGCGATACTCGGAGCAGGGGTGGCAATATTCCTCTCGAAGCTACTAGCCGACGGAACCATCGACCTCCTAGCCCCACAGGCAAATGCGTTCGCCTCCTTCACGATAATAGTCGCCGAGGGGCAGGGGAACTGGAGCGCACTCCTGCTCGGGATCGCGCTCGGAGCCTTCGCTGAGTGGGCCACTGGTATGGGGACCTCTTTCGGACTGGGAATGTACCTGCCAACCCCGATAACCTTCCCCATGCTCATTGGCGGCGCATTCAGGTCATGGTGGGAGGAAAGGCGACTAAAGCCGGTCGTGGAGTCAGTAAGGGCAGAAGAGGGCGGGGCCGCAGCTGAGAGCAGGGGGGCGCAGATGCTCCTACTCACATTCATGATTGCCGCCGGAGCCCTCTGCGGTGAGGCGTTCTACGGAATCGAGTCGGCGATACTGGATGTTCTGGACGGAACCTCCCTTGGAGAGAACTCCTGGTGGCCCTATGCAAGAATGTCTGGATTCCTGCTCATTAACGTGACATTCGGGGTCCTGATCTACGTGCTTTTCAGGAGGTCGGGAATTATCGGCTCCGGAGGCGGGGACGGGGATCGGAAAACAACAATCGCCCCCAAGGTGCCAACTATTGCAAGCAGGCCCGCATCGGGAGTATTGGACGCTGAGCTGGCGGACTGAGCATGGTAGGATCTAACCAAGTACCAGCTATCGCCTGGATGACCCTGGCAGTTGCGGTATTGGCAGTTTCCAGCGCGGGAATCGTCCTCCAGGAGATGGGTGATGTCCCACCACTTCTGAGAGCTGCCTGGAGGATGCAGGGAACTTCACTTGTACTGCTCCCCGGCTTCCTATACCAAGCAAGTAGGATGGAATGGGGGTCAGTCTCCAAAGAAGACTCCCTCCTCCTACTTGCCTCAAGCATTTTCCTGGCCATGCACTTCGGAAGCTGGGTTTGGTCCCTCGACAACACTACCTTGGTCCACAGCCTCCTTTTCGTAAACACTCACCCCTTGGTGGTGGTCGCTCTAATGCCACTGGTTGGAGGGACTATCACTAGGGGCCATCTTGCAGGGGTCTCTTTGGGATTCGTCGGTGCCACAATCACCTTGCTGGAAGTGGGGGGGAAGGGGGAGGCATCCCTAATCGGTGATGCTGCAGCGTTCCTTGGCGCGGTCACGGTGGTCGGTTACCTCCTAGTGGGAAGGCGCCTTAGGTCTGAAAGGGGGATGCCGATCTTCGTCTATGCCTTCCCCGTGACCTTATTCGCAGGGCTCTGGCTATCCACCGGCTCAATAATTATCGAGGGTTCGTCTCTTTCCTCAGTTAACCCCGAGAACTCCATAATCGGCTGGTCCAGCACTGCCTGGATCGCATGGGTCGCCTACCTTTCTCTGGGGCCGGGACTATGCGGCCACACCGGGATAAACACAGTTCTCAGATGGATATCCCCGATAGTGGTCTCCATTTCCATGCTCTTCGAGCCTGTACTAGGGGCCGCTATAGCTTGGATATGGACAAGGGAAGCCGAAATGGGGCCATACACTATTCTGGGGGGCGCTCTGATGATTGCTGGTGCAATATTGGTCACTCTGAATGAGAACGAGCAGAATGGCAGTGAATCGGTTTCATAACCATGCACTTAACGAGAAAGGCTGTGGCATTCCCAATCCTACTCACTAATGACGATGGGATACACTCGCCGGGACTTCAGGACTTGGCATCCGCTCTGAACTCCAAGGGACACCCATTGGTGATCCTAGCACCCCTGACGGAGCAGTCTGCCGTCGGGATGAAGCTTACACTAAGAGACGACATGAAGTTCCAGGAACACCCTGAAATTGCAGACAGAATAATCAAAGAACCCTCAACTCCCATGAGGGTATTCTCTCTAGACGGGTCTCCTTGCGACTGTGTGATAGTGGCCATTGATGGTGGCCTGAAGTCCCGTGCACCCGAGATTGAGCCATGGCTCTGCATCTCGGGAATTAACAGAGGCCCTAACCTCTCAGTCGACGTCCTTCACTCTGGGACAGTGTCAGCAGCACGAGAGGCGGCCCTATATGGCCTGCCCTCCATTTCCGTGAGCCTAGCGACATATGCCCACCAGGACTACTCACAATCAGTAGAAGCGACCATTGCCATGGTGGATAGGCTCTCCGGAGTTTTATCGGGAATTCCGTCCAACATTCTTAGGCCCGAGGGATCTAGGAAAAGGCCAATCGCGGGCACTGAGTCAGAGTCTCTAAGATCGTGGTTCACCCAGGGAAACATATTCCTGAACCTCAATATCCCAGAGTCATGGAGCGGGAGGTACCAAACCGCTCCACTAGGAGCAAGGTGGTACTACAACGCTACAGACATGATGGACAAGGGCGAAGTTGGCGTTGCCTTCGAGGTGGGGGCAGCAAAAATCGTAGACGAGGACATCCCCAATACCGACTGCAACGCTGTAAACTCGGGTCAAGTATCCATTACTCCCCTAGCTAGCTGGCCTAGTAACCACCCCCTTGGAGTTCCTGACGAGGTACTAAATGCCGCCACAGCGGAAGGCGAAGGAGGCTTTCCGAGCTGGATCTAGGCCTCATCCATGAGGAAATGCAAAATCGAGATGCAAGAGTGTCCTTGGAGCCACATTTTCCCAAGTGAAAGCCTCTTTGACCCTTCAAGAGAAGAAACCTCATCCTCGGAGAATGGTAAATCGTCAGAGATAACGAATCCCAAACCGGCCATATCACCAATCGAGGAATAGGGCTCTCCGGATGCATCTAGAACTACGGGTTCGACTCCCTGAGACCTCCATTCTGAGAGGGTCTGATCCAGGCCTCCTCCGGAGTGGAGGATCCCCTTGGAAACTTCCTCGAACCTTCCCCGTGGGGGCAACTGCATCTTGACGATCGCCTTTATCTGTCCAGATATTGATCTCTCGTCGGGCCTAACTCCTTTCAACCTAGATCCGTCGAACCAAACTCTCCTTGGGGGGCCTTCACCACCTAGGAGGTGCAGAATTACGTTGCTTTCACTTCTTATCCCATGAGAGACAAAAAGCGCAGAGCTGACAGCCCTTGCCAACACGTCCACTCTTCCTGATCCTGGAAGGTCATTCAGGCTAATTTCGCCCTTGCTTGTGGCCCTATGCCCCATTATGGCAAACCATCTGGGCATCTAATCACCCTAGGTCTATGTCTTCGTCCAAGCCCATCATAGACTGCATCTGGCGCCTCATCTTCCTATCTCCCCTGAATCCGCGCATCATCTTCTTGCTCCTGTTCCACTGGGTTAGAAGCTCCTTTACCTCCTTCTCCTGGCATCCTGATCCACGAGCAATCCTCCTAATCCTGCTAGACTTGAGGAGCAGGGGGTCATCCTTCTCCTCCTGTGTCATTGAGTCCATCACTATTCTGTACTTGTCCAGATTTGACTGCATCTGGCGCTTCTGTGCCACGCTCATATTGCCCATCCCCCCAAAGAGAGTGTCCGGAAGGTGAGAAAGCACCTTGTCAAGAGTCCCAATTTTACTCATCATCTCCATCTGAGCATACATGTCGGTCAAAGTGAACCTCCCGGACATCAACCTCTTGGTTAGAAGCATCGCTTCTTGCTCATCAAGGTCCTCGGGAGCGAGATCTATCAGGCCCCTGATGTCCCCCATTCCAAGAAGCCTGGAGATGAATCTGTCAGACTCGAACTTCTCCAGGTCTCCTATCCTCTCTCCTTCGCCGACGAAGACTATCGGCGCACCAGTGGAGGAAACTGCACTAAGGGCCCCACCTCCCCTTGCTGTCCCATCTAGCTTCGTTACTATTGTCCCCGTTACTCCAACTAGTTCGTGAAAGGTCTCAGCCATTGGTCCCGCGGCCTGGCCCACTTGGGCGTCTATTACTAGGAACCTCTCTGTGGCCTTAGCAACTTCAGCAATCTCTAGAAGCTCGTCCTTCAAGTCTCCATCCAGACTATCCCTGCCCGCCGTATCCACAATGACCACATCAGCGGCCCCTACTTTCTTCAAACCGTTCCTGACAATCTTGGAAGCCATGCTCTCATCTGGCTCCCCATAAACCTCGACTCCAGTTCCTTCAAGCATCTGGCTTAGCTGCTCCAGGGCACCGGGCCTATGCACATCAGCCTCTATCACGGCTACCTTGGCACTATGCTTCCTCCTCCACCATTCTGCAAGCTTCGCAGTTGTGGTAGTTTTTCCTTGGCCATACAGACCAACCATCAGAACCGTCTGATTGTGGGGGCGTATTTCCCTTGCAGGCCCAAGTATCCTCACGAGCTCTGCATAGACTAGGTTCATTGCATGAGTCTCGAGCTTGGTCCCAGGCCTGGGCTCTTCTTCCATCATCCTCCTCTCGATCCTCTCTGTCAGCTCTTTGGCCTGCCGAACGTTGAAGTCGGCCTCAAGCAATGCTCTTCTGAGCGATCTGCTGAGTTCCTTAACCGTCTCTTCGTCGACCTTTCTCTTTCCCTTCAGCAAACCTATCGAGCCTAGGACCCTACGCTTGAATCCCTCTAGTGCCACAGTAGGCGGTCCCAATCGTGTGGTTTGAACGTTATCTGGTAATTCCCCAATATTGCCCCTCTAGCAGGCGTTGGTCTGAAAGGCGATTCTGCTTGCCGGAGTCATGGCAGAACCCCCAATCGAGTTCTGGGTGTTACAATTGGCATTTGCAATTGGGCTTCTGGGGATTTATGCTGGATGGCGTGGCAACATTGCGAAGATGACGGGTTTCTACGATCTCTCCGGGGCAGTAAGGACACTACTGTTCGGCTTAGTTTCCGGTGGCTTAGCTGCTTGGATGATTGACCTAATGCTATTAGCCAATATTCGCGACTCTTCGCTAAACATCATTTCAGTAAGCGTTGTTGCGTTGTTCATTGCACTGGCCGAGTCCTCTCTGGCTTTACTAATCCTAGGACGTTCTCGAACCGTTGGACTCAGAGCATGCGCACCATATGGTTGGACGTTCGGATTGGGATTCGGAGCGATTCGTTCAGCACACTTGAATGTCAGATTGTTCGACCAAAACGTCTGGGAAGGTACAACAGGATTCACCCCATTGAATATCTTCTTGGCGTGCCTATTAGCACTAACTACCTGTGTCGGCCACGCGTCAATCGCATCCTGGCAGGGGTCCAGATTAGTAGAGGGCGAAAGAATTCGGAGCCTCCTCCCTTCTACGTTCTCAAGGGCCGCACTAATAATCATCACCGTACTTACAGTTTTTTACCCCCTCACCATAGCTCTGGCAGTCCCGATTGTTGCATGGTCTTGGTTCCCAGCTCAGGAGAGTTGGTTGCCATCTGGCCTTACCCCAGCGGCTAAACAAGCATATAGGCGCACTCTCCGGCAATCGGATCTGCATAAGTCTAGAGCAGAGTCAAGAATCAGGGGCGAAACCGTCAAATCCGACGAATAATAGGAAAATAACCCTAATTCTGTGAAAATTACTGCATGGCGCAGGATTATATCCAATCCTCCGATTCATAGTATGAATGCGAGTAATTATCGCAGGGGCCGGCGAGGTCGGCCGTGGCGTCGCAGCTGCATTGAGGGGGGAAAAGAGAGGTGTCGCCCTCATCGATCCAGATCCCAGTGCAATTAGCGACTCTCAATCGCTCGATTGCCTGCTTGTCACAGGTAACGCCCTTTCCAGAGACTCTCTAATCAGGGCAGGAATAAGCGATGCCGAGATAATAGTCTTCGCAACTAATGATGACCACGTCAATCTCCTCGGATGCGCATTCTCGAAGAGAGTTTTCAGCGAGCAGGTGGGAGATAGGACGGCATCAGGCTTGATTACAATAGCAAACATCAGGGATCACTCGATCACAGATCCGACAAGGGGTGCTGGACCTCTTGAGAATTGGGCGAGATCCAACTTCATTGTTAGCCCCTCTAAGGAAGTAGTCGATCAGCTCGTCTCCGGGCTTGTATCACCCTCTCTCGAAGACATCATCCCACTAGGGGAGAACTCTTGGATCATCGTTTCCGAGGTGTCTGACAAGTCTCCTCTCATAGGTATGACCACAGGAGAGGCTTCTCAAAACCCAAACGCCGATCCTGACTATCCCAAGATTATTGCATCTAGGAATAGGGGAAAAAATGGGAGGATTGTTTCTGGAAATGAAATCATCCAGGAAAATGACTTGCTTGTTTTCTTAACAGGTTCAACGAGTTATTTCGGCGAAGTAGCCAGGCTTGTAGGGGATACAGTTCCGGATATGCCAGAAAAACCATCTGTTGCCATTTTCGGAGCTACAAACTTCGGAAGCAGCCTGGCTAAGCAATACTTAGATGGAGGCTCAAATGTAGTGATAATTGAACCAGACCTAGACGCTGCGAACTCAATTGTGGGGTCAAGGATCGGCATAAACAAGAGGTTAGATGTGATCCATGGAGATCCACAGGATGAGGATCTATTGCGCGAATTAGCAATTGAAGACCAAGATATCGCAATAGCTACACTCTCTGACGATAATCTGAACATCTCAATCTCAATGAGGGCTTTCGACAAGGGGGTTTCCAGGACAGGTCTGATTCTGAAGGATAGGGCCCTGGTTGAGGCAATTCAAAGGATCGGCCTCAGGCCCGTGAGCAAGAGAAGGGTTGCTGTCAAATCCATATTAAAGGCAATCCATATGCATGTTCCAGGAACATATGAGCCGATCCCCCGGATGAAGACTCTGGTTTCCATATCAGCTGAGATTAACTCGCAAAGCAGACTTTTGGATAAGAGCCTAGAAGATGTAGAAGACATAATTGAGGCAAGTCTGGTCAAGCTTGAGAGGGAGGACTCAGAAGGTGAATTTCAAACACTTCCACAAGAGGAAATCGACAGACTCCTCGAAGGGGATCGAATTTACCTCATTCTCGAGGTCGATGATATCGGAAAGGTGGAGAAGTCTCTAGGGAGCTAACATGCGCTGGGATGTCGTTGGACTTGTCCTAGGGTGGACAATTGGACTAGTATCGATACCATTGATGGTTGCCACCCTTTTCAGCATCTACACTGAAGGACTAGAACCAGCAGCTAGGACATTCCTACTCCCACTATCGATTTCAGTGTTGTTTGGTTACGCCATCGTCTACAGGTTTCGAAGCCCCGATGCATCATCTAGAGTAAGGGATAGGGAAGCCTTCGCTTCGGTTGCGTTGGGATGGATTCCTGTGGTGATTGTCGGGGCTATGCCATTCTGGTTGGGCGGCATGTTCTACGGCCCCTTCGTCGAGTTCTGGTCTCCAGACTCCGAATATTCGCTTAGTGACATGATGTATGGGATGCTCTACTCTTGGTTCGAGTCCATGTCTGGATTTACTACAACAGGGGCTTCAATAATTGACGGCTCAACTAGCCCTGTTTGCGAGGGCAATTTCGAAGGAGACTGCGTTGGCAGCCAGAGGAGGAGCCTTGTCCTATGGAGATCACTATCTCAGTGGATAGGGGGGATGGGGGTGATAATGCTGGGTCTCTTGATTTTCTCAAGGGCATTGGGCGGGGGAATGGCTCTTGCCAGGGCCGAACTCACTGGGCCTTCAGTGTCAAATCTAGGCACTACTCTCGAAAGCACTGCTAGGAAATTATGGGGAATCTACGTTGGGCTCACAATACTGCAGGCTTCCTTACTTTTCCAATTAACAGAAATGGGGTCATTCGATTCCGTGAATTATGCCCTTACTACCATGCCATCAGGTGGTTTTGGGACTAGTGACGATGGAGTGATGAAATTTAACGATCCGCTAATCGAATCTGTAATTATGGTATTCATGATTCTGACGTGTATTAATTTCAGCTTGCTCTACTTCGCATTTTCAGGTAGGTCAAATGAGATCTGGAAGGACGAGGAACTTAGGACCTACATCCTAATCATCTTCATTGCTTGGATTGCGATGGCAGCAAATCTGTCCAGATCTGGGGATTACGGAGTTTTGGAGTCCGCAAGACACTCTATTTTCCAGTCCATTTCTATCTCCAGTACGGGATATTCTAGCGAAGACTTCTCCTCTTGGCCGGTTTTCAGCCAGTTCGTCCTCCTGTTGCTAATGATTGTAGGAGCTAGCGCCGGATCAACGGGCGGTGGTCTAAAGGTTCTGAGAATAAGAATTGCATTCGAGTTGGCTAAGAGGGAGGTTATGAAAATCATCCAACCTAGGAAGGTAGTGGCAATTAGGTTCAATCAGAGAGTGGTGGATGAGGATAGGGTTTGGATAATCTTGGGAATGGTTAGCTCTTGGATGGTTCTTGTTACAGCTTCAATGTTGACTATATCATTCTTAGAGCCATCCTTGACGATGACAGACGTTCTTTCTGTATCCATTTCCCTTCTGGGGAACACGGGACCAGCTCTTGGATCGTTCGGTCCCGCCGATGCCGCCTCAACCTGGGCCAGCCTCAGCACCCCCACTCTTATCGCCTCTACCTTGCTAATGTGGTTAGGACGTCTAGAACTTCTGACTGTGCTCGTACTACTTCACCCTAGGACTTGGGAGTCAGATTAGCTGAAGCTGTCCAGTCTGGACTGGGAGGGCCCTTTCGAAGGCGAATCATCGACTAAATCCTCAACTAACTCTTCGTTCGACTCGACTTCAGAGTGGCTATCTCCTACATCGAACCGGTCGATAATCGCTTTCCCTCTCTTGCTCGACTTCGGGACGCCGTGCAGTGCCAGATGATCGTCTACGATAAGCCCAATCTTCTTTGCAATTGAGAAATCACTCTCCGATCCGCCCAATTGAGAATCATGAGCTGCCAGAAGGATTGGCCAGATATCCTCTCGAACTGAGGACTTGCTTGAAGCCAAAGAATCAGATAGGCGGTCTATCAGGCCACCAGTTCTCCATGACTCGCCCCCTCTTCTGAGAAAGTCTGGAAAACTAATGAAGATTTCATTTGAACCCTTAGTCCCTGAATAAGCAACGGCAGCCTGAGATGGAATCGAAGAGCCCCAATACCACGATCTGAAAGCCCTGTTCCAGAACTTTGTAGCGAGGTATGAGTCTGCCTTGCTCATTGCACTCGAGACTCTAGATAGTCTCTCTTGAGACAAGACGGACTGATTGTTCCAAGAGAACCAAGCAAGCATTTCATCGGGGTCCTTGTCGGAGTTGATCATAATTTCACTCGCCTTCGAACCAGACTTTTCGCAGTATATCTTCCGAAGAGCATTGAACACGTTAACCTGCGAGTCCCTCTGAACAGATCCCGATAAGTCCTCCACCATCTCTAGGTCAATGTGGCCTTCACTAGATATGGTGAGGGATTGCAAATCTTTCACTAGCGCTCTGAGGTCGCCGGGATTCTCATTTACCAGTGCTTCAAGGGATCCGGGGTCGATCCCAATTCCCTCTGAGTCCAGAACCTTGTGAGCAACTCGTCGTAACCCCTCCCTTCCAACTCTATCAAAGATGACATTTTCCGACAACCCTAGTACCCTATCCCTATTCGCTCTCCAACTTCTTCCACCCCCCCATAGCCTCATGGGATCGTTGCAAGTCATGATGACAGGCTGCATAGTTCTACTCAATAGGCTCAGCAGCTCCGCCTTGCCACCGGAGTCTCCCTTCAGCAAAGCGCTCTCTTCAGAGTCCCCTAGTGTTCTGCTGATTCGTTCTTCGGAAACCTTAGCGAATCCCCCGCTCAAGTGGTCTACCTCGTCAAGAAGTATCACTGTCTTTCCAGGCGAAACTCCTCTAGTGGAGAATTGGTCTAGGGAAATGTGCTGGGAACCACTAGTCGCTGAAGCCCTGATAGCGGCAGCATTCCTTTGTTCAGACGCATTCAGTTCAACTATGTTCCAACCATTCTCCTTAGCAATGGCATGAGCAATAGTTGTCTTCCCTACCCCCGGTGGGCCAGAAAGAAGTAAACCCCTCTTTTTTGGAATTCTACCAGAACTCCAACCCTTCAACCATACCCTTATCCTGCTTACCTTGTCCTCGTTACCTTCTATTCCGGACAAGTCTGTTGGGCGATAACGCTCTGTCCAGTCTTGTGGCTGCCCATTCTCCACGATTGATATTTTTTATCGGCGACTATTGAAGATTAGTCTTCGAACAAGGTCTCCCCATCTTTGGAGAGGTGGGAAATCAGAGCTTCCAGGTCTGACCTAACTTGACTCTGGTCATCCCTCCTCCTGATGGTGACAGTCCCATCTTCCAATGACTGGTGGTCAATTGTTACTGCCCAAGGAATACCAACTTCATCTGCTCTAGCATATCTTCTACCGATCGATCCACTAGTATCCATTTGCATCTTGATTTGGGGGCTTGAATTTGAGATCTCATCACAAATTTCACGAGCCATATCATCCATTCCGTGTTTATCGAAAAGAGGCAAAACTGCCACGTCATAGGGGGCTACTGATTGGTTCAGAGTCAGTAATGCGTAGTGCTCATCTTCTTTCTCCAATTCCTTGTAGTTGTGATCTAGAAGATGCCATATTATCCGATCAATTCCGAATGCAGGCTCAATTACGTGTGGAGTGAAATACTCTCCCGAAACTAATACATCTCTTCTTCCAAATTCTGCCATTTCCTCGGAAATGTCTACTTCGGAGCCATCAGGAAGGGAGAGGGGGAATGGGAACTCCTCAGGAATCTCTTGTATCTCGGAAAGTGCGTCGACAACCATGGAAGCCCTTTCTCTAAACTTCGGCCCTATTACGGAACTATTTGGTTTGATGACTTTCACATTTTCACTGATGGGGGAATCATAGGCTCTCCAGCCCCTGAGTAATTTGGACCCGGATTGGCCCTGGTGCGACTCAAGGTCGTGACAGGTTCTATTTGCTATTCCTACTGCCTCTATCCATCCATACTCCCCATGCAGCTCACAGTCCCAACAGTCGGAAGCATAGTGCGCCATCTCCGAACTTTCATGCTGCCTGAATCTAATCTTTGACGGGTCAATTCCGATTTTTACTAGGAAGTCCATTGTCATCGCTAAGAACCAAGCCACAGTCGGGTGTTTCACAATCCCGGCTTCGAAGGCCTGATCGAAAGTCATGTTTTTCTGGCCAGGGGACGGGCCATCGGGGTCTGGGATAATGCTAACTTTGTGACTCCACCCAGATAGGTCGGAGATTGGTGGGTCCTCAGGGTCAATGAAGTACTCCAGCTCGGCCATATTGAATTCTCTCAGCCTGATCATTCCCTGCCTAGGGCTAATTTCATTCCTGTAGCCCTTTCCCGTCTGTAACGCACCGAAGGGAAGCTTTTGTCTGAAATGCCTGTAGAGAACCGGAAAAAGCATGAACATTCCCTGAGCTGTTTCTGGCCTCATGAATGCAGTCCTAGAGCCTCCCATCGCCCCAACATTAGTCTGAAACATCAGATTCATCGGTTTCGTAGGTTTCCACGAAGATGAGCCGCAGCTTGGACATTTTACCTCATTCATCGAGATGATTCGATCCAGCTCTTCAGAATCTAGGATGTCTGGATTCTCATGGGAGCCATCAAGAAGGTGGTCACTCCTGAATGCCGCCCCACATGACTCACATTCTGACATCTTGTCATTGAATTCACCCACGTGGCCACTCGCGATAAGAACCGCCTCTGGGGTAATCGTAGGAGAATCGATTTCGACAACGTTGGGGATGCAACTCCAATGCGCGATCCAAGCATCAGTAACTCTTCTCTTGATAGATGCCCCCAACGGCCCATAGTCCACCAACCCTGAAACGCCACCATATATCTCGTAAGATGGTAGGACTATTCCCCTCCTCCTAAGTAGGGAAGAAAGCCTCGCCATTCGACCTTTGTCAGCCATTTCGACTACCGACAGACAATCGTGGCTTTCAAGCCATCCTAGATTGTAGAAATATAATCCCAATTGGATGACCATTGGTGAGATTTCGATCGATTATGCATTTTTGACTATCTTATTGAGAAGCATTCATGTATAGCATGGATAGCCTGTGCGCGAGGTGGTCCAGAAAAAATGCCTGAGATTTCATATGTGTCAGAGATTTCTGAAACCGAGGAAATACTCTCCAGACTCTCTCCTCCAGTTAGAAATTGGTTCATGGAAAAGTTTCCTGACTTCACTGAGCCTCAGAAGGTGGCAATACCCAAGATTCTCGACGGAGACCACCTTCTACTCTGCTCGCCAACGGGTTCGGGAAAGACTCTGACTGCCTTTCTTTCAATAATTGACGAACTAGTTAGGAGATCGCTAGATGGAACGCTTGATGATACTGTCCAATGCATATACATCTCACCAATCAAGGCACTAGCAAACGACATCCAGAAGAATCTAATCGGGCCATTAACGGAGATAAAAGAGAGGTTCCTCCCGGGGAGGGCTCAGGAAATCAAGGTGGCACTCCGAACAGGAGACACGCCTCAAAAAGAAAGAGAGAGGATGCTACGCAAACCGCCACACATCCTCATCACCACTCCAGAGTCCCTGGGTTTAGCCCTCGCATCGAAAAGATTTAGACCAATTTTGAACGATCTAAAGTGGCTAATTGTCGACGAAATGCACTCCTTGGTTCCCACAAAGAGGGGTACTCACCTCTCACTAAGCCTGGCATTAATGGACACAGTCGTCGAATCAACAGTACAGAGAATAGGAATCAGCGCTACAATGGAACCTCTCAACGAAGTTGCTGAATTCTTGGTCGCAAGTGACAAACGCGAGTCTGATGAAAAAAAGCAGAAGGTCTCGATTGCAAAAATCTCCGGATCTAGGAAATTGGACCTGGATATTCTTCTTCCAACACCAAGATTTACATCCATTCCGGTAAAGGAGGTTCTTGATCACAATATTGACCGGATCAAGGAACTTGTAGAGGCGCATACAACTACACTGGTTTTCGTAAATACAAGGAACATGACGGAAACTTTCGTTCAGAGGCTGAAGGTGGCCGGGCTAATTGGGGTAGAGGGGCACCATGGTTCAATGGACAAGACGATCAGGCTAGACGTCGAGCAGAGGCTAAAAGAGGGGCGTTTGCGATGCGTCGTCTCATCATCTAGCCTAGAGATGGGCATAGATATCGGCTCAGTTGATCTTGTTATTCAAGTCGGTTCTCCGGGATCAATAGCTACAGCCCTTCAGAGGATAGGTAGGGCAGGCCATCAAGTGGGGGGGCTCCCTAGGGCCAGGTTTCTACCAACTTCGTCTCACGATCTTCTCGAGCTCGTGGCCCTACAGAATGGGATCCTCTCGGGGAACATGGACTTGCTAAAGTTCCCCGAAAATTGCCTTGACGTTCTAGCTCAGTTCTTAATCGGACTAACCATAATCAGAGAATGGGATATCGACGAGGCTTACGAATTGGTTCAGGCTTCATGGCCGTACAGATCGCTCCCATACGACGACTACATCGAAGTGCTGGATCTCTTGGAAGAGGAAAGGAGAATTTGGGTAGACTGGGAGGAGAATAGGTTTGGCAAGAGGGGTTATGCCCAGATGATCTACTACACAAATATAGGAACCATAGCTCCAGACAATAACTATCTTGTCTTCACTTCTGATGGGACTCTGGTAGGACAGCTATCCTCGTCATTCGTTTCAAGTCTAAGGAACGGTGACGTGTTCCTACTGGGGGGATCGACTTACAGAGTCTCGAGTGTAATTGGAACCAGGGTCAACGTAACCTCGGCTACTGGTTTCCGGCCCACCATCCCCTCTTGGACTGGAGAGGCAATGAGTCGCAGCAGCGAGCTTAGTAATGAGGTCCTGAGCCTTCTGAGCATTTTAGCTGTCCAGTATAGGACTGGGGACTCAATATCCCCTTTCCTAGTGGATGTACTGGGTCTAAACAAACCCGTTGCCAACGCATTGACACAATTCCTAGACGAACACTCAGCTACAACATTCCAAGTTCCATCGAAAGACCGTATCCTGGTCGAACAGGTCGAGGCGCCCCTTCCGACATATGTAGTTACAACATGTAGGGGCAGAGCATTCAATCTAGCTCTAGGCTACCTTTTCGCTGGAATGGCTTCCAGGGACAACATTACAATTCACGAGCTTTCTTTCGATGAAAACGGATTCATGGCCAAGCTTAGCCACGAGGTCGAGGTATCCTCTATCCCACTAGTTTTTCGTGGAAGTGAAAGTGAGGAAATTCTGAACAAATATCTAATCGAGTCCCAGCTATTCGCAAAGAGATTTAGGGAGGTTTCCTCCAGAAGTATGCTCAATCCGAGGAGAGTGGGCGCTGAGGAGGTTAGTCCTAAGCAATTCCAACAGAAAGCAGAGCAAATTATGAATCGTCACAGGAAGATGGAAGACTCGGTGATAGTTAGAGAGGCGATGAATGAAATTTTAACCACCGATTTAGATATGAATCAACTGAGGGATTTCATCGGGAGGATGGATGGAGAGGACGTCAGCATCGTTCATCGAAGGGTCAAGATCCCCTCCCCACTTGGGCTAACCCTATTCATGTCTTCATTCGAAGACCTATTGTCTCTGAGGACTCGTGCATATCTGATCAAGGATGTTGATCCTGAGATTCTCAGGAGACTCCTCGGAGCAAGATCACTTGCAACAGACTTGGATAGAGAAAGACTCAGTGATTACTATCAATCGAAGGTATCAGTACCAACAAATGCCAACGAATTGCTCAGACTAATGGACATGGGGGGCGGGCTTGAGAGGCAGCTAACGCATCCCCTGTACAGCGAGAAACTGAAGGACATTGAGTTTGAGACGATGAGAGGGTGGGTCCACGAACTTGCAGAAAGGGGACTGATCACTAAGGTCAGGGGCACAGGCCTCGAAAAGATAGATGGAAAGTGGTTTTCCATGAGGATGACTGAGGTGCATGGAACTCTTGGATGCCTAGCGGTAGCCGGTGCTGCTGAAATGGATGATCTGAGGGAGCTCTATACTGGAGGACTAAGCTACGAGATCGGTGAAGGATTCCAACGTGGGGAGCCATCGAATTGGAGGAAGAAGGCTCTATCCGATCCCATGGACTGCCTTAGACTGAAACTTCTTGATATGCTTGGCTCAGAAGGCCCTCAGACAATAGAATCGCTTAGCAATAGGCTACCTTTTCCTTCTGCCCAAGTAGAAGCAGTCCTTCAAGAGCTTGAGATGAGGAATCTGGTTTCTATTGGCTTCTTCACAAGAACTGATGAGGGGGAGTTCATTCTAAGAATTGATGAATACAGAATTACTGGTGGAGAATTCAATGTTATCGATTACAGGACTCTTCAGACACTAATTCTTAACAAGTCGTTTTTCAAATCCGATGAGCCAGCAGATATAATCAGAAACCTGACACTTGTCCAAAGGAGAGAGGAGCTACTACATAGGGTTGATAACTACAGGTTTAGGGACTGGAAGGACATTAAGCACGATTCCGACATCTACAATGGACGACTTCTCCATAACAGAGTTGGATACACTCTATCGGATGAGCTACCCATGTTCATGGGCCTAAGGACAGACCCCTGGTTCGGGCCTCTTGAAGAGGAGCTCATTGAGAAAATCCCGAAAGAGGGGATTTCCAGAAACGACTTGTTTGCCGACTATCCAAAGGGTAAGGAAAATGCCCACATACAGAGGAGCCTTAAGTCCGCACTAGCGAATTTGGAAAGGCAGCTGACCATCGCTAAGCAATACTTAGACGTCCCTAACCGCAAGAGGTCTATGGCCATCTTCCGAAGACTCCATGGAAAGGTAAAGCCCCTCCCATTCCATGAGGCACTTGCCAAACTTATTGCTAGAATTGGACCAGTCAGACTTCATACTCTGAGACTCTTTGTTTCGCGCCCAGTAGAGGAGCTTGCAGATGCTCTTAGGGAGCTTGAAAGAACTGGATCGATAGCAAGGGTTGTTGCTCTCCAACCCGATCCAACCGACTATTACTCATCTCAAGAAGACGCAGAGAGGCTTCTATCCCAACTTCCTGAGGATAGGAAAATGAGGATACTATCTCAATCAGATCCTTTTAGCAGCCGATTTATCCAGGAGGTCAGGCTTCTGCTAAAGCAGGGGTGGTACTACCCCGTTTTCAAAGGAGTAGACCCAATTGGAAGAGTTCTGATGTTTGTGGTTAATGATTACTTGGAGATCAAAGATATCAACATCCCCCATTCCTACTTGGACGACTTCAAGGAGACCTTCGGCGAGCTATTGGATAACTATCGAGATAGGCTGGTAGATGTTTCAGTCTTGCATGCATTCAATGGAGTTCCAGTCCACGAATGCGATGAAAACATCCAGAAAATACTCTCCGATCTTGGGTTTTCCTCTATGGGGGATGGTGAGAGATACATCAGAGGAGGAGTTGTTGAGCCTAGGAATAGAAGCCTCATCAACAGGATGTTATTTTTCCATCATTCGTTACATCAGAACAGTAGGTGGGAGAATGAGACACTGGCTCTCGAGCATTCAATAGAGCTGAGAGACGACTTCTCATTGAGGGGTAGATGCGAGATGTTCAGGGTCAACCTAGACTCAATGGTCGCAGCTCACCAATTACACCAAGGATCAAATCTCAGGGGGCACCTTGTTTGGGCCAGATACCCCCACTTCCAGAGATTACTTTCAATCAGGAACGTTTCTACCGAACCAGAAGACGATGAGATTCTACAATTCTTCAGAGAGAACAATGACTCTGCTCTGTATATGGAGAGGAATGCAATGTCAAGGGGCGAATTCAGAAAACTAGTCTCTCCGCTTGTTAGGAGTGGCCACTTGATTCAGGACTATCGAGGCGGATTCAAGACAGTAGAAGAATTGCCAAAAGTTGACTTATGGAAGATAAAAAGAGACTATCTAAGGGAGCTTGTTCAGGATTATCCAGTCATTACACTCAAGCAGTTGGAGAGGCTCGCAGGATCTTCATTCTCCGCAGAAGAGATTAGTGACGTAATGCATGATTTCGAAGAAGATGGGACTCTAATCAAAGGATTCCTGGTGGACGACCTTCAGGACATTTGCTGGGGCAGGCTAGACATGTTAGAGGCCCCTGAGAGGATTAATCGGACTAGAGACTTGGTGGTCCCACCATCAGATCCATTGATACATTATTTCGGAAGCTTGCTAAGGGAGAGGTTCGGTTTCGGCTCCGCTTACTTGGTCTTTCATAAAGAAGAGCCAATTGCTGCATTCAAGGCAAATACTAGAAACAGCAAGATTGAGCTGACTGATTTCGTTGGAGACTCCGAGCTAGAGAAGGAAGCAATCAGGGTGATGAAGGAATTCGCATGGGAGCATGATATGCCACTTTCAGGTAAGCTGTACGATAGAATTAGATCAAGAATGGTCTAATTTGCCCCTGCTCCCTCTAGAATCTCCCATCAATGGCCCCAAAACTCTCATTATGTGTCGGTGCAATTCAGGTAGAAGATCGAATAGAGCAATAGCCATCAGGAACATTGCGAACAAGCTTGCAACCTTAGCTGCATAGCTATGTGCGAAGTCAAAAATACCCATGCCAGACAAGCTCCATTCGGGATATGTGTCAGTCAACCAAACAATTCCAGCGTTTCTGAAAACGTTCAGAACGTGTATCGTTGGAACTGCAATAATTAGTGCCCTTGCACGACGTTTCCAATGAACTGATCTCAATGCCACAATAGCTCCAATAAAGACGGCCATTGATTGAAGAGCAGAACATGCAAGGATGAATGAAACAACCCCCTCTCCTTCACTATTTGTCATCGGGGCATAGAAACCACCTTCTCCAAGAGGCTCAGTTAGGATGAACATATTCCCATCCCATTCTGAAACTGGAATCGCTGCTTTATCATGCCTCTCTATCATCATGGGGCCAATTTCATAGCCCCCCAGACCTGCAAATTCTAGCATTACATCTGCGCTTATTGCTGTAAACTGAACAAATGCAATGTTCAAGTGGGGGATTCCGAAGACTAGGTAGTAGGGAACCATCGACCAAACCACGAAACCTCTAACCCAGACGATCGTGTCACTACTTGAACCGTCATTTGTCCACTCCCAGTAGGACATTGCTATTCCTGATGGTAGCGCACCTGCCGTCATTAAAACTAGTACTGGATCACCAATTTCTACAAAATATCCCGAATACAAATAGAAGAATAGGCCAATCAGTGGCCATCCAAAAACTGAAGCATATCTGGAATACCACTCACTTTGCATGTGGAATGAGATGCCCAACAATGCCAGCCCAATTGATCCAATCAACAATTGGATAGTTACGTCAGATATCCCAAAAACTGAGGAAAACTCTGCGATTACTCGGCCAACAGGGTCTTCCATGGGCCCTTGGCATCATTAACTCGTAAATAGGATGCCCTCGTCCGCTAACCTTAGCTATGGGTTTCAACTTCCGAGAATTTGCCGAGAATTATGCCCATTCACTAGTGGAGACCATACAGGGAATCTCGTTGGATTCCTTAGAGGATTTCTGGAAATCTATAGAGGAAGTTAGGTCAACTGGTGGCACTGTACATCTCATTGGGAATGGTGGAAGTGCTGGAACGCCATCACATAGTGCAGGAGATTGGTCGAAGGAGCTTTCCCTAAGAACAATTTC
>CEVZ01053638.1_pt1 | contig 21899 bp, 9 predicted proteins | sample 361371 | NCBI WGS metagenome assembly CEVZ01 (sample SAMEA2620217, study PRJEB7988) | marine metagenome | isolation source: saline water (ENVO:00002010), including
TTTTCTGGAGGAGAGATATCACCAGAAATGTTTGGACGAATTGCTGACAATAAATTCCAACAAGGTGCGGCAACGATGCGTAATTTCATCGCCAAACCACAAGGGCCAGCACAGAACAGACCTGGTTTCGCATATGTAAACGAAGTTAAAGATAGTACTAAAGCGACAAGGGTAATATCTTTCACGTTCAATACAACTCAAACAATGGTCATCGAGATGGGTGACCAATATTTTAGATTTCATACGCAAGGTCAGACGTTACTTTATAGCGCAGGTTCGGCATGGAGTAACAGCACTAACTACACGGTTGGTGATATAGCATCACAAGGTGGCACGAATTACTACGCAAAGACAGCCCATACAAATATCCAGCCACCAAATGCAACTAATTGGTATCCACTGCCAGCAAATTTTACATATGAAGTACCCAGTCCATATTTAGAAGCAGAATTGTTTGATGTGCATTATGTGCAATCTGCTGATGTGTTGACGTTTGTGCATCCTAATCATGCTCCTAGAGAACTAAGAAGACTTGGGGCTACGAAATGGGAATTATTGACAATTGATTTTGGTACTCCTTTAGCTGCTCCTACAGGCGTTTCCGTTAGTACTTATATACCTTCATCATCTTCTACAAACTCTGATACTTATCAAGACCATAACTATGTTGTAACGGCTGTGAAGGCAAATTTATTAGATGAAAGCAATCAATCAAGTACAGCAACTGGAAGTAATAATATATTTGTTACTGGAGCTAAAAACACTATTACATGGAACGCAGTCACTGGTGCTTCTAGGTACAGAGTATATAAAGATCAAGGTGGAATATTTGGCTATATAGGTGAAACAACGACTACGACAATTGTAGACGATAATATTATGCCTGATTTTTCTAGGACACCACCAATTCATGAAAATGATTTTCAAGGTGCGAATAATTATCCAGGTGCTGTTTCTTATTTTGAACAACGTAGGGTTTTTGCAGGTACAAATAATTCACCACAAGACATATGGATGACTAAGTCTGGCACTGAAAGCAATATGTCATTTGGCTTACCTATAAGAGATGATGACAGAATTGAATTCAGGGTTGCTGCTCGTGAAGCAAACACTATCAGACATATTGTACCGTTAACACAATTGCTGTTACTTACAGGATCGGCAGAGTGGCGAGTAACTTCTGTTAATAGTGATGCGATAACCCCAACATCTATATCGGTAAAACCACAATCATATGTAGGTGCTAACAATGCACAGCCTGTAATTGTAAATAATAGCTTGGTATATGGTGCTGCTCGTGGCGGTCATGTCAGAGAATTAGGCTATAACTGGCAAGCTAATGGATTTATAACAGGTGATTTATCTCTTCGTGCGCCACATTTATTTGATAATTTTACAATAGTAGATATGGGTTTATCAAAATCTCCAATACCTATTGTATGGACAGTAAGTAGTAACGGTAAATTATTAGGTCTTACATATGTTCCAGAACAACAAATAGGAGCATGGCATCAACATGATACAGACGGCACGTTTGAAAGCGTAGCTTGCGTATCTGAAGGAAATGATGACGTTACTTATTGCGTTATCAAAAGAACTGTTAATGGTAATAGTGTTAGATATATAGAGCGTATGGGTACAAGGTTGTTTGCAACCCAACGTGATAATTTCTTTGTTGACTCAGGCGCAACATATGATGGTACGAATACCGATAATTCCAGAACCGTTACTGTATCTGGCGGTACGAACTATACGAAAGGAGAAACCGTTACAGTCACCACAAACTACAATTTATTTAATGCACCTCCTAGTGTTGATGATAAAGACGATGCAATAGTTTTAGTTGATGGAACTACTCTTTATCGCCTTACTATCCAAGCCACATCAAGTCAAACGGTAGCAACTGCAAAATTAGATAAAGACTTACCAGCTAGTTTGCGTAATACAGCAATAACAACTTATGAAGTAGCAAGAAATGTGATATCAGGTATTAGCTGGCTGGAAGGTAAGGCATTAAATATTTTGGCTGATGGTGCTGTACATCCAGAAAGAACGGTATCCAGCGGTTCTATTACCTTAGAACGTGCAGCTAGTGTTGTTCATTTAGGGTTGCCTTATGAAAGTGATTTGAATACTTTACCTATGGCATTACAAGTAGAAGCCCTAGGTCAGGGTCGAGTCAAGAATTTGAACCATGTATGGTTAAGAGTTTTAGAAAGTTCTGGTATTTTTGCTGGCCCTAGTGCGGATAAATTAGTAGAGGCAAAACAACGTACAGTGGAACCATATGGAACGCCACCGAATTTAAAAACACAAGAGATAAAAATTATGCTTACACCTACATGGCAAGATAATGGTCAGTTATTTGTACGTCAAACAGACCCATTACCATTAACTGTTGTAGGTCTGACATTAGAAGTAGCAATGGGTGGATAGTGTAACCGTGAACAGATATCATGTATGTACACTTAAAAAGATAGGAAGGTGTTGAGCTTATGGCATCAGGTACTGGTTGGAGCGGTCTAAGCAAGGTAGGTAAGGCTGGCGTTATTGGCCAAATTGGTGGCATAGCTACTGGTCTTATTGGCGCATACTTCGCATCGGAGACAGCGAAATATCAGACCGAGAGCATGGCGTTGCAGTATGAGCATCAGAAAGAGATGGCTCTTTTTAATGCGTCATTGAAAGAAACCCAGGCATGGCATTTAGGTAAAGTACATAATCAGCGATTTCAAGTGAGGACACTAGACCAGGGTCGGACCAAAGGAAAAAGAAACGTATTACTTGCTGCTAGAGGTGGTGTAAGAGGTGTAGGTAGTAACTTAAATGTAGCTGTCAGTGATGAGCTAGGTTTTGAGATAGATAGGGCTACGATGAGATCTAATAGGGCAAAGGCAGTATCAGATACACGATTATCAGCCGTTAGTGACGAAATAGCAGCAGATCAATATGGACTTAGTGCAAGCAATGCATTTGCTACTGCATCTAACATTAGTCCGTGGATGAATATGAGTAGTACCTTGTTAACAGGTACAAATAATCTTATTAGTAGCCTACCTAAATCATTCTGGGAGGGATAGTGATGCAAGTACCTTTACCGCAAGAACAGCTATCCGCAGGCAGTGCAGGCAATATTAGGTCTGGTCCAGGTGTCAGACCAATGGAGGATGTTGTCACTCGTGACATAAATAGACTGAGCCAAGCGCAGAAAGAGATTGCCTCAACTGTGCTCAAGATAGATAATGACTTAAATGATGCTAAAGGTAAAAGACTTGCTAATGATTATTATGCGGAGACACAAAGACTTACAACTGAATTTACCAATTTAAAAGGTGCTAATGCTGTAGGAACAGTAGAACTTAATGGTAAACAAGTACCAATATTTGAGAAATATCAAGATGACCTAAAAGGGATATATGAATCTCATTTAAAGCAAGCTGATAATGCTACTGTTAGAAGTGTATTTAAGGATAAAGCAAGAGTTTATACGAGTTCTGCTATTAATGACTGGACTGAACATACCTTTACACAAGGAAGTAAGTACCTTAAAGATGAAACATTAAAAGAGATTGAGGCTAGTAAGGCGGATGCGAAAACACATTTTAAAAGTTGGAATAATCCAAATGGTGAATTTAGGAAAAATTATGCAATAGGTCTTGCACGAATACAGGAATTAGCAGAACAAGAAGGTTGGAATCTTGACCCTGAAAAAGAAATAAACGGTAAAAAGGTAGGAATCAGTGAACAATATTATGCAAAAGTAAATGAGTACAATATGGATATATTAAAAAACGTAGTTAAGGCTCTAAGAGAAAGTGGAGACACAGAAGGTGCTAGAAGGTTTGTAGAGTCGCTTAATCCCAATGGTGAAAGTAAAGATCTTAATGAGATATCAAAAGACCTTACAAAGATACAAATAGAGGAGGGTCATAGCAAATGTGCAATGTCAATTATCTCTAATAACGGAAATCAAAATGATGGTAGTTATCTAAGTTCAGCAGATGCATTAATGTGTTTAAGCAGCAATTACGCCGTTGATAACGGTAACGGAGGTTCTGTTCATGATGGCGAGAATTCAAATGAAGTTAATACTACGGGGAAAACACAAAGTGAAAATATAAACTCATTAGACCAAAGAAGAAGCACTTCAAAGTTTTATCAACCTGATTCTAAATTAAAACTATTACCACAACATCGAACAACTCACTTATTTGCTATACAAAAGTTAGGTGTTGAGAAGGCTGATTCGTTATATACAAAAGCAAAATCAAGCATAGAATATTCCGAAGAAAGATATAAAAATAATCGGAAATATGCCAATGGAATTAATGGAAAGATAATCGAGAAGTATAACGAATTAATTATTGAAGCATGTGAAAAAAAATACAAACCAGAAATAGTAAAAATTACAAACCAACTTAAAGAGGCACGAAGCCAAAAGGGTACAGGCAGATCCTTTCAAAAAAGAAAGGCAGAGAAAATAGCTAAGTTAGAAGCTGCATTAGAAGAGGCAAAAGCAAACGACCCTAAATATGTAGAGAAGATTGCTAACGATTTAAACATCATCACAAATAACATTGATTATAATTTTAGTTCTGAAGAGTCAACAATAGAACTAGATGAAGTAACGGGTCTACAACCACTACCAGTATTAAAAGCAAAATTAAAAGCTACGATTACAGATCCGAAAGAATTAGCAACTGCAACTAAGGATTTAGAAATCGAATATAATAAGATCAAAGCTGGAAGAGAAGCAGTTTATAATCAAGCCTTTGAAAAGGCAAAAGATATAGCACTCGCTGAACCTGGTGGATGGAAAAACTTAGCAGCTCATGGTATTGATATTAATGATTTTACAAAAGAAGATCAGGAGATATTGAGGAACGGCCCACCAGAAGAATCAGATAAAGGAACACTTGTAAAGTTAGAAAAAAATCCAAACGAATTAATTAATAACCTAAATGTACATAGACCTAAATTATCAGCGACAAAATACCTAGAATTAAAACAATATGCGGATACTTTGAAGGCAGATCCAGGCTCGGTTTTAGCAGTAACTGTTGAAGAGGATATGCTTGATTTGAGTTTAAAGACCTTTAAGTTTGACAGAATAAGAAACCAAGAGGATGAGCAAGCTGAAGATGATTATCTACAAATAAAACAAAGGTGGAAACAGCTAATTGATGAAGAACAAACGAGGACAGGAGGTAAAATAACTCGTGAAAGAAAACAGGCATTATTAAATCAAGTTCTAGGTAATACAGTAATGGTTAGAGGCGGCGTTCCGGGGGATTGGGGTGATTACTCAATTCCTGTTAGTGCAGCTAAAGAAGATTTAGAGAGGGCTTATGTAAAAATAGGCGGTGTAACAGTTATGCATAGCGATATCAATCAGTTCCTAAGACAAAAAATAGTTGCTGAAATTATAGCTGCAGGTGAAGTACCAACTGCAAGACGTGTTGCTCAAATATGGTTAGCTAAAGGAAGGTTAAAGATAGATAATGACAACGATTGGAAGAAATATAATTCAGAACAGGAACAATTATCTTCGACTTCTTCTCTGCAATGACTAATATTTACGCCCAGTATTTAGAAGAAAATACCCTCGAAAAGGCTCCTAGCCAAAACCTTGGTAAGGATGTTTTCACTTCAGAAAATGAAACGCCTGGGTTCAATGTATATCAAGAATTTTTTAAAGAAGAAGAAAGAAGCATAAATAATCAGGTCAAAAGATCATTACAACTAGTAATGGAAAAAGACCCTGACATGGTTGGGGAAGGGTTGCACTTAGCAAATGAATTAGGTCTTGATAGAAATTTTGCTTTAGATAGCGATGAAGCGATAAAGCTAATGAGAGAAAAAAAGAGGAGGGATAGAATTGAATCTTTAGAATTAGCGAAATATAGCCCTATCCTTCATAGGCAATTAACTGACCCTACATTTGCTGCTTTAGCCTATGACAATATTGATAATTTACAGGGGCTAGAAAAACTATTTGATGACTTTAAAAGTATTCCAGAAAATATCTCACAAGGCTGGGCTAAAGGTAGATTGCAAGTAAGAAGAGGTCATATCGGTACAGAGAAATTCTTGTGGGGCAATACTGACGAAGCATTAGATGACGAATTAGCAGAAATAGATGAAAGGTTAGCGGCTTTCGAGGCAGATGGAACTGGGATCTTTGAAGAAGGTTTTTCGATCTTTGGGCAATACTCCAAGACGTTACCAAGAGCATTTGTGGCTGGTGGAGCAGGTGCAGCTACTGGTGCAGCAGCAGGTTCGTGGACAGGCCCAGGTTCCCTTATCACGGCTAAAGGTGGCTTTATTCTTGGTTTTATGTCGTCTTTGGCGGCTGACTCCTTCTCTATTGAAGGTGGCAATACATACCTTGAGTTGCGAGCAGAAAACTTTGATCCAACCCTTAGCAGGAATATAGCTATTGGTGTAGGTCTAACCAGCATGGCACTGGAACTCTGGGGTGCAAGTCTTTTTACTGCACCTCTGAGGAAATACTTAGCACAACAAACAACAAAGCAAGTTGTTAAACAGTTAGCAAAACCAAGTGGTAAAGCTGCGTTAACGCAATACCTTACAACTTGGGCTAAAGGTAGTACTCAGGAGAGTCTGACAGAAGCAGCGCAAACACTTTCTCAGATTCTAGGCCGTGAAATAGCAGTCTTATACGATGATCGAGAAGATATCAATTCCCGATTTACAACTCTGGAAGGAATAAGAGGTGTTGCGGCTGAATTAGCAATGACCTTTTACAGATCCATGCAAGGGATGGTTCTAGTAGGTGGTCTAACTGGTGCTCCTACATTTATATCAGACGCTAAAAAATCACAGAACGCTAAAAAAGAGGAGGCGTTCTTTAATGAATTAGAGAACAAAGTTAACACAAGTAAATTAAAAGAAAGGAGCCAAGAAGAGTTCCAGAACGTGACGCAAACAATGGGAGACGAGAAAGGAGTTCGTGAAATATATGTAGATTCCAATGCATTTACTAATTCAATGCGCCAAGCAGGAATAACGATAGAAGATGTAGAACAAGTTTCGCCAATGGTAGCGGAACAATTAAAAGAACTAGAGAAATCAGGGACTATATCAGGAGGAGATGTTGTAATACCAATTGGGGAATATAGCGCAAAACTTGTAGGGACAGATTTTGATAATATTTTAAAACAACATAGACGTTTAGATAAAGAAGATTCTTTTAGTAGAGAAGAGAATACATACTACGAGGCGAATAAGGAGAAGTTAGAAAAGGAAGCAAATGAAATACTTACAAAGACTCAAAGTAAGAATAAGGAATTTAAAGATAGTGCTGCAAAAGTGAAAAAAGATTTTGGGAACATGGTAAGAGCAAGCATGAGTCATCTTGCAAAACCATATACCAAGAAAGATATTCGATACATTTCTAGTTTTTATCAGGCTTATGTAGTTACTCAAGCAAATAAATTAGGGATATTACCTACAGAATTTGCAAAGAGATTTCCTTATCGAGTTGTCGGTACAGACCAAGTACAAATATCACCAGAGGAACAACTATTTAGTCAGGATGGGACTGTTAAAACTGATAGTGCTGCCTTCAAGAATTGGTTTGGAAAATCAATATTTAAAGATGAGAAAGGTAATCCTAGGGTTTTATATCATGGAACAAAAGATAGCTTTAATGAATTCAAGTTAGATCACCCAAATAGGAAAGATTATGGCTGGCTAGGAAGGGCTGTATATCTGAATGATGGTGATAAAGCCGCTGACTGGGCAAAGGCTAATGCCTTGAATAAAAAAGGAGGCAAGGACAGCCTCCAAGTAATGCCGTTATATGTACGTCTAGAAAATCCATATTATGCAAAGGCCGAAGAAAAAAATGCTAATAGACTCGGTGGTGAAAACGCAGCTAAAGGTTTTCAAGACAGGTTAATTGCTGAAGGTTATGACGGAGTTATTTTAAAAGATGAGCGACCTGGTTTTGCTGATGAAGTGGCAGTGTTTGACCCTGCGGCAGTTAAGTCACCATCTAATGATGGTACATGGTCTAGAGAGATAGCAAACATATATAAACAACAAGAACAAGAATTACTTGAACAACGAGGCCGACAAAAGCGAGGCAAGCCAGTACCGCAGGCTGTACATCAAATAGCAAGTTTAGTTGAAACTTTTAACTTTGCAAAGGGCAAACCTTTTGGAAAGATGCGTGATTTTAAATTAGAAATACAAAAACGTGTGAATGATGAGGCCAAAAAAGCTCGTGTAGATCTTTCTGAAAATACAGTAGAAAGAGACAAATATCTTGTACAAACTGTACTGGCAGATGCAAGGTATGCGTTATCAGAAAATGACAATGCAATAGGTTGGTATGACACGACTTTGACAAAAGCAAAAGCAATACTTTCCCAGATACATCCAGAATTAGCTACTGATCCAGAATCTAATTTTGCGTTTGTTTATGCGTTAGCTAATACGTCTAATATGATTAAGGTAGATAAAAACTTAGAGTTAGCAGAACAGGCATATAAATATTGGAAGGAGAATGGTGAGTTTCCTACAGAGATAGGTATCGGTGACGCAGCACAAGCAATTGATCGTAACTTCAAAATGTATAACCGATTAATTAAAGAAAAGGGATTTGCAGAGTTAGAAGAATATATGAAGACTATGCATACAGTTAAAGAAATAGAAACATATACAGGTGACGAAGTAAGTGGGTTAAATAAAACTGACATGGCCTATGGTGCAGCAGTAATGGGGCCAAAAATTGGTAATGGATTCTTTGCAAATTTATACGGTAATTATGAACAGTTAACTATGGATAGATGGTTGATACGGACATGGGGTCGTATGACAGGAACATTAGTTATTGATTACAGAAAACAAGCAAAAGTAAAACGTGGGCAGCTTAAACAATTAATAAAAGCATTATCTCTAAAAGACAAAAAGAGATTAGAAGCAATTATAAATACAAAAATTAGGTTATCGGATTTAGACGGAGCGGCTGTTGCCATACAAAGAGCAAGTACTAAAAAAAGCAATAGGACGTTAATGAATGAAATCGCAACAGTTGTAGAAGAGCCAGAAAGAAAACAATTTTTACTTGACCTACTAGGCAAACCCCAGAAAAGATATCCACAGGTCAGTATTGGGGGTGAGATAAGGAAAGGTGGTAATGCCTTAGCAAAATATAATGACGGTCAAAAAGAGACACCTAGCGGAGCACCAGAGAGAAGAAATATAACCAATGTTTTCACGCAGGTGTTGAGCACCTTGCAACAGGAGCAGCCAGATCTTACAATGGCAGACCTACAGGCTCTGCTTTGGTATCCCGAAAAACGTCTTTATGATTCTGCCAAATTAGATGCAGATGAATTAGTCAGGGGTTACGAAGCCGATGAAGCACCTGATTACGCTAATGCTTCTGTTAATTTAGCTAGACAGCTAGGAGTAGCAGAAGCTGACATCCAAACAACACTAGAGGAGGTTACTAATGTACTCGAACGTAAGGCAACTGAGCGAACAGCAGATCGCAAACGAGGAGAAGGAGGAGATGGAGGAGTACGAGAGACTGGTATTAAAACAGACGAATCCACAGGACTCCCCCTCAACCCAGATGGAACCGTCACCGTCTACCATCACACCGACAGAAAATCAGCCAGTCGAATCGAATCTACAGGTGAACTCAGAAGTGCTGGAGAACCTGATGTCTATGTTTCCACCAGAGCTATCGCAGATACTGGTTATGGCGATACAGCAGTTGCCATCAGGGTCGAACCTTCTCGACTTAGTCTCGATGATGAATTCCCTGACGGACGAAGAGATTTCAGACTCTCAGTTGGAAAGCCTGGAGGATCTGTTCGAGTAAAGGTAGGAGAATATTCACAGCAACCAGAAGTATTTAGGCAATCGGGTGATGGCACTTCTCCTGAAATTGACACCAGAGGCAAAGGTGAGTTTTATCATGGAAGTGCTACTGAGATAGAACTATTTGAAGGTGGTGAGTTTAGTACTGATCAAAATATTTATGGCCCCGGTTTCTATGCAACAGACGATCTCGTAACAGCAGGTAAATATCAAAAGAAAAATAGAAAGAGTGATAAGCCTAAGCTTAGTGATTACACATGGAAAGAAAACCCAGAAGAAGCTTATCAAGCAGATTTGGCTGCATGGGAACAATCCAGAAAACCTACTATTTACAAAGTAACAGAGAAAAAACCTGTTAAGTTCTATGATCTCGACCAGCCTATATCTGATGATTTAAAAGAATTTATAAAAAATTATGATGACGAGTTCGCTAATGAAATCGTTTATCTTTCTGACGATGAGTTGGGGGATAATTATACATTAGCCCAGCTATATGATGAAATTCGTGAGCAGGCAAATGCAAATGAAGTTACTGCAAGTACTGTAACTTTTGAAATTTTCCCTGATTTTGAAGACTTCTTAAAGGAGAAAGGCTTTGGTGGTTTTACTCATCAAGGAGGGAAATTAGCTGGTAAAGGTAAACGCATTCATCAGGTAAGAATTTACTGGGATCCTGCTAATACCATTGATATAAACAAAGTAGATGAAGTTCAAAATCAAGGTGATGCAAGAGGTGGGTTCGATCCAAAAACATTAACTACTTTTCTACATAAGGAAGCTGACATCTCTACGTTCTTCCATGAGACAGCACATTTCATGCTAACTGTCACTGAAGACTTAGTACTCTCAGGGCAGGCGACACCAGATATTCAAAAAGATTTTGAAGTGTTATTAGATTTCTGGGGAGTTGAAAGTGTAGATGCATGGCGCAACCTTTCATTTGATGAAAAAAGAAAACACCACGAAGCATTTGCATATAACTACGAAGTCTATTTAATGGAGGAGAAGGCTGCACCTAGTGTTGAGTTGCAAGATGTGTTTACTAGATTTGGTAATTTTGTACGAAACGTATATAGGTCAATTACTGAGTTAAATAAATTATATAGAGACGAAAATGGTACTGATCTTCCTGTCTTAACTGATGACGTTAGGGCTGTAATGGATCGCATGGTTGCTAGTGAAGACCAAATAACATATTCACAAAGAGTATATGAAATGCGTCCTATGTTTGAGACACAAGAACAAAGCAATATGGATGATGCAACGTGGCAAGAATATAGAGATGCAATAGAAAAAGCTAAAGATGAAGCTATCGATACTTTGAATAAAAGTAGTTTAAAAGAGATATCATTGTTAGATACTAAAGGTAAGTCCTTACAGAAATTACAAGACAAAGAGATTAGAGAAACTCGTAAGAGAATAAAGGAAGAAGAAACTGTTAAAGCTGAGAATGAGACTTTATATAAGTTGGAAAGATTCTTGAAGAAAGGGGAATGGAATGATAAAGATGATAATCCGTTTAAATCAGCAGGAACACATAAGTTAGATATAGAGAGCATTCGCAATCTTGTACCATCTCATGATATGAAGTCAGAAATAAAAGCGTTAGGTACAGGTAAATGGGGCATGGTTGGTAAAAACGGTTTACCTGTAGAAATGGTTGCAGAATTGTTTGGCTTTGAAACAGCAGGAGAGATGATTGATGGATTAATAGCCTTAGACCCAATAAAAGAAGTTATAAAAGAACGTACAGATGAACGGATGATTAGTGAGTTTAGTGATCTAACTGATCCTAAAGAGCGAGAATTAAAAGTACAACAGGCATTAAATAACAAAGCCAGAGCAAAATTCTTAGCTATTGAATTAAAGTTCTTAACTAAATCAACGCAGCCAGTGCGTATGCAGGTTGCAGCCGCTAGACAGGTGGCAAAGAGTATTTTAAGGAAAACAAGAATTAAAGATATACGGCCAGTAAAGTATGCACAAAATCAGAAAAGGGCAATAAAAGATTTAGAAAAAGCCATGAGAACTGGCGATGATCGAGGGGCTATAGAGGCAAAACGATCAGAGTTAATAAATAGCCAGCTAAATCGTGAAGCCACAAATATACTTGAAGAATATAATAAGGCAGTAAAAAGATATAAAAACCTATTCAAAAGATCTGATGAAAAAATAGGTAAAGCTAGATATAGAACCGTAGATTATGTAAATGCAGCGCAGGAGATATTATCACATTACGGCCTTGGACCTCAGTTAGAAGAAGGCACTTCTTTTGTTGATAACTTAAAGAAATATGATGAACACATTTGGGAAGAAGTAAGAGACATTATCTCAGATACGCAACGGTTGCCAGGACGTGAACTTAAAGACCTAACCTTACAAGATTTCAATACATTAGATGAAGTAATCGAGTCCTTGTTGTATCAAGCGAGGCGAGATATGCAGTTCAAAGTAGAGGGCGAATTAAGAGAAAGAGAGGAAGTCTCAGGTGAACTAGTTACAGCTTTGAACAATATGGACGCACGAGCGTCTATTGCATATGGGGAAGCAGGGCAGACAAAGTGGTGGGAAAGAATGATATCAGGACTTGAAGGCTTGAAGGCAATGTTAAGGCGTGTTGAACATTGGTGCGACAGTAAAGACGGTGAAGTTGGAATACATGCAGGTGATAAATCATATGCAAGAGAAATACGAGGTGGTGGACTTTTAGGAGGTGGCGTTCTCGTAAAGAAAGAAGGTGAGGCTGCTGGTCCGTTTACAAGATATATTTGGCGGACTTTAAAAGATCCTATTAATAAGTGGCGTTCTGAAAGACCTAAGTGGACAGGCCGTTATGTTGATTTATTAGAACGAGTAGATTGGAGTCAAATAAAAATTAGTGCTCCAGAATTAGTTAATAAAAAAGGTATCCATTATGTATTTGGTCGTGAAAGAGGTATGGGTAAAGCTGAATTATTAGGTGCGATGCTTCATACAGGAAACAAAGGTAATTTAACAAAACTACTTGTCGGGAGAGAATGGGGAGAAATTAGAGAAGACGGAACATTAGATAGTTCTAAATGGGATAGATTTGTAGATCGTATGATTGAGGAAGGACATATCACAGAGAAAGATCTTCAATTTTTACAAGACGTATGGGATCTAAACGAAGAGTTGCTCCCACTAACACAGAGAGCACACAAAGATGTCTTTGGATATTATTTTAAAACAATAGAAGTTACTCCTTTAGTTACTAAATTCGGAACATTCAGAGGTGGTTATGTACCTGCTGTAGCAGATCCAGAAATGAGCAAAAGAAAATTATCTTTAGATGAAGAGATTAAGCTCATCAAAGATGAAATGAAATACGCAGCACCTGCTGTAGAAAGAGGATTTACAAAACCAAGAACACAAGCAATGAGGCCATTGAGTTTAAATTTAGGTTTACAAGCAGCACATTTAGACAATGCTTTACGCTTTGCTTATATACAGCCTGCTATAACAGATTTACTTAGATTATTTAGAGATAAAAAGTTTGCAGATGCATTAAATCGTGTTGATGATCACGCAATGAAAAATATGTTCATGCCTTGGTTAAGAAATGCTGCTTCCCAGAAAACAACGCTTGGTAATAACACACTCCTTGATAAAGCTACTACTCGCATGACAAAGAGCACAAGCTTGAATTATATGTTCTTTAGTCTTAAGAATGGTATGCAACAACTCACAGGTAAATTACCTGCAAGGTTGAAAATAGAGCATAAATATTTAAACGATGCGTTTAGAAGATATACCAGAGAACCTCATAAAGTAGCCAAAGAAGTAGCTGAGATGTCACCGTTCATGCGTGATCGTCAAATTAACCAGATGTTTGACGTACAAGATACAATGAATGATCTAATACTTAATCCTCAGAAATACGAGAAATTCCAGAAGTGGGTAGCGAAGAATGCATATTTTGTTCAACAAGCTTTCCAGAATTATGTAGACAGTGTTGTTTGGATAGCTAAATACAATCAGGTGTTAACAAATGCACCGAAGACAATGACAGAAGCACAGATACATGCAGAAGCAATTCAGCAGGCAGATGGTGCTGTTCGTATGACGCAAGATAGTTTATTACCAGAAGACGTAGCGGCCTATCAGATCAATCATCCGTTCTATAAGGCGGTATTCCAATTCACAAGCTATTTCAACGCACAAGCAAATCTGAACGCAACGCAATATAAAGCATTGATCAAAGAATTAGGATGGAATTCTAAACAATTTAGTGGTCAAATACTCTTTGCATTCTTGTTTGGATTTGTATTACCTGCTCTTGTTTCTGAAGGTATACAGGAGCTTGCAACTGGTGGTTTAGCTGATGAAGACGAGGACGGCTATATTGATGAATTCTTTGAATTTGGATATATGTCACTCTTTAGATATGGCAGCGCATTCATACCAACTGGTAGTTCGTTCTTAATGGTTCCTCTTAATATGCTTGATGACAAACCATATAATGATCGTATAACTATCAGTCCATCAATATCATTAATAAATTCTACGATGCAAGGTACAACAAGAATGCTTGTAAATTTAGCTACTGGGAAAGAAGTAAAAGGCAATGAAGTAAGAAGCGTTATAACTCTCATGGGTCTAATAGGCAACTTACCCTTATATCCATTTGCAAAATCTATTGGTTTGTTGCACGACCTTAAGGATGGCAGATGGGTTCCACATGGACCTGTTGATTTAATTCGAGGTCTAGTAACGGGTCAAGCAGGCGAAGGAAGGAGGAAATAAAGGTGTGACCGTAATGTGGAAGTTCAGTTGTACCCTTGTTAAGATGGTGAAAAAATTTAGTTAATGACTATAAATTCGACCACACGGAAGACGAGCGCACTTGTCGGTAATGGGAATACTGCTACATATCCTTTTGCATTTAAAGTTTTTACGGATGCAGATGTCGTTGTAAAGAAATTAGAGGCTGCTACAAGTATTGAAACTACACTCACTCTTGGTGCAAGCAATGATTATATAGTTACTCTTAGTGCAGACCAGGACAGCAATCCTGGCGGAAGTATAACTTTAAGATCAGGAGGTAGTGATCAGAATCTACCTAGTGGTTTCAGTATCGTTATTACGTCTGCTGTAGAGCCATTACAAGGTACAGATCTTACAAACCAAGGTGGATTTTATCCAGAAGTTATAAACGATGCCTTAGACAAAGCAGTCATATTGCATCAACAACAACAAGATGAAATAAATAGGTCAATTAAATTCTCGTTAACGAACACTATTGGTAGTTTAGAAATTAATGAAAATGCTGCTGCTCGTAAAAATAGAGTTTTAGGTTTTGATAATTTAGGTGAATTTGAAGTATTAAAAGAACTAGGGACTTACCGTGGCAACTGGGCTGCAAGCACTTCTTATACTGTAAGAGATCTTGTAAAAGATACGTCAACAAATAATATTTTCTTTTGTAATACAGCGCATACGTCTTCCGGCGCACAGCCTTTAACAACTAATACACATTCAGCTAATTGGGATCTTATTGTTGACGCAGCTTCAGCTACAACTTCTGCAAATAATGCAGCGTCATCAGCGGCAGCGGCAGCTACTAGTGAAACTAATGCAGCTAACAGTGCATCAGCCGCAGCAACATCTGAAACAAATGCAGCGACATCAGAAACAAATGCAAACACACATAAAAATGACGCACAAACTGCAAAAACAGCAGCCGAGACAGCTCAAACGGCTGCGGAAACCGCAAAAACAGCAGCAGAAACTGCACTAGATTCTTTTGATGACAGGTACTTAGGTGTTAAATCTTCTAATCCTACTCTTGATAATGACGGTAATGCATTAATAGACGGAGCCTTATATTTTAATGGAACAAGTAATATAATGAGGGTCTATGACCTTGGTAATACTGCTTGGTTAGATTGCAATATCACAGGGTCTGATTTAACAAATACTAATATAGTCGCAGGATCAATAACGAACGTCAATAATGTTGGTGGATCTATAGCAAACGTCAACACCGTAGCGACTAATATCAGTGACGTTAATACGGTTGCAGCAGATATAGCGAAAGTAGTCACCGTAGCTAATGACTTAAATGAAACAGTTTCTGAAATAGAAACAGCAGCAGCAGATTTACAAGAAACAACTTCTGAAATAGACACAGTTGCAAACGCCATTACGAACGTAGATAACGTTGGTAACAACATCTCTAATGTCAATACAGTCGCAGGTATTTCAAGTGATGTCACTGCGGTCGCAGGTAACAATGCAAATGTCACTACGGTTGCTGGCTCAATTACAAACGTCAATAACGTTGGCGGCAGTATTGCAAATGTAAATACTTGCGCTAATAATCTTACTGGTATTAACTCTTTTGCAGCAAGGTATAGGACAGACAACACAGGAAATAATCCATCAACAGATTTAGATTCTGGTGATTTATTTTATAACCAAGTGAGCGAGAAACTTCTTGTATATAGCGGTTCCGCTTGGGAAGAGACTCAAACTGTTGGTAGCTTCTTTATAAATACAATATCTAGCTATAGCGGCACTGGTGGTAATAGCGCAACGTTTGACGGTACTGCTTATAAATTCACACTAAGCAATGCAGGTGCTTTTGCACAGCAGATGATTGTCAGCCTTAACGGTGTGATCCAAAAACCAAATTCGGGTACGGGTCAACCTAGCGAAGGCTTTGCTTTAGATGGTGCAAACATTGTATTTTCTACTCCACCTCCAGCTAATTCACCTTATTTTATTATCACTATTGGTTCATCTGTAAGTATTGGAACTCCAAGTGCTGGAACAGTAGACGGGTCAAAATTAGATGTAAGTAATGCAGGGACTAATGGTCAGGTTCTATCTAAGAGTGCGACAACAGAAGGATTAACTTGGGTTGATGCAGCATCAGAAGGAACAGATGTTAAATCAACTGGAGAAACTGGAGGATCTAAATATCTACGTGAAGATGGTGATGGTACTTGTTCATGGCAATCCGTACCAGCAGGGGTAGGTGGTGCTAATCCTGTTCAGTTTGACGATGATGTAAGTATAAAACTCGGAGATGGATCATATGGAGAAATGCTTATATTCTCCGATGGTAATAAAGGTGTACTAAGATCAGGTTCTTCACCAGGTGAAATACATATTCAAAATAATGGGCTTTCCATCGAAACAATGGCTAAGTTCATTGGAGATGGAGCTGTAGAGTTAAATCATAATAATTCTAAGAAGTTTGAAACAACTGCAACTGGAGTAACAGTAACAGGAACACTAGCCGCAACGGCTCTTACAGGTGATGGTTCAGCTCTAACAGGAATAGCCGCTACTACTCTTGATGGTTGTGGCTACCAGAATGATCAGACAATTTCAGCGGGTTCGTATACGATACCGGCAGGGAAAGGTGTTCACTCGGTGGGACCAATTACCAACAATGGAACCGTTACTGTTAACGGACGCTGGATTATCAGTTAGTATTTAATTATGGGAAGTATTAATCTAGGCTCTAACGGAACCATCACAAATTTAGCCGTAGGTGGTTTACCTGATAATACCGTTGATAACGGTACAATGGCAGATGATACTGTTGGTATCGCTGAATTATCTGCTACAGGTACAGCAAGTTCCTCTACTTATTTAAGAGGGGACAACACATGGGCAGAGGCAGGTGGTCAGTGTAAGGCTTGGTGTAATTTCGATGGTACTGGAACAATTGCGATTAGAGATAGTTTTAATGTTAGTTCGTTAACTGACAGAGGTATGGGTGAATACACTGTAAATTTTGCGACTGACTTCGCTGATGATGATTTTGCTTTTGTTGGTACTGCTGCAAACTATGAAGGAACTAACTCTGATTCCTATATGAGTCTTTCCGCAGAGAAAGCAGGATTTAATGTAGGGTATGTTCAATTTTGTACGCAAAGGTTAAGATTTGATCAACAACCACCTCAAAAGAAAGACCCAGAAACTATTGGGGTAGCAGTTTTCCGATGACTAAAATCATTTATTCAGACTCAGAAGGAAGAGCGCAAATCATTACTCCAGCAGGAGATGTAAATGATGCGATAAAAGACGTTCCTTCTGGAGTACCTTACGAGATTGTAGAGGATGACAAGATACCTACAGATCGTACATTTAGAAATGCTTGGGTTAAAGGTTCTGGTGTAGTTACAGAAGATGTACCAAAAGCTAAAACATTAGCCCATGAAGCAAGAAGAGCTAAAAGGAAATCTGAATTTAAACCTTATGATGAAATCATTTCTCTAAATATCCCTGGTCAAGATGCAACGGCAGCAGAGACAGAACGAGTTAAGATAAGAACAAAGTATGAAACCATGCAAACCAACATAGATAATGCAACCGATATAGCTGGTATCAAGACAGCTTTAGGAGGTGCAGAATAATGGGAGCAGTAAAGATTACAGCAGCGAACGGGGGTGGCTCAACAGAACTACAAGGACCAGCTAATACTGCTGCCAACACAGTTCTAAAACTCCCTGATTCCGATGGCTCCGCAGGCCAAGTTTTGAAAACCGACGGAAATGGAAATTTAAGTTGGTACACTATACCTGCGGGAGGTATATCTGAATTTGATCAGTGGGCAATAACAGGAGATGTTACTTCCTCAACAGATCCCGTTACAAGTTGGGCTAGACAAAACAATACAGCATTCGGCTCAAACCCATATTTAGGAACAGGTATGTCGCATTCAAGTGGTATATTTACTTTCCCATCAACAGGTTATTGGTTAGTGATGTGGGCTGGTGGAATATTTGTTGGAGGTAGTGATTCAGGTGTTGGTTTTAATTTATGTACTACAAATGATAACGGTAGTAACTGGACACAATTCACCAATATAGATGAAGGTGGAAGTGGAAATCATGGTCATTCGACTGATCAAGCAATGCTAGATATTACCGATGTAAGTAATCAAAAAATCAAATTTCTTTTAGGAAGTGTTTCTTCAAACAGTAAATTAAAAGGAAGTACAGCAACTCATATGTCTAATGCAATGTTTATTAGAATAGGAGACACCTAATGAGTCAGCTAGATGTAAACGCAATCAGGTCAACTAACGGCACAGGTGATGCTATATCCCTTACGGCTGCTGATAAGACCTGTACTGCAAATATCATTAATTTTCCCCATAGAAATTTACTGTTTAATGGGGCGATGAACGTATCACAAAGAAATGATGCAACTTCAGCAAATGTTGAGTCTGCGAATACTTCTAACCACTCTTATGTTTTAGATAGATGGCAAGTTTCTAATGCTAACGGTGGTGGTACTTTTGCAGTTCAACAAGTAGAAGATGGTCCAGCAGGATTCAATTATTCACAAAAAATTACAACTAGTGTAGCTGATGATGGAGGTGCAGATAGTTTCTGTGTAGTACAACAAAGAATAGAAGGATATAACGGTAATCATTTAGAATTTGGAACTGCAAATGCTAAAACAGTTACGATATCTTTTTGGGTTAAAAGTAGCTTAACAGGAACTTTTGGAGCATCTTTAGTTGCTGGAAATTACGATAAAATGTATGTCTTTCAGTACACTATAAGTTCTCCAAATAATTGGGAAAAGAAAACAGTCACTATTGCTGGACCTACTTCTGGAGGAACATACTATAAAACTAATAGTAGATATTGTGTTTTATACTTTGACCTTGGTAGTGGTAGTGATGGAGAAGCTTCAGCAGCTAATGACTGGGCTGCTACAGGTACTTGGATGTATGGACATCGTATTGCTGGAAATCAAAAAGTCTCTACAAATGCTAATGCAACTTGGCAAATAACAGGCGTTCAGATGGAAGTTTCAGACTACGGTGCTACTGACTTTGAACATAGATCATACGGTGATGAATTAGCTAAGTGTCAGAGATACTTTTATAAAGTAAAAGGTTCTGGTAATTATATGCATCTTTATACAATTAGACAGTACGACAACATTAAACGTATGACTGTTCAGCATCCTGTAGAGATGAGAGCTGCACCATCTTGTACATTTGATACAGTTAGCGAAGATAATGGAGGAACAATTAGTGCTAACTGGACAAGTCAGTATTGGATGCAATGGGCACAATCTGGTGGTACATCAGCTCAAGCTGGAAGTGTCTCTGAATTTTCAGTTAGTGCGGAGCTTTAACTATGTCTTATAAATTATTAAAAGATGCCTTAACAAATAAAGAGGCTAATACAATTTTGAATAAAACAACAGGAGCATATATTCCAAAGGATGCTGCTAACACCGATTACCAAGAATATTTAGAATGGGCTAAGACCAACACTCCAGAGGAGGCTGACTAATGGGACAGACTAATGTTAACAAGGATGGTCTTGCTCACGGAGATGCAAACAGTGATGGCAAGTTTTTAAGAAGTAATAACGGGGCTGCCCCTAGCTGGGAAACAGTAGATCAAACTACTATTCCAGTATCTGATGAAAGTACAGATACTGAATGTTTCCCTGTATTTACTAAAGGGGCAACAGGTGATCAAGCTCCTAAGACCAATATAGATTTTAAGTTGAATGCCAATACTGGTCATCTCAACATACAATCAATCACCTTAGATAAGGTCGGAGGCAATACATATAATGGGACACTCAGTTGGATAGGTGCAGGTAGTACTGCTGCGGGAACATATGCAGGACATTTAGATGGTAATGGTGTCTATCTAAGTTCTGTTGCTGGTGGACCATGCAGCCTAAGATTTGGTGGTAATAGTGATAATGATTATGTAGGTTTCAAAAGTGCAGGTTCATCCTTGCCTGCTGGAACACAAGTAATATGGGAACTTCCTTCAGCAGATGGTTCCGCTAATCAAGTTTTAAAAACTTCCGGATCAGGAGTATTAAGTTGGACTGACCATGCAACTGATGCAGGCCAATTAGCAACAGGTACTACGGCAGAACGTCCAGGCAGTCCTAGTGCAGGTGCATGTAGGCTCAATACAGATACTAAAAGCTTTGAATATTACAACGGTCAAGATTGGGTCTTTACTCATCTAACACCAAGTCTTGATGGAGTCAGTGGCAATATTGAATCAGGTCAAACAGGGAACTTAACTCTTACTGTTTCTAGTAACACTTCAACAATTGATGTTGTTTATAAAGAAGGAAGCACAGTTCTTGCAACAGTTACAGGACAATCAGTATCTAGTGGAACCGTTACAGTTGCAACTCCTGCTGCTGTATATGGAAAATCAGTCGGTGACACAATTGTCATCAGTATTAAAAACACTGATATTTCAGGTACTCCTTCTCAGAATAGTGTAAGTAAAACTGTTGTAGGAATAGCAACAGGAGGAACTGTTACTACATATACAAGTGGTGGCACTAATTATAAAGTTCATAAATTTAATACCTCTGATGATCTAGTAGTCCCAAGTGGTCTTACTCTTTCCAACGTAACCATGATTGTTTGTGCTGGAGGCGGTTCTTCTGGTCAAGGTGGTAATGGTGGTGGAGGAGGAGGCGGCGGCGGTGGCGGCTGCTCAGGTGAAGTAACCATTTCTTCTATTACTGCTGGTACTTATGCAATAACTATTGGAGCAGGTGGAGCGGCTGCCAATGGTGGTGACACAACAGTTCCTAATGGATTACAGGGAGACTGCGGAGCAACACAGTGGAATAGCGGAGTATTTAAAGGCGGTGGTCGTGGCGGCTGGGGTAGTGGAGCATCAGGAAGTGATGGCGGATCTGGTGGTGGTGGAAACCCTATTAATGGTGGAGCTGGTGGAATATTGGTTGCAGGTCAAGGTTATGTCGGAGGTTGGGTTGGAGCTTTAAACCAAGGTGACAACGGTTGTGCTGGTGGAGGTGGATACGGTGGAAAAGGTACTGATGCCGCTTGGGCAAATACAGGTAGGCCAGGTGGCCCAGGACTAGATTCAGATATTGTTGACGGCTCGACGACTGTTGAATATTGTGCAGGTGGTCTCGGAGGTAATGGTAGTTATTGGGCAAACAATGCGGTTGCTGGTCCTGCCAATACAGGAGAAGGGGCTAGAGGCCCAAGTGTTAACCGATCCGCCGCTAATGGTGGTTCAGGTGTAG
>CEVZ01037720.1_pt1 | contig 21885 bp, 20 predicted proteins | sample 361371 | NCBI WGS metagenome assembly CEVZ01 (sample SAMEA2620217, study PRJEB7988) | marine metagenome | isolation source: saline water (ENVO:00002010), including
TTTCATCAAGAACAAGCCTGATGTAATATTAAATAACAGCGATCCAACTTTTAATAATGTAACTATCAGTGGAGATCTAACTGTTGTTGGTACAACTACTCAGAATAATGTTACTACTCTAAATGTTAGTAATAACGAATTAGTATTGAATGATAATGTTGGAATCTATGAAGGTAATGCTACTAATGGATCTGCAGTTGTTACTAATATAGGATCTACTGCTTCTATTACTGTAGGAGCAGCAGTTACTATTGATAGTGATGGAGGATCTCTAACACTATCTGGAGCTGCAACTGTTCAATCTGTTGATAGTCCAACACAGATAACTCTGAATGTAAACTTCGGTGGTAGTGGTAGTGCTACAGGAATTAAATTAGCAATACCTACAGCACCAAATGCTAATGCATCAGTTGTGGTAGAACGTTCTGCATCTAATGATGTAAGGGTTAGATGGAATGAGACTGATGATAGATGGGAATTTACCAATGATGGTACTACCTATAATAAGATTCCTGTTCCTTCAGAATATGGTGATTACAATAACCTTCAAAATCTTCCAAACCTTGCAGCACAACAGCAACAAGTAGATTGGGATTCTACTAGTGGTGTTACTTCAATTGCTAACAAACCAAATATTCCAGATTATCTTGGTGAGTTATCAAATGTATCAACTGCTGCTGGTATTGATAATAGTCCAAGTATTACTACTGGATATGTATTGAAGTGGAATGGTACTTCTTGGGCTCCTGCTGCTGAAGCTGGTGCATCTGGTAGTGGTACTACAGGTCTTCAATCTAGGACAGATATTTCAAAAGTATCTGCTTCGTTAGATAATGATGTAACAGATTCAAATGTCAATGCAGAGGGTTATAAATCCTATGTGTTGTTAGGAATAACAACTGATGCTGATGCTTGGGTAAGAGTATATGCAACTGCTGCTGCTAGACTTGCAGATCTAAATAGATCTGAGGGTACTGATCCATCACCAGGATCAGGTGTAATTGCTGAAGTCAGAGTAAATGGAACTCAGATGATTTCCCCAGGAACTATTGGTTTCAACTTTGAAACTGCACCAGTGAATACAATATATCTTTCTGTTACTAACAGAAGTGGTTCAACCCAACAAATAACAACAACACTTAAGGTTATACAACTAGAGGCATAAGGATGGCAGTCACTAAGACAGAATTTCAGGTGAACAGTGGAAACACTGGATGGACAGCTCAACACATTTTAGATGCGTTAGAAACAGCGTTGGGTCCTACTGGTGCTGGACTTCATAGTGGCACTGCTACTACTGGAGTTATAAGAAAAATTCTAAAACCAACTGACGGATGGGATCAGATTGGTGGTCAAGTTGCTATAGCAACCCAAAATACTCCAGATAGAACATGGAACTCAGATTTTAGTGATACTGGGACACATTATGATGAATGGGATTATACAGATCCTACACCTCCAAGTGGCGGTACTGCATGTGTAATTACTGTAAGAAGGTATGGATCTTCAATGACCTCCTCCATTCATGGTAAAGTTGCTTGTGTCTTAGTAAGAAATGGTGGTTCTGGTTATCAAGATGGTGATGCTCTTACAATTCCAGACTCTGCGATTGGTGGTGGAGGAGCATTAGGTGGAGTAGATATTGTACTTGGTACACATAGTGCAACTCAAGCAGAAATGAGAACACTAGCTACTCAAGGTGGAACTTCTAATTGGTGGTGGAAAGATACTGACCCTCATATAAATCATGGTACTTATGGTGCAGGATGTAAAACTGCTGTCCTAAAAGTTACAAATGATGCCTCTAAAACTTATGGAACAACATATTATGGTCTTACCGTATGGGATCCATTCATATATGGCAGTAGTTCAATGCCAGCAACACTAAATTTGAAATCAGCAGTAGGATTTGATCCATTTGTTCAGTGTCATACTTGGTATCCTTTGAATGATTATCAAGGAGGGTTTACAGGTACACCTGGTATGGATGGTTATGGAGTAGATCCTGTACAAACTTCAGGAGGTGGATCTGTTCCTGCAACTGGTAATACTATTGCTGAAATTAGTGGTAGTGACGAGATAGCAATGTGTAGATTTCCACACGTATGTTATAGAGATCTTAATGGTAATGGTAGAAGTAGTAGTGATGCTAGAACATATGGATATTCACTTCCTTTTAGAATTTCTAGATCTTCAACTCCAACAGATTACCCATTAAAAATTGTAACCTATAAAGCAGATGCTTCTCAAGATAATAGTTATTGTATTATTCAATTCCAACAAGTAGTAGCTGGGGATGTTGAAACTTTATGGTCATGGTCATTTAATGCAGGAACTCAATGGGGTCAAAATATTTGGGATTTAGATAACGTATTCCAAGGTGGAGTAACAATCTATAGGGATACCAATAGAGCTAAAGGAGGTATCATACAAATGGAAGGTGGAGAAGGTACTGATACGGCTATTGCAATAGCTACTCAAGATTGTATAGACGATAATCAGTATAGCTATACAGGTATATTACCTAATCACGCTTCTTCAAGCCATATAAACGTTGGTACAAGAATGCGAGAATCTTTGTATGGATATGATAAGATAAATCCAAGCAGTCACAGTAATAGATATAATTTCAGGGAAGATCGTTATGCAACTAACTTTCAAGGATGGGATTATGAAGGAACAGGAGATGGTTATGATACTAATCAGATAAATATGTACCATAGAAATGATAGTTTTGATAAAATCATTCTTAATGGTGTAACTCATAAAGTAGATGTTGCTGCTAATTTTCATAAACCAATAAAAGGTTTACCTGTAAACTCTGGATTCTTCCCATGTCCATATTATCTTCCAGATGATTTTGTAATGATTCAATTAGCAGTTACTCCTGGAGCAACTGTGGTTAAATCTGGAGATACTATTACTGTTAGTGGTAGTGAAGTTTATACTGTTATTGAAGCTTCTGGTGAGACAAATGACGAACTATATGACAATGAGGATGAGGTTGTTAGTAGATGGATATGTTTCTGTGCTAGGACAACCTAATGGCAAATCTTACAATTGCAACAGGTTTAGTATTATCTGAGGCTGGTGATGGTACTCCATCAAATCCAGGAATTACTGGTGCTGGTGGAAGTGAATTACTTACACCTTTCAATAGGTATAATATGAGTTCTGCTGCAAGAATGTATGTTCCTCCAGTTTATAATCATTTTACTTGGTCTGATATTCAAAGTCTTCTTACTAAATCAGAAGAAGAAATTTCATATGAGGATAAAAAGACTTTAGCCTCGAAGGTGACGAGAAGAGGAAGAAGAAGACCACGAGGAATTCTTTATCCACGTGGATCTTATATTCCTTATAGAAGAAGGTTAAGATAATGGCTGCTCTTACTATTGCAACAGATATGGTATTGACAACAGTTGGTGGTGCATACACTAACCAAACTGGTGCAAATCCATTACTAACACTTGTGCATGATGATTCAAATATTAGTTCTGCTGTAGGTATGAATGATGGATCATATACTCAGCATGATCTTACATCTTCTGATTTAGCAGCAGGTACTCCTACTGAAGCAGATTCATCATTTGCTAGAGGTTATAGTAGTGGAATTCGTTATGGTCAAATATTCCCACGAACCGTTTACGGTAACTAAATAAATTTATAACAGGTATTATAGTCAATGTCATCACTTAGAGTAAACACCATTACTGACCTTGCTGGCACAGGTGCTCCAACAGCAACTTATGGTATACAAGGAGCTATTAGTGCTACTACAGAGTTGGCATTAACTAGTCAAGGAAATAAAGTACGATTCAATTTTGCAAATCTAGCAGGACTACCAAGTGCGGGAACGCATGGTGGTATGTTTGCTATGGCAGATGATACTGGTATACCTTATTATTCAAACGGAACTAATTGGAAACAACTGATTACTGAAGTAGGTGGTCAGACTATTCAAGGTGCTCTCACTGTAACAGGTAATCTTACAGTACAAGGCACTACAACTAGGATCAATACAACTGATTTAGATATCTCTGATTCTATTATAAGACTAAGAACTGGTCAAAGTGTCTCTGCTGGAACAGGTGGTGTATCTGTTGTTCTGACTACTGATGCTTCAAGTGCAGTTACTTCAGAAAGAACAATACGTTATAATAACACTAATTCTAAGTGGGAAATAACTAATGATGGAACTAATTTCTTAGAGGTTGCTACTGGTAATCTTACTACTTCACTTTCTGGTAAAGCAGATCTTGCAACATCCAATACCTTTGCTGGTAATAACACATTTACAGGTCGTGTAGATTTTCAGGATATAAGAGAAACAGTTACAGACATAACTCTAAGTTCAGAGGCTGGAACTGCTGATTACACAACTGGAGAAGTATTTTATATTGATGCGTCTGGAGCAAGTGGAGATCTAACTATAGATGCAACTAATATTCCTACTGACAATGGTAAGATATTGAACCTTACATTCATTGTTTCCCAAGGCGGTACTGGAAGAAAGATTGGAACATTCAAGATTGACGGAACTACAATAACAGTAAAGAATATATCAGCTACAGCACCTACTCCAACAAATAGTGCTATAGATGTTTTCTCATATAGTTTATTGAGAAGAGGTGATGCATGGACAGTACTTGCAGGAAATGCAGTAAACTTTGCTTAAGGAATTAGATCATGGCATTACTTAGTAGAACAGGATCAGTATATGGAAGTATGTTGCCTATTGGTAGAGCAGCAGGTGGTGGATCTTGGGAAAATGATGGAACAACTTGGAGCAATTTAATGACCGTGGCTACTGGATCATTTGATATTGCAAAGACAAAAGGATTCAGTCCTCCTTGGGAAACTGCACAAGAAGGAGAGTGTGCGAGAACATCAGATAATGCACCTATGGTTACAATTGATTTCTCATCTAATCCACAGACTATAACTGAAAGTATATACATTCAATGTTGTAGTATGTACCACTCTTGGGCAGAAATTACTGTAGATGGAGTTGTTTATACCGATTCAAGTACTGGAACAGAGGAAGTTCATCCAGATGTCGGAACTCATACTTTCAATATTTCTGGTGAACTTACAAAGATTAGATTACAGAATCCCAATTCTGGTGGTAGAACATACTTAGAGGGAATAAAAATTGATGGTCAGTGGATGGTTGATGGACATACTGGAACATATACAGAACCAAATTATTCTGTAGATTTCAATGGAACTGCTGATGAATTGGAAATAGATGTTACTGGTTCTGGAATGGACTGGGGTGCAACTGAATCCTTTACATGGGAATGTTGGGTTTACTTAGATACAATGAATGGTACTAACCCAAGTTATCAAACCGTAGCAGGTAGATGGGCAACTGGTAATTATTGTTGGTTAACAGATATAGAGCCTGATGGAAGTTGGCAGTGGTACTATGGAGCAGGTGGGAGCACAATGCAGCCAATGGCAGCAACGTCAGCAGGAGTTATTTCCACAGATACTTGGTATCATTTAGCTGTTGTTAAAAATGGAACCACGGCAAATATGTATGTTAATGGTACTTCTGAAAAATCTTGGACTTATAATCTTGCAATGTCCAATAATAGTCAAGAGATGACTATAGGAAATAGTCCAGATGTAGATTCTTTCTTCAATGGACATATATCTAATATGAGGTTTACTGTTGGTCAAGCACTTTATACATCTAATTTCACACCTCCAACCGAACCACTAACAACTACTTCTCAAGGTGCAACAGCAAGTAATGTAAAACTTTTATGTTGTCAGGGAAGTTTTGCTTGGAAAGCAACTAAAAATATTTTTGGAAAGATTACAAATTATCCTTCTTTCAGTGGAGGTTGTGAAGTGAAGAGTGATAATCCATTCAGTTAACTAAATAAAAGGAAAAAGCTATGGCTTATATTGGTAATATACCAAAGACAGGTAATCAAAGAAAAATTGATTCTCCCTTAGATAGAGTAGGTGGAGGTGCTGGATTTAATGGTGTTTCTACAGATTTTCTTTTAAGAGTCGGTGGTGATCCAGTATATCCAGGTGCTTATCAAGTTCTTGTTGTAATTGGTGGTGAAATAAAGGAACCAGCAAAACATTATAATATCAATAATGATACTATAGTTTTTACTTCTGGTAATGCACCATCACAAGCTGATGAATCTACTTTCTTTGCAGTAATTCTTGGAGATCGTCTTGATGTTGGAACCGTTTCTGACGCAAGTATAATCGGAACTAAGATTGTAGACGGAGCAATCACAGGTAATAAAATTGGTAATCTACAAATTGATTCTAATAAATTAGCTGATGATTCCGTCCAAACTATAAAAATTAAAGACAATAATGTAACTTCATCCAAATTAGATCAGACTACTGGTGCTGTTACTCCTCCCACATTGAATCTTGGAGGGTATGCTCCTGGGTCATTACCTAATGCACAAAGGGTTGGTCAATTTGCTGCGGATACAAATGGTGATTATTGGCTTACAAAAGATGTCAGTGGTACAGTTACTTGGACACCATTAGTAAATCAACAGACTATTTTATCTTATGTTGGTTATGGCTCCGCAGTAAATACTACTGGATTTACTATTGACGGAAGTACTAATAAACTAAATACAAATTATATGCTTGACAGCACTAGTGCTCCATATACCATTAGTATTTCTGCTGCTCCTTCTATTGGAAATTTCATCAGATTAGTTGATGTTACAAATAAATGGAGTATAAATAATATTACTGTGGATGCTAGTGCGTCAAGCAAAGAATTCAAAGATTATTTGGATTCAGTAGACTCAGAACTCCTTCTTGACACTAATGGTTGGGAAGTTCTTCTTGTATATAATGGCGTTAATTGGAAAATAGTTACATAGGAATATGGCAATAAAATTATCAGATATAGCTGCAAGAGGCGGTGGTGGCGGTGGTTCCGTATCGTGGGACTTTCATGCTATGAATCGTGATGCGGATGGTATGCTTACTTATACTAAGACTACTAGTTCTGATAACGATGTCGTAGATCTTATGACTGAACCAACTCTCGATGCTAACGGTGATATGATTTTCCGCACTTTAGATGATTATACAGTTGAAGAATACGGAACTAATGCTGGAACTCCTATAACTAAACATGAAAATGATGTTTACTATCAGCATAGATGGGATTCAAGAAGTTTATCATACTTCATCGATGATGAAGGATATCTCGTAGCTCGTATGGGATCAGCTTACGATTATAACACAAACGGACCTAAGTAACCAAAATGGCAGATTTTAGACTTGGCAGATTAAAATTCAAGTGGAAAGGTGATTGGGTAGCCAGCACAGCTTATGTCATTGATGACATCGTAAAGTTTGGTGCTAATACCTACGTATGTACCACCAACCACACTTCTTCTGCAACTGAAGACGTATTTTATTCTGACACAAACGGTGTTTCCAAATGGGGATTACACCTAGAAGGAACAAAGAATGTAGGAGACTGGACACAGAATACATTCTATAAACTCAATGATGTTGTCAAGTATGGTAACACGTTATACTTAGTTACTGCTGGTCATACATCAACGTCTACATTCGATTCAACAAAGTTTTCTGAATATGTTGGGGGATTCCAATTTGAAGATAGTTGGAGTAACCTAACAGCGTATCAACCAGGAGATGTCGTCTCCTATGGTGGATACACTTATATTGCAAAAGAATCCAATAACAATAAACAACCTAATACGTATTTGAATGCTCCCAATGATATTTGGGATATTTTGACTACTGGTTTTTCTGTTGTTGGTACATATAGTAATCTTACTACCTACGCACCAGGTAATGTCGTTCAGTTTGGTGGTTATGCGTATTCCGCAAAAACAACTACCGTTGGTGTTGCACCAAATCAATCTGGACAAACCTCATGGGATCTTGTTATAAAAGGTTTTGAATGGAAAGGTGTGTGGTCAACAGTTACCACATATTATCCAGGTGACGTGGTGTTCAAAGCACCAAGTACTTATATAAATATAGAAGAATCTACTAACAACGACCCTGCTACTGCCACTACTAAGTGGACAATGTTTACTGAAGGTACAAACTCCGCATCTTTGGTAACGCAGAATCAACTAAAAGCTGTAGATACGAAAGCTTTAGGCTACGCAATCACTTTTGGTTTATAAACTCTACCCCCTCGTTACATAAAGACTTAGGAAAGCAAAATGGCAAAGAAACTACTTTACGATTATACGTTTGATGCATCAGCGAAGACCGTGGCGATTGCTGGTCATGTAGATGTAAGAAAACTCTTGTTTATCAACAATGCTACAAGAGGAACTACTATTTACGCTTTAGGAGATCCAGACCTAAAGGTAACTAATACAGCGTATGACGCTTTAACAGATATAACAACTTATACTCTGACATTTGACACTTCTAGTGCAAGTCATGCAGATACAGATAAGTTACAGATTTTTATTGATGAAGAGGGAGCAGAGTTTAAACCAACGGAAACGTTTGTTGATCCTGTCAGTAAACTAAGGGTATCTAACCCAAACACTCTAATTGACACCGACTTTGAATATAGTCTTCAGTCAACTAAGTGGGAAACATTAGAAAGGATTCACCAAATTCCTTCATTCTATTCATCAACAGGAGATGTTCCTCTTGGTAATATAAAGGAAATAAATTCAGTCAATGGTAGTAAAGATATCACTGTCAAGACTAATGGGGTACACGGTCTTGTAAATGGTATTCCTCTTGATATCAGAGGTCTTACACAACAAAGTGCAGAGGGTACATTTATAATCAAGTCTATTCCTGATGAACAGTCATTTGTTTATGAATCAAATAGTGCTCAAACAACTACAGGAGATATTTCTACTGTATATGCTAACGTAATTATCGGTAGATTCTACGTTGGTTCTTCATTATCTCTTGGAGAGTATTCTGCTGTTACTACAGACGCAGCAGCAACTAGTACCTTAACAATAAAGACTCCAGTACAGTCTAACTATGCAGTTGGTACACAGTTCTATATCACTAACTCTATTGCTGTAAAACGTAAAGAGTTTGATGGTAGAGCATTTACATCTGGTGGTGCAGTTGATTTCTCACCAACTATCTCTTATAAAGAAACTACACAGATGATTCTGTGGAAGCCAGAAGGTAATGACACTGAACAGTTCCTTGTTCCAAGTGCTTCATATATGAATTCTACCACTAACACAATTACTCATTATGTTAATGGTCAACAAGAAAAGCATAAGTTGAGAAAAGGCGACTTTATGTTTATATCTTATGTAAACGGTAACGTTACTGGTTTTAGTTCTGCAGGTACTTCAGGTACTAGTGCAACATCTACTAATGGTGGTAATGGTATCTATTATGTAATAGTCGTTGACGAGTATAGTTATAAACTTGCTAATAGTCCAACAAATTGTGCTGCTGGTACTGCAGTAAGTTTCACTCTAAGTGATACAGGTCAGTCAGCAACGCAGCTTGAGATGAAATTATTTGGTAGAGGATATTCTTCTACTGTTATGAACCCATATGAGTTTGATGTTATTGAATGTGGAGATGAAGCTGATGCTGCTTTCGGTAGAAGACAGAGATTCTTCTTCCCTGAATCAATTGATACTTCACAGTATACAATCACGATTCCTGATCATCAATTCAAAGATGGTCAGCCTGTAATATTCCAAAAAGGTCCAAGTCCAAATGGTACTCCTAGTAGTTGGAATAGTGAGTATTGTTATTACATTGAGTATGTTGATGCTGATACAGTAAAACTATGCTCAGATTTCAACTCACGAGATCCTAACCATGATGGTCCTTACTATGGTTCAGGTGTAAGTAATGTACAGTATGTTGGAAACCAAGGAGATTTATACACTTGGGGTACTCCATTCTCACTATGGCCCTGTATCAAACTTGCTAGAGATATTACCAACAACGCATCTGGTGGTGTACAAGATTCTCAAGCATGGTATAACAGAAACAGAATTATTTGTGAGCACTCAATTGTAAACTTCAAAGAAGGAGATAAGATTTGTTTCCATTCAAGAAGTAATCCTCCAGGTAATACTAACAACACACCAAATAACTGGGATTATGAGATGGATGAGAGGACTTACTATGTAAGATATCCTGCCATCAACCAATCAGTTTCGACTAAGAACTTTGAGTTCTCAATTTCAAGAACTCCTAATGGTCCAATTCATGATATTAGTGATTGGCCAAACACAGAGCACTGTTTTGCTTATAAGATTGAAACAGTATCTACTTCTAATACTTGGTATTCACCTCAGCACGGATTCACTACTAACGAGAATGGAGACCCAGATTACTGGCTACAGTATCGTTTCGACTCTAACAACTCTGTTGGTTCTGCTGTAGGTAATATGAGCACAAACTATTGGTACTGGATGATTCCTGTTACTAATAACCACTTCAGGGTTTCTCTTGCATCTAGTGATGGAAGTAATAACCAGCCTTTCAGTAGTGGAAGACCTTATCCTAACCAATATGAGCAGCACAGAGCGAACTCATATATTATCAACCTTCAAAACTTTGGTGGTGACGGAACAAACTTCAGACATAAGTTCCGTGGTGATAATATAGGAAACCCATATCTTGATACATTCAAGATTGATAATCATGGATTCTCTGAGGGTAATGCTGTTAGATATAACTCTAATGGAAACCCTACTATTCAAGGTCTACAAAATGGACAGACTTACTATTGTAGGAATGTAACTCAAGATAGATTTGAACTTTCAGATTCTTATGGTGGTACTAGATTAAATATTTCTTCTGCTTCTGCTACATCAACTCCAAACCATTACTTTGAAGATACTTCTGCAAAGGGTTCTATTGATGGTGCATATGAAATTACTTCTAAGAATGCAGATGAATTACGTTATGATATGGCGACCAATACGCAGATCTTTGGTAAGACTCTTGTATTCTATCCAGGACAAGCTTGCGACCTCAAGAGAGGATGGTTCTACATCAAGGATCATGGTTTGAAGACTGGTACTGCTGTTCTATACACAGTTCCTACAGGTGGTACTGCAATTGGTCAGAATCCACCTCCAAGTGTTGCTCAACAGAATGCAGGTTATAACTCTATGGTCCACAATACTACGTATTATGTACGTAGGATTTCAAGGAACTGGTTTGCACTTGCTACTACTGAAGCAAATGCTCAGAATAACATTACTGTGAAGGAGTACTTCAACTTAGGTAATGATCATAATGATAACTATCAGCATACACTTTATGCAAGTTCAGTCTTTGGTGAAGTAGTTGGTGCTGGTCGTATTACATACACTACCAAGGATAAAACTTGGGATGGATCAAATGAAAGTTATGTAAACACCTATTCAAACTATGTTGAAATTGGTTCTCACCAATTCCAAAGTGGTGACTTTATTGAATACAACGGATTCTCTGGTGCTACACCAATCAAAGGTCTAGACTTCGGTGAGAAGTATTACATTCACAGATGGGGTAGTTCTACTGTTTCATTCCACAAAAAGAGAAATGATGCACGAAGAAGAAGAAACTCTATCAAACTATATGGTGCAGGTACTGGAACCTTACACCAGATAAGATACGCTCAGAACGTTCTGAAGGGAACAGTAGATAGAGGACGTTGGAACTCATCAACAGAATACTTTGTTGGAGATATCGTTACAAGAGAATATAATGATTCTCAAGGTCAACCACATGAATACTACTATGTTTGTAGTCAAGACTCCTTGGATAACTGGGATGATTTGAGATATGATTACTCTGATACCACAAACATCAACTATGATCCTCCTAACGACTTAGGAAATAACTTCTGGAGACGTTTGAGTGATTATAGACAGCAGACAGGTGGATCTACTGGTGGTGCATTAGAAACAAATATGATCAACCAGTACACTCCTGGTGATCACATTCTACTAGACGATGAGCGTCTATGTGGATATGAGTATGGATATGGATATTGGAGTTATTCTAATGTAGATAATGGTGGAATTTATGTAAACACACCTAGTTCTAATTACCATAACTTTAGAATGGGTGATGCTGTTCACTACAGAAATGAAGGTAAGTGGTATGCGTTAGAGCAACAAGCAACTACACTACCTACCGATTACGGTGGATTGGAAGATGGAAGCATCTACTTCGTCAACGTTGTTGACTACTATAGATTCTCTCTACACCTCAGTCCTGATGAAGCAAGACAAGGTATCAATGCAATTACATTAGCATATGCTTCTGGTAATAGTTCTTACTATAATATGCATAGATTCTATAGAATGGAACCAGATATTATTCCTATTAAGATTATATCTATTACTGACCAAAATGAGATGACTGTGGAAGAACCTTCAGTACCTCGTGTGATTGAATTTGACCCACAGGAGACTCAGCAGATTTACATAGAAGCTGATGGTTCACAGACACTAACAACAGTTACGGTTTGTGATACTGAGAACGAAATGTTCTTCTTGAAGACAGTTGAAGGTGTCGAAGGTGCTAATGCTGGTACTGGTGGTGGTAAGTACTATGGATGGGATAAGTATATGAGAACAGGTACAAGGGTTATCTATTCTCATGCTACCGATGATAGTAATATCAATGGATTCTCTAAAGACTATAACTACTTTGTTATAAACATGGGTAATGGTTACTATAGGTTCTATGGTAACGGAAACAATAACTCAGGACAAAGACAGAATTCATACTCAGGTTACTATAACACCTTCAGTGATACAGGACAAGGTAATAACCATACTTGGACTATTTGTACTGAGAACTGGAATAACCACAATTATATAATTCCTACGAATGTATATGTCAAACCAAGTTCTTATGCGTTGCATAGACCGTTTGATGGTGGTGTAGAGATCAATCCAGGTAAGTCTGCTGATTCTTCAATCGTAAGACAAACAAGGAGATACTTCCGTTACCAGTCTGGTAAAGGTTTACAGTACTCAACTGCTACAAACTTCAATCCACCTTTGGAAGTGAAGACAATTACTGGTGGTACTGATGGAAGTTCTAATCCTAACTGTACAATCGTAACAAGGAGACCACATTTCCTTGAAGTTGGTGATAGCATCTCATTAGAAGATGTAACCGTTTCTGGTGGTACTAACCATTATATTGGTGATAACTTCACAGTTGCTACAGTAACAGATGAATTTACATTCACCTATCTACTTGCTGGAACACCTTCAGATGCAACTCCTTCTGGATTCCCAACACTTCATAAGAACGGTTGGAACAATGCTGTTGTTCGTGCTGGTATGTTTGATGACCAGAATGGATTCTTCTTCGAGTACGATGGTATAAACCTAAATGCTGTTAGAAGATCTTCTACACAACAGGTAGGTGGTACAGTAACTGCTACTAAGGATTCACAGATATTGAATGGTAATGGAACAACATTTACTAAGCAACTCTCTGTTGATGATTACGTAGTTCTACGTGGTATGTCTTATAAGGTTGCATACATTCAGTCTGATACTGAGTTGTATATGACTACAGCATACAGAGGTGTTACTTCTAGTGACATCATTATGACACTCACAGTTGATACTAAGACTCCTACAAGTCAATTCAACCTTGATAAGTGCGATGGTACAGGTCAAAGTGGATTTGAATTGAATGTCAAGAGACTACAGATGGCATACATCGATTACTCTTGGTACGGTGGTGGTAAGATCCGCTACGGATTCAAGGATCAGCATGGTAGAGTATTCTATGCTCATCAGTATATTCACAGTAATATATTCAACGAAGCATACTTCAGATCTGGTAACTTACCAGCACGTTATGAAGTAAGTACAGTTGGAGATAGAGTTACTGGTAGTAAGTTCTCTCCATCACTATTCCACTGGGGTGCTTCAGTTATTATGGATGGTCAGTTTGAAGATGATAAGGCATACTTATTCTCTGCTGCTTCTGACACAACCTACCTACTTGACCAGAAAGAGGATGGTGACGAAGATCAGGCAAACAGGGTTTATCCTATGCTAAGTATCAGACTTGCACCATCTGTTGATGCTGGTGTCAAGGGTAACATAGGAACACGTGACCTAATCAACCGAATGCAACTTCAGTTGAAGGCGATCTCAGTTACTCTATCTGATGGTAGTTCATCTATTGGTTCTGACACTAGTTGGCAGTCACAGGATCCTAAGAAGTCTTGTACCGTAAGACTAATTCTGAACGGAGACCTATCATCTCCATCATGGGTTGATACTCCATCTCCAGGATTATCACAGGTTGTGTATCATACACCAATGCAAGATGATGATGAATTCGCTAAGATTATTGACCGTGTAAACAACGGTATCAATCTACTCGAATTCCGAGCAAATGCAAACACTACCACAGAACAAATTCTGGGTGAGGTTGCTACGCTAGGTAACTCAATCATGGGTGGTGACTACACATATCCAAATGGACCTGACACTCTAACTATTGCGGTCATACCTGACCATACATATACGAGTTCCAGTAGGCAGTATACAATCTGCTCCACAAGGATTACTTGGACAGAATCTCAAGCATAAGAACGATCAAACCCTCACATCACGTGAGGGTTTTTTCATAAATACTCTTATAAAGGATTCTGTAGATAAATGTCAGCGACTAAACCTGCAACTAGAACAGAGCTGAAGGAATATTGTCTGAGACGATTAGGCAAGCCTGTTCTTCAAATTAATGTTGATGATACTCAGGTAGAGGATCTCATTGATGAAAGTATTCAATATTTTAATGAACGTCATTTTGACGGTGTTGAGAGAATGTTCTTGAAGCACAAATTTACTGCAGCTGAAATAACTAGATTCAAAGAAGGCAATACTACAACTACATCTCCTGATGGAACCGAGTGGGAAGAGAGAAATAATTATATAGAAGTTCCTGCACATATTCTTGGTGTCAATAAAGTTTTTGGAATGTCCTCCCAATCAATCAGGGGGAACATGTTTGGTATTGAATACCAAATTTTCTTGAATGACTTGTATCAGTTTGGTGCAATAGATATACTCAACTATTATATGACTAAATCCTATCTTGAAGATTTGGATTATGTTCTAAATAGTGGATCTATAATTGCATATAGATTTAATAAGAGAGTTGATAGATTGTATATTGATGTTGATGTCAAAGATGTAGTTGAAGGTAACTATCTTATTATCGATTGTCATAGAGCATTAGATCCAACATCTATGACTCAAGTATTTGATGATAGTTTTATGAAACAATACCTAACTGCTAAAATAAAAAAACAGTGGGGTCAGAATCTTATCAAGTTCAGAGGAGTAAAATTTCCTGGCGGTGTTGAGTTAGATGGTAGACAAGTCTACGAAGATGCTCAATCAGATCTGAAAGATATTGAAGAAAAAATGCTTTCAACTTATGAACTTCCACCACTTGACATGATAGGATAATGGCATCTCAAAAAAGTACTCATTTTGCAGAATACGGTGGTTCCACCACAGAGCAGGCTCTTGTACAGGACTTGATAGATGAACATATCAAGATTCATGGTAGTACAGTTTTTTATCTACCAAGAACTTTGAATGATGTTGATCAAGTTTGGGGTGAAGCATCTAATTCTGAATTTAAAGAATCAGTTCAGATAGAGATGTACTTGAAGAGTAGTGATGAATTTGATAATGATATGGCAGATACCGTCACTCAATTTGGGTTATCTAATAACGATGCCCTTACCTTTATGGTATCTAAGAAGAGATGGACAGAAGAATTTGATGGAAATTTTGCAGGTAAGTTAGCAGATGATAGACCAGCAGAAGGAGATCTAATTTATTTTCCATTGACTAAAGGTTTATTTGAAATCAAGTATGTAGAACATCAAGCACCGTTCTATCAACTTGGTGATCTTTATTGTTATGAATTACGTACTGAACTCTTCCGTTACTCTGGGGAAGATTTGGATACTGGTGTTGCTGAGATTGATGCAATAGAAGTTGAGAAGTCATTCAAGACAAGTCTTGTTATTGATCCTACTCAAACTAATAATGGAATTGCATTTACTGTTGATGAAGAGATTGCAGGATCTGTCAGCAATGCTACTGCTAAGGTTGTTTCTTGGGATACAACTAATAATATTCTTGTTGTTTATGACAAGACTAATTCATTTACAGAAGGAGAGACTCTTACAGGTCAAACCTCTGGTGCTTCATGGTACATAAAGAACTCTAGTGCTGCTGGTGCTACGAGAACTGAAACTGTCTATATACAAGATAGTACTGGTGAAAATGTAACTAATAGAGTTATTGAAGTTGATGCAGATAGTATCATTGACTTTACAGAACGCAATCCATTTGGTGAATTCTAATGTTTGGAAATTTCTTTTATAACGAGATACTTAGAAAAACAGTTGTCTCATTCGGAACACTTTTTAATAACTTTGATATCAAGCGTTTCAATAACGCAGGTGATGTTGTTGAATCAATTCCTGTTCCATTATCATATGGTCCTACACAAAAATTCATTGCAAGGATTCAGCAGCAACCTAACCTAAGAGGTAAGGAGACTCAGATAACTTTACCTAGAATGTCTTTTGAGATGCAAGGTATAAGTTATGATCCAACTAGAAAGTTAGCTCCACTCAAAGTAGCAATTACTAAGAAGGATAATAATTCTAAGTACAAGCAATATATGCCTGTACCATATAATATAAATTTTGAGGTTTCAGTTTATGTTGTCAATCAGGATGATGGATTACAAATAATTGAACAGATACTTCCATTCTTCCAACCACAATTTACGATAACTTTGAAACTCATAGCAGAGACTGATGAGAAAAGAGATGTTCCAGTTGTATTAAATAATATAAATTATCAGGATGAATATGAAGGTAATTTTGAAAGAAGGCAAGTAATTATTTGGAGACTCAGTTTTACTGCTAAGACATATCTATTCGGACCTGTTGCAGATACTGGAGTTATCAAGAAGACTATTGCAAGCTTCTACTCTGATAGCAATCCAAGTAATGCTAGAAGAGAAAGGACTTATACAACTGTTCCTAAAGCAACCACAGACCAAGATGGTGATGGTGATGTTGATGCAGCAGATACTGCTCTACTAACAGAATTAGATAATGAGGACTTTGGATTTAGCACAACTATTACTGATAATCCCTTTACATAACAATGAAAAATTTTGACGCTATAGATGATACTTTTGATACTTCCACTACAGAAGTAACTACTACTCCTGAAGGTGGATGTACAACAAGAAGAAATCAGCTAACTGATGTTACTGATCCTGATCAAGACTATGAATATACTAGAGGGAATTTATATTCCTTGATAGAGAAGGGACAGGAGGCAATGAATGGTATACTAGAAGTTGCACAGGAAACTGATTCTCCTAGAGCATATGAAGTAGCTGGTCAATTGATAAAGTCAGTTGGTGATACTACAGATAAGTTACTTGATCTTCAGAAGAAGATGAAAGATTTAGGTGAGGATAAAGGTAAACCAACTAATATTACAAACAATGCTATATTTGTAGGAAGCACTGCTGAACTTCAAAAAGCATTGAAGCAATCTATGAAAGATAATAAATAATAGTATGAATAGATTATTTGAAAAAAGACTCTACACTATTGGATGGGTCTGGAGTGTTGACTTTACCTTCAAAGGTATTAGAATGTTTGCAGACTTCTATTATCCACAAGGAACTTATATGAAGAGAGAGCGTCTTGAGAAAGATCTTCACAAACTTTATCCAGGAGCAGTCCTAGTTAGTTGGAGAAGAACAAATCAAGAACCACGTGGACCTCTTGTTGTTATGCAAGAATCTAATAAATATTCAAACGACACTAAAGGAAAATGATCATTACACCTAAGTCTGCTGCTGTAGATATCAATGGCAGTGCAAATAATGTCAGCAGTGCAAAGTTGGTATCACTAGTGAATACTAATAGTGGTGCATGTCTCATAGTAAACAGCAATGGTAACGGATTTTATGTTGCTGCAGGAGAAAGAGTAGTTGTAGAAAAGAAAGCATCTGAGACACTCAATGCTACCACAGGGTCATCTGCATCAGTCTGGGCAACCTCAGTGGGGTATCTGGGACCATAATAAATAATAACATATTGATTTTTTCATAATGAGAAGCAAACATAAAAATAACTTACCCTTTGAGGCTCGTAAGGTTTCTGCTAAAGAAGCACGTAAACGAGCAGCAGAGGGTAATCCTATAGGTGATATAACAGCACCTGGATTGAATCCTCATGTGCATCATTTATTTACTACTCCCATTTGGCATCAAAAACGTGTAAAGAATTTTGAAAAAATACAAGAAGAAATTGAAGAGGTTATACCAGAAATAGATTTCAATATGATTGAAACTTGGGGAACCACACATTATTTGTCAACAAAAGATTTTCAACAGGATTTGTTTAGAGACTATATGTTGGATTCTTTGTTGAGAGAAATTCAAAGAAATGTTACAGATTATTTGATAGAACTTCGTTTTGAACCAAGACCTTTTCAGATGTGTTCTTGGCTCACTAAGTTTGAAAAGGGATGTTATGGTCATATCCATAATCATGGAACTTCAGATCTTTCTGGTGTTTATTATTATAAGACTAATGGAAAAGATGGAGATTTATTTTTCCAATCTCCTGCTCCTGGACATGGAATGAGTAAAGTATGTGCTGCTAGTTGTGGTGGTTCAAGACGTTATATTCCACAGGAAGGAGTGCTATTATTATTCCCTGGATTCTTGGATCATGGTATCCATACAAACGATACAGATAATACTAGGATAAGTCTTTCTTTCAACATAAGATTCCAATAATAGGTATTAACTGCTATAATTAGTAGTGTAGTATGGGATTGAAAGATCATGCCCCTGACTCAGCAAAAGCATTACACAGTCGGATATCACGACACAGAACATAGGCATTATGAGATCTGCGAGTACGCAGTAGACTCATATGAAGCAATTCAACACAGCAAAGAGGATGTACCTTATCTAAAGGAACATCCTCATTTTATTGATTATTGTACTAATGAAAGTGGATTGGATTGGATGATGAAAGCTATGGAAGCTGGTATCCCAATGGGTAGATAAACAACATGGAGAATATACAAATGTGGTTGAATAGATTGTTTGCTTGGTTTCTTATTTTTGCAATGCTGTTTGGTGTTAGTACTACAGCATACGCAGCAGAAATCCAAATGGGTAAAGATGGGATGTTAGTATTCGCACCATGTGAACTAACAATTGCTGTTGGAGATACAGTTACGTTTGTGAATAATGAACTGCCTCCACATAACGTAATGTTTACTGGACATGATGAACTCTCACATAATGACCTGGCATTTATGCCAGGTGAGAGTTTTGATGTTACCTTTGAGAAAGCAGGTGATTATAGTTTCCAATGTGATCCTCACGCTGGTGCTGGTATGAAGGGGGTTATCCATGTACAGTGATGTGGTCTGGTCAATAAATATCATGTGTGCTATACTATTAGTAGGTGTAGCCATTTCAATTTATTGGATCTTTATGTATGATACTTGGTATCCTAACTCCCTTATTAATAGCAACTACTCCCAATCAGATGATTCAGGATCTGAGAACGTGGGAATCGGAACAAACTAGAACTCCTGTAGAAGACTCTATAAATAGTTCACTTGAACAATTGGAGTGGGAAAATGGGAGCGATGAAACCCCCAAGTCGGAAGAGTTGTTACAATTTCCGAGTGACGGAAGTAAACCGAGTACTGGACGGAGACACGATAGATGTCACCATAGATCTTGGATTCGATTTATTCAAGAAAGAACGGGTAAGAATTGCGGGAGTAGACACCCCAGAGAAACGTACCAGAGACCTAGAAGAGAAAGCACTGGGTCTTGATGCTACCGAGTGGATGAAAAAACATTTAGAGGATACTATTGCAGGTGATGAAGAACTCATTATTAGAACAGAACTTGTGGGTGGCATGGGGAAGTATGGCAGGCTTCTTGGTTGGCTCTACGTTGGCGATGATACTGTTTCACTAAATGAACAGATGATTGAAGAAGGATATGCTTGGGAGTACGATGGTGGAACCAAGCAGAAGAACTTCGAAGAACTCCGTGAAATTCGTAGGGGGCGAGGTACATTAGACGAATCATAGATTATGGATAAACATGATATTCCTTTTATAGGAGACTTTTATACAAAGGCAGAAGTAGATAAAATGATTGCTGATGCCCTTGATGAAGCGAGAGCGATTGATGAAGCATCAATGGCAGAACATAATTTCAAAGCAACTATCATTAGTATGGTACTTGGATTTATATGTCTTGCCTTATTTCTTGATGGAACATTACGGTTACTTGGTATCATTCCACCCTTTATGGATATAGATATAAGTATAGTCGATAAGATTGCAGAGAAAGTAGAAACAGAAGTTCTGCCTTTGATCAATCAAGCTAAAGGATATATACCGAGGTTATAATGTCATCCGACCAAATATATTTGGGTAATCCCAATCTAAAGAAAACGAATGTAGCTATTCAATGGACAAATGAACAGGTACAGGAGTTTTTGAAGTGCAAGGATGATCCAGTATATTTTGCATTAAATTATATACAAATTGTATCTCTGGATGAAGGTTTAGTTCCTTTCAAGATGTATCCTTTTCAGGAAAAGCTTGTAAGAAATTTCCACGAGAATCGATTCAATATATGTAAGATGCCACGACAGACTGGTAAGTCTACTACGTGTGTATCTTATTTGTTACACTACGCAGTTTTTAATGATAATGTCAATATTGCAATTCTGGCAAACAAAGCGTCCACTGCTAGAGATCTACTTGGTAGACTCCAACTCGCTTATGAGAATCTACCTAAATGGATGCAACAAGGAATTGTATCATGGAATAAAGGTTCGCTGGAGTTAGAAAATGGATCTAAAATTATCGCAGCAAGCACGTCTGCATCTGCTGTCCGAGGCGGCTCCTATAATATCATCTTTCTCGATGAGTTCGCCTTCATCCCGAATCACATTGCTGATCAATTCTTTGCCTCTGTTTACCCTACTATTAGCTCTGGTAAAAGCACAAAAGTCATAATGGTTTCTACCCCTCATGGTATGAATCATTTCTATCGATATTGGCATGAAGCACAGAGGGGTAACAATGAGTACATAGCAACAGAAGTTCATTGGTCTGAAGTACCAGGAAGAGATGCTGCATGGAAAGCACAGACTATTGCTAACACTTCTGATCAACAGTTTAGAGTTGAGTTTGAATGTGAGTTCTTAGGATCTGTTGATACACTAATTACACCAGCTAAACTTCGTGCTTTAGTATATGAGAATCCAATAGAATCTAATAAAGGAATGGATATCTATACTAGACCAGTTGATAAGCATGATTATATTATTACAGTTGACGTTGCTAGAGGAGTAGGAATAGATTACTCAGCATTTGTAGTATTTGATACGACTAAGTTTCCGCATGAAATAGTAGCAAAGTATAGGAACAATGAAATAAAACCAATGTTGTTCCCATCTATTATACATGATATTGCAAAGGCATATAACAATGCTTATATACTTTGTGAAGTAAATGATATTGGGGATCAAGTTGCAAGTATTCTAAACTTTGATCTTGAGTATGAAAATGTATTGATGTGTTCTATGAGAGGTAGAGCAGGTCAAATAGTTGGTCAAGGATTCTCTGGTAAGAAGACTCAGTTAGGAGTCAAGATGTCTAAGACTGTCAAGAAGGTTGGTTGTTCTAACCTAAAAACTATTATAGAAGATGATAAACTTCTATTCAAAGATTACGAAATAATAAGTGAACTAACAACGTTTATTCAAAAGCATAATTCATTTGAAGCAGAAGAAGGATGTAA
>CEVZ01213471.1_pt1 | contig 21854 bp, 27 predicted proteins | sample 361371 | NCBI WGS metagenome assembly CEVZ01 (sample SAMEA2620217, study PRJEB7988) | marine metagenome | isolation source: saline water (ENVO:00002010), including
GAGCTAAATTTCTTAATTCTTCATCATCTGGATATATTAAATGACCTTCTTCATAAGCTCTTGTCTGTAATGCTATTTTCATTTCTTCAAGGTTATACTCGTCTATATTTCCTAAATCAATTCTAACCCCATTTTCTTCAGCCCAATATCCTTGATGATCGTTTCCTAAAATCTTATATTCCTCACCGCCAGCTTCAGCCACATAGGTTTCTATATATTCTCCATAATCTACATCATAATAACGTTCTTCAGCTTCTATATCTATCGCTTCTTCTAATTTAGTATGAACTTCATGATCTTTACCATTTGCATTTACTATGCCTTTCTGTAATACAACTTTATTGGCATACGGATTTTTAGAATGATTAAGCAAAAAGTCATTAAAATTTTCTAAATTTCCGTCTAATTGCCATTTTTCTAATATTAATTCTTCTAGTAAATCTCTGAATATAACAGGTTTAGGTTCTTCAATACCCTCTAATGTTAATTGATTAGGGTTTGTTTCAATGACAGGTTTAGAAAATAAATCCACCATTCCATCTGTATCGCCTTGAAACTCAACTGAACCATCAGCTTTTTTTAAACCGAAATGTTGATAATTTATTAACTTTTCAGCCAGCCAGTCTTTTAAATAAAATTCAATATCGTCATAGAATAACTCTCTAACATAAGCTATTTGTTCGTCATTAATCCAATCAGCAGTTTCTTCTTCTTGAAAATTTAATTCTCCTTCATCATAATTAATATCTTCTTTTCTTACTGCTAATGTCTTTTCTTTTATCTGAACTCTATTGTCTTTCAGATGATTAAATATTTGTTCTTTTGTTACTTTTTCATTGTTGTCAAATAAATCATTTAACCCTGTCCATTTCATTTCATCTTCTTTAACGCCAGCTTTTAATAGCTGTTGTTTCATCTGCTGACTTGTGCCTTTTTCTTGTTTTAAATTTTTTGTTTCTTCAAAGGCTTTTGAGTAAAAACCATATTCATCTTTATCTATAACTTTGTTTGTGTCTAATGCTTTTCCAGCAACAGAAAGACCTTTGGCAATAGGTTTTGATACATCAAAGCCAGAAGTTAATGTAGCTCCGTCATCTGTGCCTTTTAAATAATTATCTGCTTGTTTACCTAAATCAACAATACCACGCCTAGCTCCTTCAATAACGTTTGGTAATCCAGCACCTATTCTTTCTCCAATAACTGCACCAGCTACAGCAGATGTAGCAAGCTCTCCTTTGTCTATACCATCTTGCATTTTCGCATCTACTTTAATATCTTGTCTGGCATAATTATCTACCACAGAGTACAACATCGCTTCAGCTCCTACGGCACCAGAAACTTGTGAAGGCTTGCTTAAAACTATTCCTTTTAAAACTTCCTTTAATGCGGCTTTCGTCATTTGCTGACCCGTATATTTGCCAGCAACGCCTATACCTAATGTTCCTAATCCTACTAAATTAAATGGGTCTGTAGCGACATTAAATAAGCCTTTAGTAAAATTGCTAAATGTCATTCCTTCTCGGTCTGCTGTTTCCATTAAATAATACATTGATTTTAAAACATTTTCGGGAGCATTATTTAATTGAGATACATTAATTGCTAATGCGGCTATATTATAATCAAAAGCTGACATAAAATTTACACCCCATTTTGCATATTCTTCTGCATTATCTAATGTCTTTGCTTTTGTTTTAAATTCTTCATTGCCTGGAATTGTTATTTCTGCACCAGATAATCCAGCAGTACCACCAGGAGACACATTCATATCTTCTTTAGCGGGAACAATTTTACTTCTGTTTAAATAATTATGTAAAATTTTAGAAGCAACAATCCAATTTGTATCTGTGATCTGACTTCCTTCTGGCATTTTTTTAATTTTATTTATGTTTTCTTTTGCATAAACCTCATGGGGAAGGGGAATATAATTGCTTCTAAACATATCATATTCATTAGCTTCTGGAGAATTTGGTTCTATTCCATCTGGGTACTCTCCCCACTTTAAAGGCGGTTCTCCTAAACCTTCTCTTACTACTCCCGTTATAGGATTTTTATATACAAAGCTATTATTAGATAATTGGCTTTCCATGTATTCATCATAAATTAAATCAAAATCTGTCATTAGTTTATCTTGTTACCTTCGTTTTCTTTGTTCCATAATTCTATTTTTTCTAATAAAATTTTATGAATTATACTTTTAGGATTTGATCTAACTTTGTTTTTTAAACCTTGTAAATTTCCGTAACCTCCATCAGTCAATTCTTTTTTTAAAGCTTTATTATTTTCAATGTTTAAATTTCCTACAATTAAATCAAAATTTTCTTCTACAAATTGTTTTGCTATAAATCCGTCTGGGTTCTTTCTTCTTTCAATAATCATTGCTTCTGTCATGGCATTTAATTTTTTCATCATTTGACCATTTTTATCAATGTTTGGATTATTATATAGCGGTATATTAAGTTTTGACCTTACAAATTTAAGAGCTTCATTAAAGTCTTTATCTAACCTTGCACCTAATTTTTCCTTATATGTAAGATAATCGGGGTAAGATAGTTTTTGTTTTAGTAAAGCTGTATTTAACATTCCCATAGTTAATGTTGTGTCCGCATCTATCAATCTACTTTCAAAACTCTCTTTATAAGCACTATCTGTAACAGAAGCATATTTAAAATTTAGGTTTTCATCCATTAACTCTGTCATTTCTTTTGCTTTAGTTGCATCTAAAGTTTTCATTATATTTATTTGTTTTTTAAAGATTTCTACTCCCTTTTCTTTTGTTATAGGGTCAATCATTAGCAATAGAGCATTTGATATACTATGTTCTACAATTCTTATATTTTCATCTCTCTTTTTATTATTATTTTCAATAATACTTTCTTCATATTGCTGGTTGTCATTAACTGCTTTAAAAGCAAGCTCAAATAATTTTTGTTTATCTTTGCCTTCAAGAACTGAATAAGCACTTTGCATAGATAAAGGTAATTCTTTAATTTTTCCATTCTTTAGTTTTTCATAAAGTAATGTTGGGTTTTTACTTTTAAAAATTGCTTCATAAAAAATGTTTTGAGAAACCTCTAAAACTCTTTTATCAAAATCATTTGCTATATCCTCAATTTCTGATCTTGAAGTTCCAGGTGGAATTTTTGATAATAAATTTGATTTTGAAAACTTTATAATATCTCTTGTAATGGCTATATTTTCTCCGTAGTCATTTTCATCTTCTGTTGGCAATCCATTTTCAATAAGTTTAGGAATTTCTATTGTTTTAAGATTTTGAAAAGCCAATTCAAACTTCGCTATCATTTCTTTTCTGGCATTAGATATATAACTTTTGGTATAAGTACTATATTCAGCATTTGCATATATACCAACTTTAGCTCTTAATTTTCTTGAAGTTGCTGGACTATCTTTCTCTATAGAAGAAGCAAAGCCATCAATAAGACTATCTAGCTGTAATTGAACTTCTGAAGGGTCTGTTCGGTTCTTTTTTGCATTTAAAATAATTGAGGAGATATTTAACTTTGCTTGATAGGTCATTTCATTTTCAGCAATTTCTAATGCTGAAGCTCTAGCGGCTTTACCAAAAACTGTGGTTTTATCTCCAGGTAAATTTAAATCATACCCATGTTCTTGTGCATCAAGTATCTGTTGTTTGGTAGGAGCATTTAAAGCTCCATATTCTAAACCCTCTGACTTTTTTTCGCTTTCAGCCCTGTTATAAAAGATTTTGGACATTTGATCTATAACTGACCCAATTTTGCTATAGCCTTGTGCCATAGCCTTTTCAGCCGCAAAAGATAATGTAGGAATATTTGTAACTAATCCTTTACTTTCATATCTTCTGTATCTTTCAGCCATTATCTAACTCCAGGCAAAAATCTTTTATAAGCCATTTGTCCAGTTATTGTTTTGCCAACTACACCAGTTTTCCCAAAATCGCTATACATTGGATTTAAAAATTTATTGCTTGTTGAAGAAGCCATAGCACTTCCACCTGGACCACCTAATTGTGCATAACCAGAAACGCCCATTCCGACTTGGGCTATTGCTGTCATCATGCCTACCTTTCTGGTTGTTTTAGCGGCTTGCATTAAACTTGCAGATTCGTATTCTCCCATTCTTTTAGCTATTGTGGCGTTATCTCTGGCAATCGTAAAATCATTAATTCCCATTCGTAAACCATAACCAGAAATCATATCTGGTGCTTCTCCCGACTTGTAAGGGTCCAATCCACCAGAAGATGCTCTTGCAACATTAGCCGCAATTACCTTGTTTGTTTCTTTTAAAATTTGTACGCCTTGTCTTTTGTAATTTAAGTTGTCTATTCTTCCTTTTAATTTTGCTTGATGAGCTTGTCCTTCTAATTGCCTTGCTTGAGCATTAGATGTCATTATCGTTGTTCCAGCACCTACAACTGCTGATATTAAATATAATTCTGCTCCACTCATTGTCCTACTGCCACCTTATAATCTAATGACAACACAGTTAAAAATACTGGTTGTGTTTGTGTTATTGTTATTTGTGCTTCTCTATTATAACCTCTAAATCCCATTGTTTTCTTTGGACCCGTAAATGTAGGAACACCGCCACCACCAGAAGCGGGATAAGTTTCTAAAGATATTACTGTATTATTTAAAGCTATATTCTGACTTCTGTATAAAATTGGTGTAACTTCAACAATTCTTCTTTTTTGACTTTGAACTGTGCCAGAAGGTAAATTTGGCTCAAAAGGCATTGTTTTAACTTCTACTGAAAAATTTATTCCAGCTTCCATATACGAAGTAGGTTGACTTGCTACTGTTACATTTCCCGAAGAAACTGTAACATTGGGGTCTACAATATCATCTCTAACAACTGAAACTAATTTGCCTTCTAAATGAGTATGACCGCTATATGTGGTTCCACTAAAACTACTTGTTTTTTGAACAGCACTATCCGTAGTAAAATCATCGTCAAAAACTTCTAAATAATATTTAATATCTCCAACAAAATTGGTAACAGCTAGCCTGGTAGAATCTGTCGTAGTAACTGTTACGTTGTCAAGCCCATTAACATCTCTAACTACACTAACAACATTTGATGCTGGATTAGCTACTGTTAGACCAGAAACAGCGTTTAAAGCTGTATAAATATTGTCTGCTGTTGTGTCATTGTTTGCATGAGGTCTAAAATAATGAGTGTTACCACTTGCGGCAGTTGGACTAGAAGCACCGCTTGCTTCAGATTGTAATGTAATAACAGTTCCATCATGCTTCGTAAAAGTTAGTTTAGTACCTACTGCTATATTTGCATAATCCGTTACAGTAACAGTTGCAGTTACATTTGTTCCTAATTCTCTTTTAACAACAGTATAAATATCATCTAAATCAACACCTACATCTAAAAAATCCCCATCAGTTTGAAGGAAAGATGGAGCTACAATGTTTTGTCCTTTGTTAAGTACAAATGCGGCTATTCCACCATTAAATCCAGTTGAAGCGGCTCTATAGCCCGTACTGGATGTTCCATTAACCACCATCAACAAATCTCCTTCTGTGGTGTCTGTAGCTGGTCGCAGAGCCATCTTTTGAGGGTCAATGATAAGATGAGAGGATAACAAACTTATATTGTTAGCCACATAAGACAGCTCCACATCTGAAAACAACATTTCCCGCAATGCTTTTCCTTGTCTTTGAATAAATAATGTTCCACCTTCTGCGGCTTGAGGTCTAATGTTTGCTTTTGAACCTCGTCTTGTTGCTGATTTTATAACAATATTAGAAGGGGTTATAGGGTCTAAATCTGCTTGAGGTACAAAAAATTCTGCACCAGAAGTAAAGATTTGCAAGTCTCTACCAGACCTTAAAGCGTTAATTGCATTAACGGAATCCGTTGTTAATGATACTTGTAAGGCATCATCATCTAAACCTTCATCAGCTTTGAAATCAAAATACTGTCCGACTTTACTTCCAAATAAAGTATTGGGTAGGGTAGCAGACCCACCAAAGAATAATCTCCCTTCGTGAAATGTGCAAGTTCTCGGATATCCTCTTGTTGCTGACCAGGCATCTTCATACCCCGTTTCCAGCTCCCATGCACCAGAAGCTATAGCTACATCTTTTTCAAAGAAAGGTGTATCTGTTACGACTTTAACTACTGTTCCAGAAGTGTATTCAATAATTCTAGCTCTACCAAATCCGCTATTAACATTTATATATTGATCTACATGACTAGATGTAAAGACAGAAGAACTGGCAGTTACATTAACTGTTCCATCCGTTGCATCTGGTGTAATCGTAGCACTCGGATTGCTTGTTGCTTTAGTAAATTGTGCTTTGGGTTTTATTAATGTAATTGCCGATGCTGTCCATGTTGCATCATTGGCTCCTCTAACTAACTTAAAAGGTAATAAATTTTCATGGACACAAATTAATGTGTCTGCTGATTGGGTAAAATATAATTTTTTTAAATCATAATTAGATACTGAATACATTGTTCCTACGCTGTAATCTAAATAACTATTACCAGAACCATTAATATTTGTGATTAATGTTTGGTCGGCATAGAAACGAAATCGTATTGTGTTCGCAGTATTATAAGCTGTTGCCACAATCATAAAATTTTGTGTCGTTGTAAACTCAAAAGGGATAAGCATAACGCCATTAGCCGCATTATCACTTGTAATATCTAATAAAAATTTTAATCCAGGTCTGCGACTAAATCCGCCTTGTGGCTCAAACAATACATTCTTTGCTGTAGCTACTGCTGAATAATATTGTTTTAAATCTATTCTACCTCTTAATAAGGGGTCTATTTCCCCTAAAGTGAAATTTGATTGATATTGTTGTATTCTGCTCATCTAACATCCGTAAGTAAGTAATCCTGGATATTGGATGGTGTTTGACCCGCACTATCAATATTTACCGCTTGTCTAAAATAACCACCTCTATAACCTTCAACTGCCACACCTAAAGCAACACCTCGCCAATATTCTGATTTTGTTGTTTGATCTGTTAATACTTCGGCTAAATGCCAAGCAAGTTGATAAGCTAATAATTGAACAAAGTATGAAGGCATATTACCTTCAGCTACTTCTTTTTGATAATCTAAAAAGATACTCGTTTCATTTGTTAATAAAACTGCATATCCACCAGTAGCTTGACCTATTTCCCATGTTTTAATAACTGGAGAACCGCTATTTGAGCTTGTTCGTACAGCTCTAGGAACGCCAGTAAGCATATCGTTTGGCAATAAATATTGGTAATCCCATTCGGAATTAGGGGTTTCGCTATCTCTTGATAATTCTTTTTTTGCGATTGTGAAGCTCCAGGCATACATAGCCATTGTAGACTTTTTAACATCATTATAAATAACGTTACAAGCATTGCCCGTTAATGAACCATCTGTAAACGAAGTGATACTTTCAGCTCCTAAAAGTAATAAAGACTTATTACAAATACTAACTGCGGTATCTCCAGATGCCATTTAAAACTCCCTTTAGATAGGGCATCCGAAGATGCCCTAAAAAATAAACAACTAACTAGTCTGAATCTGTAGCGGCTAGTGTTGTTCCATCAGTTACATCAACAACGCCACTAGCGTTTGATACTACATACACTAAAGTCGCAACATAAGTTCCGCCAGTTGATGTATTACAGAAGATCAAATCTCCTACAGATACTTCATCGCTGACATCGTTAAAATATGCGGCTGTGTTTACAGTAGCTATCGTGTCGGTTGTTGTATAAGACCATACTTGAGGTGCAGTTCCTTTTTTGGATTGCCCTCCGATTGGATTCCATCCAGCTCTAGCAAACGCCATATTAACTCTCCCTCGTTGTAATATCGCAGATACCATCAGCATCAATAGCTACACCGCCCATTGAGAGCATTGCTGTAACTAAAAATGAAGTCTTTTCTGCAATATAATTAATTTCAGTTTTAGGAGCTATACCAACAGCACATCCTATAGCAGACTTATGAAAAGCGAAATTAGTTCTATCATTAGAACCATCTTTAGTTAATCCGCCTTCATCTCTATCGCCTAGAACATGAATGGTAAATCCCATAAACTCTCCGACATTACCGCCACCTTGTGATAATGCTTTAATAGAAGCATAATCGGCACTAACAGCTCTTTCATCAGCAAGTAAACTTGCTAACCCAGAAGCGTGCATAATTAAATGCCTATCAGTAGCTGGAACATTTTTTGTATTTAGCTTTTCTGCCGCAGTAACAATTTTTCCAACATTCATATCGGAAGCTGTGCTACTTGAAGTGTCGGTATTCACACTATTAGCTACAGTTGAACCAGCACTAGCCGCTAATAAAGCATCTAGTATTATTTGGTCTTGCCTTCTTCCGATTGCTGAACCTACTACTTGAGCAAGCTCTCGTCTTTCGTCAAAATTGACTTTTTGTTGGTTGAATATATCGCTATATTCGGCGGCAACATAATCAGTAAGGCTACAGCTCACAGTTCCAAAAGATGTATTAAGTGGAGTTACATCAGTTTGTGGAGTACGAACAATAGCTTGACCTTTGCCAATGGTAGGGAAGTTTACTGTGTTTCCCTCAACACCAGTTCTCATTCTACAGACACCTTGAAGTTGAGCCGTTGCTTGGTAGGCTTGTTTGACCTCTTGATGAAAAAGTTGAACGAAAGCTGTTGATAATCCAGTAGACATATCATTCTCCTAATTAAAATTAAAATTTAAACAAACACCTTTGAGTTATTGGAAAATTCCAGCTCTGGCTACACAGTTACGCTATGCAATCGGTATATTTCTATACGCCAAAGGGTCTAAAAAGATTATCCTTAAAATTATTTTTACATTACAAGGTGGAGCTTGTAAAGACAAAAAGTAACTTACAGAGTTTATCCAGTTTGTTTTTTTCCATATCTCTGTTCAAATTCCTTTTCAATTTCCATTGTAAAAGACCTGTCATTCCCATATCTTTCATCGCCCATTTTAGATTCCATCCTTGCTTGAAACTCTGCTTCAGTTTCCTTTGGCGTTGCTACATCAGTAGTAGGGATAGCTCTTGTTTCTCCCATTAAAGCTCTTAATTTTTGTAGGGTTTTTTGTCCAGCCGCAGTATAAGCTAATACAGAAATTTCTTCTCTTTCTTCGTCATTAAGCAATCCTTTATTGTGCAAACCATTCGCCCACAATTTATTAGATTTTATAATTTCATTGGCATTAGGACCTAATTTTTCTAATTCAGCTTTTTCATCTGTTTCATAATTTTCTTTAACTTCTCCGCTTGTCTCAACAATGCTTTTAACTAGATCGTCAAATGCTTTTTGTGAAACCCCGTTATCCTTCGCCCAATCAATATATTTTGATACAATGGGGTCATCTACAGCATAACCTTTAGATTTTAGCGTTTCCGTTTCGTATTCTTCTGGTGCTTTGTGCTTGCCTTGTGAGAACGCTTTTTCAAGCTCGCTATGTGATTTGAAGATTGCTTCTTCTCTGACTTCTCCTTTTTTAGCATCCCAAAACTTTTCTGGAATATAATCTGGCTTATCTCTAGGAGTTGGCTCTTTAGATTCAGAGCTAGTATTTTCATCCTCTGCAAGATGCGGAATATTTGTAACATTAACATTCTCATTTTCAGCGTTTTTATTATTCTCATCTGATACCTCTACAGTTGCTTCTAATCCTTTAAACCCTTCACTTTCTTGGGGTTGTGCTTGTGCTTGTGCTTCTGCCATAATTCCTCTCCATTCTTTGATTAATTTCCCTAATGATGCTGTTCTGTCCTTCTCTTGCATAACCAAAAGAAGGCTCCGCACCTGGAACCCAAGCTGGCTGATCTATTGTTTTTTTCTTCAAATAATCTAATACGATTTGACCAGCCTTTGTTTGAAAGCATTGTGAAAATGCTATATCCAAATCATTTTGTTCATTTATATTTTTTCTAAAAGGTTCAACATTTGAATTAACGCCATCCCATCCAGGAGAATTAATTGATGTTATTTTATCAAATTGTGAAGCCATAAATTATCCTTCTTGTGGTTGTTGCTCTGGTGGAGCTTCGCCTTGACCTTCTTGCTGTGCCATCATTTGCTGTTGAGCAATTTGCATAGTTTGTTGAAGTATTTGCTCTCGTTCTTGCGGTGTTGTTCTTAATTCTGCTGGTATTCCAAATTGATCTGCCAAATAATCGCCTACAGCATCTAAACGAAGCATACTGCCACCAACTGGTCCTAACTGCTGTGCAATTTGTAAAAACCCTAAAACATCATTTACTCTGTCCATATTTGAAGCCATAGCAAGCGGAGAAACGGGAATAACAGATACTTGTAACCCATTGACTTTTAATGGCAATTCAATCATGCCTAGCTCATCCATAAGCTCTAAAGTACGCCTTACAATCGGCATCATAGTTTCACTAATAAGCCTTCCAAAAGCGGCTCCCAAGTTTTGCTGTAAGTTTTTCATCAATTCAATAATTTCTGTGGCACTTCGGGCTGACATATTCTGTGGTGGCAAGCTATCATCTAAAAGCATTTGTTTTATATTTTGCCTTAAATCATTCATTAAAATTTGTGAAAGGTTAGGGTCTCCAGAACGATTAAGAGGTTGCAGAGAAGGACCTCTAGCACCACCATTTGAGCTTACACCTATCACAGCTCCAGGAGTAATGGATATTGTTTGGGGATTCAATACACCATCATCTACAGCAGTAAACACACCACCGATGGATATAGAAGCATTTTTTAGTGTAAGCTCTGTAACCTTGTTCAAGGTCTTAACATCTGGTAAGGCATAAAGACAAGGACCTCTACCCAGAATTTCATTACTTGCTTTCATGTATCTTGAGACAACAAAAGGAAAACTTTTTAGCGTTCTACTAACTAATTTGTGATCTCCTTCCATTGTTGAAATGCAATAATAAATAAACCCTTCATTTTCATAAGTAGCTTCTAGTAATTCAATTTTTTTGGTAACATCTTCTGTAAATTTATCTGATACTTCTTTTGGTATTTTAATATCTGGAAACTCTTTTTCTAAAACATTAAAGGGTCGTTTCATTTTTCTATAAACAGTATTTACGCTTCCATCTGGTCCTTCTTCAAAAGCAATGTGAAAAGATGGCACAGCAGTATAACGAATAGGGGAAACTTCATCTCCAGGCTGAATCAACATAACTGCTGTTCCAACTGCTAAATCCAGTAAAAATTCGCCCATAGCCAAATCAAAACCAGATTGTTTCATTACAGCAAACATTTTCTCATTGTAGCTTTCTAAAATTTGCTGAACTTCAATGTGTCTTTCTTGTGGTATTTCCGAACCATAGGTTAATCTGCACCAATCTCTTTGTGGTGGGAATAGGGAGCTTTGAATACGATTTGCAAATCTGGCGGTGGAATGAATGGCGGTACTATCAAAAACCCGTTTCATTTTATCTTGTCCTGGAACATCGGCTTCGTAGTAACCATCATAAAGATTTCTCATCGGTAAGCAGTATTCGTAGGCTTCCTCATAAATTGCACGCCAATTTTCTTTATGTGTTTCTGCGATTTTATAACGCTTTTTTATTTCTTTAATTGATAATTCAGCCATTTAATCGCCTTCTTTTTCTTCTGTTTCTTGATCGCAAATCGGACATTTCCATTCGCTGTAACGCTTATCTTCTTTTATTAGAGCTACCTTGCATCTTGGACACATAAGAGGTAACTCCCTAAATTTAGGATTGCGAACAAATGTTTTAGACATTTCTCGGATTTCTACCAGCTCCGCTACCTAAAGAAGTTTGATTAGGTACATTTCCTAATGCCGCACCGCCTTCTCTTTGTGTCATAAGCTGTTGTGTGCCACCCGTTCTTCTGGCTCTATTTCGTGCCGCTATTTTTCTTCTTTCTTCATTTTCTTGTCTTTCCACTCGTCTTTCTTGCTCATCTACCTCTGGTGTAGGTGGTGGAGTTGATGAACCGCCGCCAAATAATCCGCCCATTAAAATAACCTCGCATATAAATAATAAGTTTCTCCGTTTAAGCCATAATGTTTCATTTCGGCTTCTCTCTTAAAATAACATCGTTCAGCCCATTTGACAGCTCGTACATTTAGTGAATTTGTAGTGAACTGTAGCCTTTTTATTTGGTATTTGTTTGCATAAAGCTCAAAAAACCTTAAAGAAGCTCGGTGCATAGAAAGTGTTTTTCTATCAATTCTATCTGATGGAATTAGCCATGCTTCAGCAACACCTTTCCAAAATTCCCAAACACCAAACATTGCATAAATAGTTCCATCGCCAATGGCGGTATAAGCCATGCCCGTTTCAGCATATCTATAAAAATTTTCTAAATTTTTCGGGTTTTTATTAAAATTATCTTGGTCAAATTTATTTAGATCAATTAACTCAATATGAGCTGGATGCCATCTGACAATTTTATGTCTGGGATAATCCATTCTCATAACTTGATTTAATTCAAGAAGCGAAAACATCAAAATCCAAAACTTTAGCTTTATTGGGTTTAAAATTATTAAATGGGGTAGGTCGCTTTGTCATGATCTTATGTTCAGAACCCAAGAGACAATATCCCGCCGCATCCCCGACATGGGAGTGCATATCTTTATGTGGCACATCTCTAAATCTTTCTTGACCAGCTCCCATAGAAACTCGTTTAAAATGATAACCACCAGCTAACGATTTTCTTAAACGAACACATTTTTTATCAATTAAAAAGCCTGGTTTACCTTCAATCAATCTTCCCATCGGAATTGCCAGAGCTTCCCGTCTAACTTTAAAATCATTTGTCGCAGTAGGTTGAGCCAGCAAGCCATGAGTTCTTAAATGGGAAAAGGCGGTGCTTTCATAAATAAAATCTCTTTGCATACCTGCGGGGTCTCCCCATATCATTGTTTCAAATTTAGGAAACCGCATTTCAAGTTCAGACTTTAAGATACTACAAAACCTTTCCAAGCCCATATCATCTGTTACCAGCTCATGTAAAACTTGCCATCTACCATTTTTCAATCGTTGAGCAAAAACTGCGGCTGGGGTCAAGCCAAAGTCTAATCCAATTTGCAAGGGAACAGTAGGGTCGGGTTCAAGGTCTACTGCCATTAAGCTATCGTTATATTCCGCCCAAACGGGTTTTCCTTCTTGCACAAAGGTATATTTACCTTCGGCATAACATCTAATCCAATCAAGGTTTTTCCCGCCCATAAGCTGTGAATAATAGCCTTGCGGTAGGTTTTTAATATTTTCGGCTTTCTTGTTTTCTTCCCACCATGAACCCGATTGAAACATATAACCTTTTGCTTCGGGCATTTCATCGGGTATTTCTTCCAGAGGAACTTCTATAACTCCGCCAGGTTGTCTAAAAAATTCCCAATAAAATTTTCCTTTCGGTCTTTCTTTTTCTGCCAGGCGATAATACCAATGGTCGGAATCACAAGGGTTGGTGTCCATAATCACACCCCGCCAAGTTGGACCACCATCAGCTTTAGTCGGGTATCTACCAACTCTATGTGTTAAGCCTTGCACAACTGCAACGGGCAACTCTCTTGCTTCGTTTACCCATGCACCCGTTAATTCTAATGACAGCAATTTACGAACATCTTTAGGAGCATCTAATGCTAAAAAAATAACTTCACAATCTATGCCAGCCGCACCACCTCTAGGCGGTAATTTTATATGATGAGTAATCGGCGGAGAATGATGAACATTACCCCATGTATGTTCGGGTAAAAGTTCCAGCCAAGTCTTTAAAGTTGTTGTTTTAAGCATAGGATAACTGTTTCTAACGATTGCAAACCTCGTATATTTTATCCCATCTCTAGGGCTGGGTTTCTGCTCTATAGCTCGCCTAAATAATTCGGCACAACAAGCATAACTTTTTCCGCTTCCTACTGGACCCATTAACCCTCTAACAAAAGCCTTTGACTTCATAAATTCAGCTATCGTAGGAGAGGTGCTAAAGTCTAGTTTTAATCCAGGTGTTTTCTTTTCCATAACAATTCGCAACCCTCATGCTCTAAAGAAATCTTTTTCATTTCCTTACTATTTTTCATCATAACAACATATAGCTGAACATGAGGGTATTCCCATAAATTCTAATGTTTCAATTACCAACAAACCCGCAAGAAGTAATACTAAAATCGTATGATAGACATTCCACAAAATTTCATAATTATTTTTTTTCATTTGGCATGACCATTTCTACGTTAACTACTGCGGGCTTATCACTCTCTTTTTCTTCATCTAATAACCCAGCACTCTTGGCTAGTAATTGCATTAAACGAACCTTGTCATAAAGCTCAACTTCTATCTGATCGCCTTGTCTAGTCGGCGTAACCTTGATCTTCTTAACAGCGTTAAGAGCTTTCTCTGGTATATCCTTAATCTCCTTAATGCTAACATGATTGTTCTCCCAATTAACAATATCCGTTATCTTCGTTGAAGCCATTTCCAGCATTGCCATCGCCAAAGCATCCCGATTATCATAAATTAACCTAGAGCCTTTTAAACGCTTCTGAATTTGACCTATACCGCCAAACCTTCCAACTTTCGGTGTAACCCTACTCATCAAATGGATTGTCGCTTAATTTAATCTCATCTGAACCATTGCCTTTCGGTTTCTGTTCAAATATTTGTAAAAAAACTTCGCCTTCTGTATTTGGCAAGGGTAGACATTCTAACTTGATAGAACTTATCCTTCCGTTCTTTTCAAACGCTACTCCTAAATTACGCCAGTAAGTCTTTCCTTCCTTACCAGGTTTTGCTTGCATAACATCATAAATCATAAAAACTCCTTTGATGTAAAAGTGAAAAATATTTTTGTGTTATCCCCCATCGTATACGACACCCCACCCCCCCCAAAGGGTCGCTTTTTGTGCTGGTCAAACTGTAAAGGAACCTACACAGTTTATACATTCTGTAAACTCCTTGCTGTTTTTTTAATTATATCCTGGACATCCATTGGTTTATCCTTGTTCTTCTTCCTAGCAATGAACCATGCCAGGCTTTGAGGTGGTGTCTTGTTGTTATTCCTATTCCATTCTACTACAGATGTTGCATCCTTTTCAAATGTTTCTAATGTATATCCACAATTCAATAAGTCTCCAGCTAATTCCATCTGTCTGAAATCGTAACTCCAGTTCGTGCCATAGTTCGCTTTGACGATATTCATGTAAGCATTACATATTTTCTTTTTTTCAATATTATTAATATTATTATTAATAGTTAAATTAGAAGTGTTATCTACAAGCTGTGCCTTGTGATACTTTACAAGCTGGGGCTTGTTTTTATGTTCATGGTTTACAAGGTCGGGCTTGTGATACTTTTCCTCTTTTACAAGGTGTGGCTTGTGAACCTTTGGCTTCATTATGCCTTTAATAATAGGGCTATCTAATCCATTTCCCAGAGCTATCCAATCTTGTTCTGTTTGACTTGTAGCCAGGAACTTCTTGACATCTTTTAGGACAGAATCAAAAGGGAAGTATTGCTGTTCATCTTTCAGTAGTTTCTCTGTTATTTGTTCAGCATATTTAATTTGTTTATCTGTTAATGGTCTGGTTGTTTTTGTTTCTAATGGCTTTATTTTATTAAGTGTTTCAATAGCTACTGTATCATCTCCTTCAGTTGAATTAGCGATAGCTTGTGCCATGTTCATTCTAGGGTCATAAATCATTCGCCATTTAGCACCTTGTTTGCCATAGTTTCGCCTTTTATCTTCCCGTCTTACTTTCTCAATATAGCCAAACTTTACCAGCTTAACCATGTGCTGTGATACTGCTTGTTGTGAGCTTTCAATAATGGATGCAATGAGTGATTGATTGCAGAAGAATATACCACCTCTAGCTGAAGCATGAGCCGCACAAAGAGCTAATACTCTGAATGTAGTAGGGAACTGATTAAACCTTGTATCGCCAAATGCTCTGGCTGGAAGGACAATATGTGGTCCAGGTGCTTGATGTTCTCCTACTGGAGCATCACGAATTGGGTCTGGTGTTATCTTTGATTTAAGCATCTGGTATTAATTCCACTTTCCGATATGCACTAGGGCTTATTTCCACGACTTTTGTGCCTTTATAACACGCTTCAACAAGTTTCTTCTTCAGCTTATAAACATCTGTTTTAAAGCCTTTAACATCCTCATAGACAAGACATCCGACAGCTCCTTGTGGTGTTAGCTCCTCTTGATCTATATAACTGAAATCAGCAATATATGTGCAGACCTTAACGCCATTAACCATACAGACTATTCTTGGATGAACTTCTAAATGTGATATTTCGCCAGCTTCAAACTTTGGCTTTAATGTATGTTGATAATGCTTGGCTTCAGCTAAACTATCAAATGTGTAGCCATCCAGCTTTACTTTCTTATTTTTAAACTTTGACCTGGAGTTAGGAAACATAACCAGCTACTTTTTGTACTTTTTTAAGTTCATTCTCCTTTTCACTAGAGCCATCAAGAAGTTCTTTTTCCAAGATGACCTCAACAAGCGTTGATGCTGATCTGTGTTCTTGCTTTGCTTTTTCCTCAATAGCTCTTTTAAGCTGTTGGGTAACTCTGCAAAATAATACGACTTTTTCACTCAACTTTATCTCCTTCTGCAATTTTAATAGCTGATAATAATTCTGCGGCAACTTGTGGCACGATACTATTCCCTAATGCTTTCAACTTTTTTGTCCTATCTTTTTGGTTTTGGGTAACTCTTGGGATGTCTTTTGGTTCTTCGGAGAAATGTCCAGATAATGCTTCGGATAACCCATCAGCCATGTAACCCAATCTGCGTTCAGTTGTTGTGGTTTCTTTTCTTTGTTGCTCAAATACTGAACTGCTACATCTAGTGTGTCGTAACTGATCTTCCCATTTCTTATCCTTCCCCCTTCGTAACCCCCCTTGTGATCTCTTGTTGATGGTGTCGGAAACATCTTTTCTGGATTGAACACTTGTGCTGTCAAATTGTTTTGATGATTTGTTCTCCATTTTTTTGTTGCTTTGTTGCTGTCTTGAACTGTAGGTGTGTTCCAAAGTGTTGGGTACATCATCTTCACCGTCATTGACAGATTCTTGGGAAACACAGCCAAACCCTCGTCTTTCCTTTTTTTCTGCCTTTTCATCCAAGCCTCTACTGACTCGTCTATTTCCTTTGCTCTTGGTGTTGGGTACATCATCATGGTTTTCTGATCTACTTGTTCCCGCAAATTTGAAGGTTTTTTTCTTCCTTTTCTTTGTCCTTGTTGTAATTTCTTCGTTGCTTCCTCTGATCTTGGCGGAAGATAATCCATTGTGTTCGGAGTAGCCAATAATCCACACTCTGTCTCGTCTGTGGGGAGCATTTTTGGCACAAGCTGGAATAACAAACGATTGTACGGAGTAACCTTCATTTTCCAAATCAGTTTGCACTTGTTCGAATAAAACCCCTTTGTTGATGTTAATAAGACCTTGCACATTTTCTCCAATGACCCATTTCGGTTTGCAATCTTGTATAATTCTAAACATTTCATCCCAGAGCCACCTATCATCTTCTGTGCCTTTTTGTAATCCAGCTTGACTAACTGCTTGGCATGGGAACCCTCCCGCAACAATATCAATTTTTCCAAGTCTAGTTGCATCTATTGTCCTAACATCATCATATATCGGTACATCTTTCCAATGTTTCCGAAGAACTTGTTGACAGAATTTATCCTGTTCACAAAAGGCAACTGTTTCATAGCCACCAACAAGTTTTTCTGCGGCATAACTAAAGCCACCAATCCCACTAAATAAATCAAGTAATCGCACAAATTGTTATCCTTCTATACAAACTCTGAAACATACCTATTGACTATTGATAGCAAATTGCTATATTAATTAAAAGCCATACAAATAGTGAACGCTACAAACAGAGAGGAAATTATGATTAAATTTATTAAATGTGGTTATTGCGGTTCTAAAGTATCAACGAAAGAAGCATTAGAATTAGAGTATTGTCCAGAGTGTGAAGAAGAATTGGATATACCAGATGAATGTTATGAATATGAGGAGTTATAATATGCAGAAAACGATAAGCATTAATAAATACCAGCTTGAATTGTTAGTGGAGTGTTACAAGAAAGCGGTTAGGGAAGATAAAGAAGTTTTTATCTTTGATGGGAATGAATTTTATACGCCTTACGCCAGGTATTTAATTCAATATTTAAGTAATCAATTTAAAAAGTCGCATAATATATAGTGGAGTTGAGTAATGAATAAAATTAAATGCGAAAGCAAAATGAAAGAGTTAGGTGTTTGGTATGATTTACACATTGGAGATGATGGTTATCAAGTTGGCATTTACCCAACAAAAAAGCACCATTGGTTTCCATTAATAGGTGTTCATAGCACTTGGTTAGATACAATGGGAGACTTTGAATATAGACCAAAAATGAAAACAGTTTGGGAAAGTGTTTGGACCCAATTACAAGATGATCTGCAATCTGAATATTGTGGATGCAACGATTGTTTAGTGGGAGCAGAGTAATGTTAAGACCAGAACATGGCAAAGCCAAAAAAGGGAAATTTTGTGCATTAGTAAGAGTTTCTACTGATAAGCAAGAGGTTGATATGCAAATTCACGCTATTAAGGAATATTTAAATGGCGGAGATCATACTGTGCAATGGTATAAAGAAGAAGATACATCGGGAAGATTGCCTTTTTCGGAAAGACCGATACTACAGCAAGCTATTCGTTATGCCAGAAAAAATCAAGCAACATTGATTGTCTATTCATTGAGTAGGCTGGGGAGAAGGAGAGGGGATGTCCTTAACTTCTTTGATGATGTTATTTCGCAAGGCAAAATTAAGTTTGTCTGCCTGGATATGCCAATGCTAGATGAAACGACAGTAGGTTTCATGGCGGTATTAGCCCAGCATCACAGTTCAGTTATTCGTAAAAATACAAAAGATGCTTTAAAGCGAATTAAAACGGAAATTGCTGAAAAGGGAAGTTATGTGTCCAGAGCTGGCAATAAAATCAAGAAGTTAGGGCAAACTATGAACCCAGATATTGCAAAAAAGGGCGGCATAGCTCAAGCCAAATCTGCTGATAAATTTGCTGACAATTTTATTCCCAATATAGAAAGGGGTTTAAAGCTGGGTCAATCGTATCGTGAGATTGCGATGGATTTTAATAGACGGGGTTATAAAACCAGGAGAGGTGGCGATTGGCATCCTTCTACAATTAGAAATATGATTAAAAGAGGAGAGAAATCATGACAAAGCAAGACGATAAGAAGCTCTATAAATTAAAAGAAATCAGTAAGTTCGTAGAAACATCTAAAAATGAAAGTGAAGATAGTTATGTGCCTACACTTAAAAAGATACTTACCAAAAACCAAGCAAAAATACACACGATTGGTAAGCCAAAAGATGAAACTGTAGAGGATATGTATAATCATTTAGTTAATGAAGCTGTTAAAGCGAATTGTTTAATGGAAATAGAAGTTTATGTTGCCAGGTTAGAGAGAAGGATTAACAGATTGCAACGCTATTTTAATTCAACTTACTTGCGACAGATATTTGCTAGAGTATTAGTGTTAGGTCGGGCTACCAACAGACTTTACACTATTTCAGAGATTTGTGATGTGTTACAAGCATCAAGACAAGCGGTTTCTAAAATGGTTGAAGAAACAGAAGCGGAAGGTTGGTGCAGAGTTTACAGAGACAATAATCGTGTGCAAGTTCAAGCATCCGGCGAACTTTATTCGGGTCATGTAGATTATACTTTGTGGAGAAAAGAGCTGGCAAGAACGATTACTTTAACGCCGCAACAAGACCTCATTCGCTTTACTGAATTAATGTCAAGTTACTTTACACATGAGGGGTCTGAAAGTGTAAAGCCAGATGCTATTGATAATCAGTATCAAGACGATAACATATAGAGTACAGAAAGCAGACATTATGGGTTCATATAGAAAACGAAAGATATACAGACATGAAATTACGCTTGAGATGATGAAAGGCATATCGTTACGCTTTGTAAAGCGATTATCGGTGCCATTATTTCATCCCTCTCATGCAAAGCAGATTGCTGATATATTTGCTGAAGGAGCAGAAGAATTGCATAGAATAGATCGTTTAAAAAATTTACGCCAGGTTGATAAATTAATCCAATCGCATTGGACATTATCACAAGTTAACTTTAAACTATCTGCTATGGAACCAAATGACCCTAGACCAAGAGGAAGTGAACTTGGAGATTATACTGAAAATGGTTGGGCTGACAGAAATGGTCTTGATGAGCTTGATGAAATGTTAACAAAAGAGGAGAATAACCATGAAACTAATCCAAAATCAAAGGCTGGAAGGTACAGCCGCAGATTTGACGGAAACAATCGGAGTTACTACAAATCTAAAGAAGAATAACTTTAACATCCTCTCTAGGTTTGAGACCAAAGAAAGTATAGTTTGTCGCATAATATATAATATCTTTGAGTTCTTTAGCAATCTTCCTTCTGGTGTAAAAGTTGTATTGTCTGGAACAATATTTTTACTCTTACTGATTGAAATATATATACTAATCATGTTTCTTTGTTTAGTCAACGATAAGTGTTTCTACACTTATTTTGGGAGTTGAGCCATGCCAAAGTTAACTATAACGGGTTCTGAAATAGGAAGCTCTGAAACTCCAGCAATAGTATTAGGTAATGATGGTTATAATGCCAATCAAGATATATTGCAAAGACATAGAGATGCAAGAAACAAAGTAGAGAGGATTGATAGTCATAAAAGAAAGAAAAATGCTTTGATTAGGGGAGATCATTTAGAACCTAGCGTTGCAAATTGGGCTTTAGATGAATTAAAATTTATTAATCCTTCATCAGAAATTGATATGTGGGAGCCAAAGCAAGCCTTTACTTTTCCAGAAGGAAAGATGGGAGCTTCTATTGATAGAATAATAGATGTTAAAAAACAGCCCGTCATTTTTGTAAGAGATGAACAAGAATTTGTTTTTGAAGGACAAGGCATTGTTGAAATCAAAACAGACTTTTATCATCAAGATAGATTAAGACCATCTTGGGTAATACAAGTTCATCATCAATTTATATGCTCTGGTTTAGATTGGGGTATTGTTGCTTGCTTATCTCAAAAAGGACAATTAAACCTTTATCCTATAACGATTAACCAAAATTTGTGTAAAGTTATTATTCAAAAGGTTGCTGAATTTTGGGAAATTTTAGATGCGGATAAAGATTATCCACCTATAAAAGAAGATACCAAAGAATTTGTAGATATTAAAAAGGCTTTGCCAAAAACTAACCATGACTTTTTAACGCTATGTGAAAATTTTACTCATGCTAGTCAAGAAGAAAGAAAATGGAAAAGGGCAAAAGAAACTGCAAAACAAGCTATAGCTGATGCTATGGATGGCTTGCAAATAACTCATGCCAAGTATGATAACTATGAAATTATTTCAGACATGGTAATAAAGAATAGAACGAAGCAAGTTGTTACAGAAGATAAATATGAAAGTCATAAATTTAGTGTAAAGGAGAAAATTAATGGGTAATAATTTAACGTTATTAGAACCAAAAAATTTAACAGAAGCTATGGAGTTTAGCAAAATGTTAGCGACATCTGGTTTAGTTCCAGATAGTTATAAAGGAAAGCCAAGCAATGTATTAGTTGCTATACAATGGGGTTATGAAGTTGGTCTACCACCGATGCAAGCTCTTAATAATATTTCAATTATAAATGGAAGGGCTAGTATATGGGGAGATGCCATGCTTGCAGTATGTCAAAAACATCCTGGCTTTGCTGGAATGGAAGAATGGCTGGAAGGAGATACAGCTTTTTGTAAAGTTAAAAGAAAAATTAATGATAATGTTCAAGAAACAATCGGACAATTTTCTAAAGATCAAGCCGCAAAAGCAAATTTACTAGGCAAAAATAC
>CEVZ01076159.1_pt1 | contig 21643 bp, 24 predicted proteins | sample 361371 | NCBI WGS metagenome assembly CEVZ01 (sample SAMEA2620217, study PRJEB7988) | marine metagenome | isolation source: saline water (ENVO:00002010), including
GGTGACCAAGATTATAATTTGGGGATTACTAAGTTCGATGGTCATAATCACCCTACTTCACCTATTTTACCAACAGGTTGGCAATACCAAGATTCAATTAATGATTATGTTGGGGTTAAATTTGATGAATGGGATACGAATGTAAAAGATTCTCCTCATTTAGAATATAAAAAAATATTTTTAGATGCTGTAGAAAATAAATTTCATGACCACGCAAGGTTTCATATACAGCCAGAAATTACTGGTTTGGAATATAAATTTAATATTATGCATATGTGGTATCACCAAATGTTTAAATCAGATTATATCAGTTGGGATAATCATCAATGGTGTCAATGGTCTGCAGTATATTTTATAGAAGTACCACATCAAAAGTATATTACAGAATTTTTAAATCCTGAAACGCAAGAAATTATACAACCTAAAGCTAAGGAAGGAGATATGCTTATATTCCCTTCTTGGTTATTACATCGTGCCCCTAAAATGGAAACGAATGAACGTAAAAGTATTATAGCTTGGAACATGGACGTGTGTTATGTATTCCCAAAAAATCATATTGAGAGTTTAAAAGAATCACACCCAAATAATTGGAACTATAGTTTTCCACAAGTGGGGGTAGCGTAATGCCTACAGGACAACAACCATATCCATTTACATATAGAGTTCCTTACATTGCGAATGGTCAGCAACCTAATATAGTAAACAAACAAACTCCAAGTATTGCGAACGCACAACAACCGTATCCGTATCAAGCTAGTAGTCAAACACCTTATATTGCTAATAGTCAGTCTCCGTTTACATATCAGAGAACTGGAAGGAACCCATTTACATATTCTAGACAAGGTAGGACTCCATTTACATATCAAGCAACAGGTAGGACTCCAGCGACATATCAGGCAAGACAGCCTGGAACATATCAGAGAACAGGTAGGACACCTACTACATATCAAGCAAGACAGCCTGGAACTTATAGAAGTCCTGTAAGTGGACAACAACCTTATATTGCACAAGCAAGACAACCAAACATTTATCAGGTTCCTTATGCGACACAATATACGTTCCAACAACCGTATCCATATCAGGTAACTTATACAACAACTAGAAGTATCGGCCCTCTTGCGAAAGTTAAAGGGGTATTTGTGAATGATGGTGGAACTTTAAGGAAATTGGATAAAGTTTATGTTAACGATGGGACACCTACTGTAAAACAAATTCACCAATCTGTTCCTTCGGCACAGTATCAAACATAATTTGGACTAAATAGTATTATGGCCATTATTGCAAACATTTTTATAGACCAAGGCGCAGATTTCTCAATAACTGTAGATGTATCTGATGTAAATGGTAATCAGTTAAATTTAGCGGGATATACTGCGGCTGCACAAATAAGAAAGACCTATGAGTCTTCAACACTTAGTGCAACTTTCACCACAGCTATATCAAGTCCAACAACAGATGGTCAGGTAACTTTGTCCTTAACAGATACAATAACTAAAGCATTATCGCCAGGCAGATATGTATATGACTTGGTAGTAACAGACAGTTCAAATATATCTACTAGGGTAGTAGAAGGACAAGCAATCGTAACACCAGGCGTAACGAGGTAACATTATGGCAATTAAAGGAACATTAAGTAGAGTCGCAACTATAGGCGGAAACGTTGTTGGTACTGGACAAGTTCGTGCAAAACAAGTTGCAATCGGAAACGCTTCTACATCTGTAAACATATCTGCAAAATCCATTCAGGAATTAGCAGACGTAAACGCATCTGAGACAGATGACGGAATACTTTCTTATAACGCAACAACTGACAAGTGGGAGACGACAACAGTACTTGACGGTGGTACATTTTAAGTGATATGAATGAAGTGGTTATTTACAATAATTCTTCTTATATCTGCAGCTGGTAGTTGCGAACCTCTCCAAGCAAAACCTTCCGAATGGTCTGAGAAAGAAAGAAAACTTTGGCATTCCTATCTTGCATTATCCACTATAGATACAATACAAACTTTCCAATTAGTAGAATGTCAGTCTGCAAGAACTTGTAATGCACACGAAAAGAATCCAATCATTGGCCCAAGACCAAGTAAGGGAGATGTCGTTGCACTTAAACTTGTAGGTAATGCAATAATCTATAAAATGTTAGATAACATGGATTCAGACCGAGAATTTGCATTAAAGTTAATGAATGGTATGCAAGGTGTAGTTGTTATTAATAACGGATTATACATCTATAAGCGATTCTAAACATTCTAATCGTATAAATACTCATACAAACATCAAGGATGCCGACCAGTGAGGCATTGACCCACATTGTGAGTGGACTGTTAAATTTATAATGTAATCAAGACCTGAATAGTGCAAGGTCAAAACAATAATTTAATTTTATAGGAAATATAAAAATGGCAACAGTAATTCAAATTAAACGAAGTACAGGTTCTAGTGCTCCAGCTACGAGTAATCTCGCAGAGGGTGAATTAGCATATGTACAGGATAGGGCGAATAGTGGTGCTGGGGCAAAACTTTATATTGAGTCAGTAGATTCTGATAACTCTACACAACTGATTCATGCAATCGGTGGTAAGTATTATACAGATATGCTTGCTGGTTCAACTGCAACTCCTGCCAACTTTAAAGTTGGTAATAGTGCAACTGCAGGTGCGAGTATTCAACTTTTAGAAGATTCAGATAACGGAACAAATTATGTTGCGTTAAAAGCTGCAGATACTTTAGGTTCAAGTGTAACTTGGACATTGCCTTCTGCCGATGGTTCAGCTAACCAAGTTTTAGCAACCAACGGTTCAGGAACCCTTTCATTCGCTTCAACAACATCTACTGTCGCAGGTGCAACAGATACTAATCTAACAACACCAGCTGACGGTTCAATGATGTTATACGATACAGGAACATCTAAATGGATAGATAACGTAATGTCAGGTGATGCGACCATGACAGACGGTGGTGTTATCACAATCGCAAACGATGCTGTTGAACAAGCTATGATTGCAGATGACGCTGTTGGTGCAGACCAACTTGCGGCTTCTTCAGTTGTATTCGGTTCATTAGCAGGTGCATTGGTACAAACATCAGGTGAGTCATTCTCAGACGATGACACATCTATCATGACTTCTGCAGCTATCTTGGATAAAATTCAAGCAACTGCAACATTAGAAGACTTAGATATTGCTGGTGATTCAGGAACAGGTGCAATCGACTTAGATAGTGAAACTTTAACAATCGCTGGTACAGCGAATGAGATTGAAACATCTATGTCAGGAAATACCCTAACAGTTGGTATGCCTAATAACGTAACAGTTGGTGGAAACTTAACAGTAAGTGGAAACATGGTAACTGATGATATTACAACGGCAACGTTGACTACTTCAGGAAACTTAACAGTTACAGGTAACTTATCTGTTAATGGAACTACAACAACAGTTAACTCAACAACAGTTAACATTGCAGACCCAGTCTTTGAAATAGGTTCAGATTCTTCTGATGATAACCTAGACAGAGGTATCAAATTTAAGTACAACGATAGTGGTGCTAAACTTGGTTTCTTTGGTATGGACGACTCAACTGGTAAGTTCGTTGCATTAAAAGCTGCAACTGATTCTTCATCAGTGTTCTCAGGAACAGCAATGCCTGCTGTATTTGGTGCAATGGAAATTTCATCTCTTGCGATGTCAGGTTCTATTTCAAACTATGCAGGTTCAGCTCCTACAGACGGACAGGTACTAATTGGTGATACATCAGGTGGAGTCTTTGACGCTGCTACTCTTACTGCTGGTGATGGTATAGACATCACTAACGGTGCAGGTGCAATTACGATTGCAACTGAAGTAGGTACTGCTTCAAATCTAGGTTCTGTAATTATTGCAGTTGGAGAAGGTATGGACGTTGCGTACTCAGGTGGTACTGCTACTCTCTCAGGAGAAGATGCAACTACTTCCAATAAAGGTATTGCAAGTTTCGCTTCTGCAAACTTTACAGTCTCAAGTGGTGCAGTTTCAATAACAGCTTTAGACGGCGGTACATTCTAAGGTATTCATTAATAGGAGTCAATAATGGCAACAGTTATTCAATTCAAAAGGAGTTCTACGCAGAACGCCCTGCCAACCACAAGTGATTTAGCACTTGGTGAGTTAGCGGTAAATACCTATCACGGTAGGTTTTACACTGAAAAAAATGACGGTTCAGCAGCCATTGTAGAAGTTGGGTCTAATCCCAAAACTTTTACTATCAATGATGCCATAACATTCCCAACAGCGGATGGTACTAATGGACAAATGCTTACTACTAACGGTTCAGGAACTGTTAGTTGGTCAGCAGCTGCTTCCAGTGCTATGGTTTGTTACATTTATACTGTTACGGGAAACCAAACAGTATTTACAGGTAATGACGACAATTCAAATTCATTGTCATATAGTGCAGGAATGGAGCAAGTCTATTTGAATGGTGTTAAATTAGTTACAAGTAGTGACTATGCTACAACTAATTCATCAACCATTACACTACAAGCAAATGCTGTAGCGGGAGATGTACTACAAATAGTAGCACAGACTTCAGTGTCAAACTTAGTTCAGGGGTATTTTACTACTACTGCTCTAACAACGACAAATGCTAATCAGGTGATAAGTTCTAACGCAGTTGCAAATAAGTCAATTAAATATGTCATATCTGCAACACACGCTAGTGCTGGAACTCACGCTTGTGAAGTCGTATTAATAAACGATGGTACGAATGCTCATTTTGTACAGTACGGTGATGCATACTCAGGTTCTTCATTGTTCTCTTTATCTTCGGATATAAACAGTGGAAACATGAGATTGCTAACAACACCTACGAATACAAATACAACATTTAAAACCTTCCAAATTAGGTTAACATAGGAGAATTAACAAATGGCTAAAACAAATGCTTTTAAAATCGCTGAGTTAATTCGAGGTATTACATATGACACAACTAATGATGTCTTAACGACTACCAAACATATTAACTCAAAATCAAAGAAGGTTGGTAACCAAACTAAAACATCAACGTCTCAATTTGCACTTGATACATTTGCAAAAGCAGATTACAGAGCTGCAAGATATATTCTTGCAATGAGTGAAGGTACTAACTTCCACTCAACGGAAGTAATGCTCGTTCACGATGGTTCAGTTGTTACATTGACAGCATACGGTACACTTAAAGACACTACACTTGCAACAATAGATGCAGACATTAGTGGTTCAAATGTTCGTTTATTGGTGACACCTGCGAGTAGTAACTCTACGGTTATCAAATTTGATAGAACATTGGTAGATGCTTAATCTTCAATAATCATAAATCTAAAGGGTCTCTTCGGAGACCCTTTTTTCTAATACAACCCTCAAAAGTATAAATAGTATTATGGCTACTCAATCTAAATTCTATGCAGACTTAGGTGTAAAATCATTAACTCATACAGAGATTGATGGTAATTTGACCATAGGTGGAAACCTAACGGTACAAGGTACACAAACTATAATCGATTCTACGACAAGTTCAGTTGTGGATTCCATGATGGAACTTGCGAGTGGAAACACTTCTGCAGACTTAATTGATATTGGTTTCTATGGAAATTACAATGACGGGATTGGTAGTGAAAGTGGTGTTTCTGAATATACGGGTTTATTCAGAGATGCAACGGATTCTACATGGAAATTATTTGACGGATTAGAAGAAGAACCAAGTACTACTGTTAATACAAGTGGAACAAATTACTCACTTGCAGATTTACAAGTTGGAGATATGAATGCAGCTACTCTACAGATTGGTGGAGTTTCAGCAAGTGTTTTCACTGAAGGAACATTAACAACAACATCAACTTCTCAAGCAACTTTAGATTCGTGGGCAATCGCAAGTTATAGAAGTGCAAAATACCAAATTCAAGCAAGTGATTCAACTTCAGGAGAGTATCACGTTATTGAGATACACACAATTCATAATGGAACAACGGGATACCATGTTCAATATGGAGAAATGCATACAGGTTCAAATCCTCTCGCAACATATACCGTTGATATTAACTCAGGAAGTCTTAGACTCAGAGTAACACCTGCAAGTACTAACTCAACCGTCTTTAAATTTAAAAAAGTACCAATAGTAGTCTAATTAGTTAAGTCAAGAAAGAGTGATTTAACTAAATAACAGTATAATTTAGAATAAACCCACATATAATAGGAATAATTCATGGCAACAACTAATAAATTCGTTATAGAATATGGACTGAAAGTAGGAACAGCAGATGTGATTGATAGTTCAGGTAAGTTAGCAGCTGCCGCTTTATCAACAAGAGACACGGACGACCTATCAGAAGGTTCATCAAATCTATACTTTACAACTGCAAGAGTAGACACTCATTTAGCAAATGCTTCAGCTGCAAAGACTATCAATAATGTGGCCATTGACGGAGGCACAATCTAATGGCAGGAGAAAAGAATTTTAACGTAAAGAACGGTTTATCCGTTGGTGGTGTTGAGGTAATCGACTCTAATGGTGACATTGTCGCCGCTGGAGTAGGAACTGCAGTTAACGAAGCAATCGCAGATAAAATCGGTGGAATAATCAGTGCAACAGGTGGTGCAACTGCAACCTATAATGACGGTGCAGACACTATCGTAATTGACGTACCAATTACTGATGAAGATAACATGGCGTCAAATAGTGCAACTGCAATCGCCTCTCAACAATCAATTAAAGCATATGTGGACAGTCAAGTCACTGCACAAGATTTAGATGTTGCAACAGACAGTGGAACGATTGATATTGATTTAGATAGTGAATCAATCACTATTGCTGGTGGTGCAGGTATTGATACATCTGCAACTGGAACTACAGTCACAATCGCAGGAGAACTTGCAACAGAAACAAACGCTGGTATCGCAACATTTGACGGTACAGACTTTACAGTAACAAGTGGTGACGTAACAGTTAATGCAGAAAGAATCCAAGATATTGTCGGTGCAATGGTATCGTCAAATACTGAGTCAGGGATTACAGTTGCATATGAGGACGGAGATGGGACAATCGATTTCACGGTTGGTACACTTAACCAAGACACAACTGGAACAGCTGCAATAGGAACAAGTGTTACAGTTTCTGCAAATAACTCAACAGACGAAACGGTTTATCCAACATTCGTAGATGGTGCAACAGGAACGCAAGGAATCGAAACGGACACTGGATTAACTTATAATCCTAGTTCAGGAATTTTAACAACAACTTCTGTAACAGGTAATTTAACAGGTAACGTTACAGGAAATGCAGACACAGCTACAACAGCCACAACTGCAACGAATGTAACAGCAAGTGCTAATAATAGTACAGACGAGACTGTTTATCCAACATTCGTAGATGGTGCTACAGGGGCACAAGGTATAGAAACAGATACAGGGTTAACTTATAATCCTAGTGATGGCAACCTTACGTCAACAACTTTTACAGGTAACTTAACAGGTAATGTAACAGGTAATGCAAGTGGTACTGCAGCTACAGTAACAGGAGCTGCACAAACAAATATCACAAGTCTAGGAACATTGACAGCACTTACTGTTGATAATGTTGTAATCGATGGCGCAGTAATTGGACATACAGGAGATACAGATTTAATAACATTGTCAAGCGGTGTTGTTACTGTTGCAGGTGAAGTAGATGCAACAAGTTTAGATGTATCAGGCGATGCAGACATTGACGGAACTCTTGAAGCAGATGCGATTACTGTTAATGGTTCAACTTTAGCAAGTGTAATTGCAGGAACTACAGTAGCAAATGCAACATTAGCTGCAACAACTACAGTTTCAGACAGCACAGCAAACACAAATTTCCCAGTAGTATTCCATGATGAATCAAATGCATTATTAGATGATACAGGTGCTTTAAGATATAATCCAAGTACAGGAGAACTATTAGTTCCTAACCTTACAGTTGCTGGTACAACTACTACAGCAAATACTGTTACAATGGAAGCTTCCAATGCAATTATTTTTGAAGGAGCTACAGCGGATTCAAACGAAACTACACTTAGTATAGTAGACCCAACAGCAGACCACACACAATATCTAATTAATCAGGGTGGTTATATTCCAGTACTAGCAGCAGCTACAACAACTGCTATTACCTCAACCCCTGAAGAAATAAATCTATTAGATACTGCAGCTGCAAATACAGTAGTAAACAGTAAAGCAGTTATTTACGGTTCAGGTGGAGAACTCGCAGGAACATTAAGTACTGCAGCTCAAGGAAATGTTACAAGTCTAGGAACATTAACAGCACTTACTGTAGATAATGTTGTAATTGACGGTGCAGTAATTGGTCACACAGGCGATACAGACTTAATAACCCTATCAAGTGGTGTTGTTACAGTTGCTGGTGAAGTAGATGCATCAAGTTTAGATATTAGTGGTAATGCTGATATAGATGGTACACTTGAAGCAGATGCATATACAGTTGACGGAACTGCACTTAATGAGTATATCCAAGACACGGTTGGAGCAATGGTTTCTTCAAATACCGAGACAGGTATTTCAGTATCATACGAAGACGGTGATGGAACGCTAGACTTTGTAGTGGGAACACTAAACCAAAACACTACAGGAAACGCAGCTACTGCTACAGCACTTGCAACTGCGAGAACTATTGGTGGAGTATCTTTTGACGGTACTGCAAATATTGACTTGCCTGGTGTTAACAGTGCTGGTAATCAGAACACTTCAGGAACAGCTGCAGGATTAAGTGGAACACCAAACATTTCGGTTGGTACAATAGCCTCAGGTGCGATTACAATTACTAACGCAACAAACAGTGGTGGAACAGCGAGAAACGTTTTCCAATCAACCTCAGCCCCAAGTGGTGGCGATGGTGCAGTTGGTGATTTGTGGATATTGTACTCCTAATAGTGGGGTATAAATATCGTTATAATTATAAGGTAAAACATGGCAACAGGTAAACAACACGTTAAAACCCCTTCAGGTTGGAATGCCACACAAGGTGCGTGGGTAAAGACTGCCTCAACTACTTGGAAAGCTGTTGACCAAGTCTATATTAAAACACCTAGTGGGTGGAATAACGCATCGGGTCAAAGTTCGGTTCAACAACCTTATCCATACATTGCGAATGCTCAAAGTCCAAGTATTGCGAACGCACAACAACCTTATCCATACATTGCAAATGCCCAAACACCGAGTATTGCTAACGCACAACAAACGTATGCGTATCAAGCGAATGCTCAAACTCCAAGTATAGCGAACGCACAACAACCATACCCGTATCAAGCAAACGCACAAAGTCCAAGTATTGCGAACGCACAACAACCGTATCCATATATTGCGAATGCGAGACAGCCTGGAACATATCAAAGCAGGTCTCCATTTACATATAGAAACCCTGTATCTGCACAGCAACCATATATTGCGAATGCTAGACAGCCAGGAACATACAGACACCCTTTCACATATAGGGTTCCTTACATTGCAAATGCGAGACAGCCAGGAACTTATAGGGTTCCATTTACATATCGAGTACCTTACATTGCGAATGCTAGACAACCTTATACTTATAGGGTTCCATTTACATATAGGGTTCCTTATATTGCGAATGCAAGACAACCGTATATTGCGAATGCAAGACAACCGTATACTTATAACGCAAGGACTCCGTTTACTTATCAAGCAAGTGCAAGAAATCCGTTCACTTATCCATTTGGTGGCGGTGGTGGCGGTGGTTGTTTCATTGCTGGAACAAAGGTTTGGATGGCAAATAACACATATACTAACATTGAAGACGTTGTAGTAGGTGATTCAGTCATGACATTCTGTTTCGACCATATGAAACTAATGCCTCAAAACGTTAATAAACTCATGGTTCCTAGAGAAGGTATCAGGGTATTTAATGTTGAATTATCTAATGGTAAAACACTAGGTGTAACAGGTGGACACCCAATACACACTGAGAGTGGTTGGAAATTTGCAGATAAAGACGAGTGGGAAATAGAATCAGAAGAATTTGATTGGGGAGTATCATTTGTTGGTCTTCTAAGAGAAGGGGACAAAGTATTCTCAACAGATTCAGAAGAAGTAACAGTTAAATCTGTATCAGACAATGGAACTGCTACAGTCTATCATTTAACAGATGTTGAACATACTAACACATACTTTGTAGAAGGTGTATTAGTACATAATGGTGGGGGTAATAAAAGGTAATGCCACAAGGTAGCAGACAACAACCGTTTACATATCCTGCGAATGCGAGACAACCGTATATTGCAAATGCAAGGACTCCGTTTACTTATCAAGCAAGGACTCCGTTTACCTATAATGCTAGGTATCCTGCAAACGCAAGGTATCCTGCTAATGGTCAGAGTCCATTCACCTACAATGCAAGGTATCCTGCAAACGCAAGGTATCCTGCGAATAGTCAATCACCATTTACATATAATGCAAGGTATCCTGCGAATGCGAGACAACCTAGTAATTCACAATCACCATTTACATATCAAAACAGGTCTCCATTTACATATAGAAACCCTGTAAATGGACAACAACCATATATTGCTAATAGTCAGTCTCCGTTTACATACCAAAGAACGGGTCAAACACCATTTACATATCAACATAGAAGTCCTTCAACATATGCAAGACAGGGACAGACACCATTTACCTATCAACATAGAAGTCCGTCAACATATGAGACACAAGGACGAACTCCTTTCACATATCAACATAGGAGTCCGTCAACATACCAAAGAACGGGTCAAACACCATTTACATATCAACATAGAAGTCCGTCAACATACCAAAGAACGGGTCGAACACCAGTTATTAGGTGGGATAGCACACTATCTCAACAATGGCCTGCGACCCCAGTTACAAGTTAATTCTTGTAACTAAATATTGAAAAGGAATATATTATGGAAAAAATTACTACACTAGAGCAGGCTAAATCCACCATTACCAAAGAATCTATGGCCACCTTTCATCTTGGTGCATTAGATATTGGTGATACAGACAACGAACCATACAAAATTATGGAGTGGTTGTTTGAAGAAATACTTCCACCACTTAAAATTTTCAAGTGGGGTGATACACTTCAATTAAGAAAAGAAAAAAGATTCATGAGTTTTAATGGTTTGAGAGATAAAGCCATTTATTATCATAGGTATCTTCCTCATGGTTATTCTAGTTTAAACATGGTAGGAAATCACGCAGGATTTGGATTCCAAAAAGAAGATAAAGAAATTAACATTTTAGATAGTGTTTGGAACATTAGACCTTCCCATAAAGAAGACCCAAGAGTAAAAGAAGTAGTGGGGTCTTGTTATTACCATAGTGCAAAAGCACACTGGTTAACTCAAAGTATTCAAGAAGAAGGTCTTTGGGCACCAATTCAAGGATATACAAATAATCCTCATAGTGATATGATTCAATTAAGAATCCACCCAGGCTCTGTTCGTTCCTGTATTTTTGAGGAAATGGAACAAGACGATATGGAGTGTATGATATGGGATAAGACTGGACAACTCTCAGATTTTCCAAGTTCAACACTTGATGAAGTGTTAGAATATTGGGATAAGAAACTAACTAAAAAAGGTTCCCATAAAAATATTGCATTCTTATTAGACAATGGTGCAATAGAATTTCAAACAGATTTAGCAGAACTTGGATTTAGAGATACCGTATTTGCATTTAATAAAAAGGTTCATGAACTTTCTGCAGGGAAACCACTAACCATTTATATCGGTTATGATAGTACAATGAATGATTTAGAAAAAGTGTGTGAAAAATCTATTAGACATACAATCGAAGAATCACACTCAAGAGGAGAGTTTCAAGAGTATACTAAATTTTCCCCAACTATTAAATTGCTTGACATTTCAAAACTTCCTGATTATACTAGGGAGTACGCAAATCAAAGTACTGAATTTACATACAGTAGATTCTTAATTCCATATCTAGAAAATTATGAAGGATTTAGTCTATTTGTAGATAACGATTTCATATTTAATAAGTCATTACTACCTATGTTCTATTATTTAAATCCTGATGATGCAGTTGCGTGTATTAAGTATCCACAATATAAACATGACGAGTCTAAATTTAATGGAGAAGTAAACATAGACTATCCATGTAAGTTATGGTCTTCAATGATGTTCTTCAATAACAGTCATGAAGACTGTAAGAAGTTAACACCTGATGTGGTTAATACATGGACTGGAAAACAACTACACCAGTTTGAATGGACTGATGCAATATCTGAAATACCTCAAAAATATATATTTGTCGAGGGGTATGATAACCCTGAAGAGAAATGGGATTACACTGGGATTCATTACACTAGGGGTGGCCCTTGGATAGATAACATGAATACAGAGTCCATAAATAATCTTGAGGTATACCACAAGTACAAAAACCTCTATGACTCCACGCAATAATGTGGTATAATAGAGAGATTATAGGAAAATTATTATGAATGTAAAAAACGCTTTAGTATTCACGGAAGATAACAATCTTTTTGTTAGAAAACCTAATGGATTAGAATATGAATTTCAAAACGTTGATAAACCTGAACTAGGTTTTGATTTCGAAGTATTAATATATGATGACATAGAAGTCAAAATCATGAAATGGAACAGGGAAGTTGGTTTTGATATGCAGGAACAAACAGAACTATCCGATGCAGAAAAGGAAATGGTAGAACAGTATATTGAAAACTCGGAACCACCTTTGGGAACAAATCTAAACAATCAAATAATGTCAAGGTTAAATGACCAAGTTGGTGATTATTTGAAAGAAACTATTGATATGCATGGTTTTAGTGATTTAGGTGAGGTTACTTTTGCAGGTAGAGAAGGTTCTAACCACCCGTTTAGGTCTAACGCAAGACGTGTAATGGAATATGGTGATGCAATATACAGTATATTAGACCAAATATGTGCAGAAATCAAAGTAACTCGTGAAGATTCTTTAAAAGAACATGACGAATATGCTATGCATATTCCACAGCCAACTAGATTGCCAGACCACCAACAAGGTTAGTATGGAGATTGTTCACTTAGATGAACCTTTCAAAATACAAACTTTACCCTTAACAAAAGTTTATGTATTAGATGATTGGTTAGCTCAACCATTACATTATCACTATGATGAAAGAATAACTAGTGATAATATATGGAGTAAAACTAATCAAGTAAGTAGTGGTTCTTCAACTGGTTTACCACACCATAGTTTTTGGGGTGCAACATTCTTTAGATATGGACATTCTATGGATAATGATGTTAGAATCGAAGATGTTTGGTTCACAAATTATTTAGATAGAAGATTACAAACTGAATTTGGTTTTAAGTGGGTTAGGTTTCAATATGCAGGTCTAAATAGTCAGACTCAAGGATTAGAGGGAACTACACATCAAGATTGTTCAGAGAGTGACAACTGGAATCTTTCGTTCTTATACTACCCAAATAGGTATTGGAATCCTGCGTGGGGTGGAACATTGAGATTATATGATAAACCTCAAGAAGGATTAGACGGTAGAGAAGAACACATAAAGAATCACCAAATAGGTGAGGTTGAGTTTAAACCAAATAGACTTATTATGTTTGATGGAAGAATACCACATGGTGCAGATGCACCCGACCCAAGTGCAAGATACATGGATAGACGTTCTCTAGTAATTCGTGGAGACGAGGTCAGACTAGAAGAAGAGGGGGAGAATTATCATGCCGATGATAGATTTTCATACATACGATAAAGAAACTTTAAGGAACTTTAAACCAGTTCTTGCAAAAACTGTTTCACCTGATTGGTGGAAAAAGGGAAAGGTCGCAGAGGTTGTAAACGGTCAGGTTAATAAAACTATAAGGTCTTGTCCTGCAATGACTGATTGGTTATCTTCAGGGTATCTTATTCTTGCGAATAGAGACATATATGTAAGAAACGGTGTAACAGATGAAGATTCTGATTCTAAATTTTATCACACTGAAGATACAGTCCATGATGAAATGGAGTCATATGCCTCTCAAACACACCCTAGTATACAAATGCATGATGCATTTAACTATATGTCTACTATGGATGCACCAGTCAAAGATGCATTTAAAATGTCTAATGCATGGTGTATAACGACACCACCAGGCTATTCTTGTTTCTACCTAGACCCATTCTTATTTCAAAATGAATACTTTGCAACATGGCAAGGTATTATTGATACTGATAAGTTTAATACAAATAAAGACAACTCTCAGATAATATTCTATCCTAAAGTAGACCATTCCTTTGTTATAACCAAAGGTACACCTCTTGTACAGATTATTCCATATAAAAGAGAGGAATGGGTTGCAACATATACGGTTAAAGACCATGAGTCTTATATGACTAATCAATCAAAATACACTACAAAACACCCTGATAAAAATATGACTATGACTGAGTTATCTAGGATAGGTTTTGGAGACGAACTGCATAAAGCGGGCCCATATAAGAGAGGAAAGATATGGAGTCCTAAACATAAAGATTGGAAAGAGGACTTAACTGAATGTCCTTTTGACCCTGCAACAGGTGAAATGAAAAAGGACTTTAAAGAAGAACAATTAAAAAGAACAGATTTAAATTGGGACGGACAAGAGTGAATGTACTAAATTTAAATCTTCCTAGATGTCATTTTCATACTTTGATAGAATTAGTAAATTCTGGCCATACGGTTTACAGTAATTGGTCGATTGCAAATGAATATGAATCTTCTCTTGGTATAATCCCATTGACCGAAGAAGAGAATAGGAAGGTTAGTAATTTAGGTGAGTATTCGCCAGAAGGAAGTGACGATATTAATGTTCTAATAAGTCCTACAAAAAAGATAAACACACTTTCATTTATAGAAGGACTTATTGATAAGTACAACATTGATATTCTTCAAGTCTGTATTCCTAATCTATCTTTTTTACATACCTACTTTAAAGATAAGGTTAAGTACATAGGCCCAACAGAAGAATCGGGTCGTCTAGAAACAGATAAATTATTTGCAAAAAATATAGCGAAAGAACTTGGAATAAAGGTTCCTGATATTATTAAACAAGGAAGATATTTAGATGAAGATTATTGTGAGGGACTTACCTTTCCATGTGTAGAAAAAACCTCTCATCTTTGGAGTCCTGCAATAGTTATTAATAGTGAAGATGATATAAAAACCCTTAAAGAGTTAAACCAAAAAGAAGAATTTCCTAGATGTATTAATGCAAATTATTACATAGAAGAATACTTACATGATATGATAGAAACAAATGTATTCTTTGTAATTGCAAATGGAGAATATTCTATAACTCATACTCAAGAAATAATAGGTGAGGGTTTAAACAAAACCGTAATCCCACAAGTATGGTATTTCGACACTTACATAAAACCGTTAAGTCCTTCCATAGATAAGATAGTTAGAAAAGAATCTGAAAAATATTTAGAACATATCGCTAAAATGGGTGGAAGTTGGGAAGGAAGTTTTTGTGGTGCATACACTTCTAAAGGAGAATGGTATTTCTTAGAACTGAATGTAAGACCTGATATATTTAATAGTACACCTACATTTATGACTGGTGATGAATATCTAAAAGGTATGTTTGAAGATGTATCCCTGTTTGGAAAGGCCTGGGAAAATAAAGATTGTAGAAAGTATCTAATTACAAGTGATAATGATAAAAATGAGTACCCTATATATCTACATGATAAGTATAATGTTACTTATCCTAACAATTTGTCTATAAAAAACAACAAATATTATATTAGTTCATATGGTATACACAACAGAAGTGACAGAGGAACAGTTGTTGCAGACCATAACATTCCAAAAGAATTTCTAGAAGAAGTTGAAGAAACAACTGTATGGAAGTTCAACAGAGACCCAAATGGCAGTTAGATTAGTATTTCCAACCTATATGTTTCATAGGAATTTCACGCAGGAAAATTTACCTGAAGATAGGGGTTTTTCTGAGGAATACTGTTTGATGTTGCGAGACGAAATGGATGCAATGAGAAGGAGAGACCCTATAGGAAGACAACTTTCTAACCAATATACTGGTTGGCAATCAAACGATGGTTGTGAAAGAAACCCAACCTTTATGAAGTGTATGAATAGAATAGAACAGTTTTTTATTGACGAAGTAATACCTTTTCATGGACTTAACCCTTCATTGTGTAAGTTAGATATAAACAATTCATGGGCAAACATTAATGATAATGGTGCTTGGAACGCACCACACTTACATAATGGTTGTTGGTATAGTGGTGTTTTTTATGTTCATGCAGACGGTGATGAAGGTAAGGTGTCATTCATTGACACACACCAAAAGGTAGCTGCAGATTTTCCACATAGTATAAGAACACCAACTTCAGATTCATTTGAACCAAGAACAGGTGAGTGTATACTGTTCCCAAGTGGTTTAATGCATATGGTTGAACCCAACCCAACAAACAAAGAAAGATATAGTATTTCTTTTAATACCTCTCTTAGATATGTAAACGATAATGCGAGATATGGTGAAGTTGAGGACTACAATCGTGGAGAGTTTATGTTTGATTTAGATGAAAAAGGAAATCCAATCAGATAGTTTGTTTATCTAAATAGTACTATGGAAATCATAGTAGACGCTCACATTATTTGGAATGTAATTTTAACTTTAGTTCTAGGCCCACTAGGGTTTCTAGTAAGAAACTTACTAGCAGAACAACAAAGATTAGGTATTTTAATCAACAGAACTAGAGAAGAAGTAGCTAAAGATTACGTCACTAGAGAACAAATAGAGAAAGACTTCCAACGACTAATTGATTCTATAGAAAGAATAGACGAAAAAATCGATAGACTCCAATCAAAGACATACTTCCAAGAATAGGTTCCAAAATGGTATAAATAGTAATAGTTAAGATTATTACTACTGGAAAACTATTATGGCATCACCTAATACAAAAGCAACATTCAAAGAATACATTAAACGAGCGTTAGGTGCTCCTGTTGTTGAAATTAACGTAGATGACGACCAATTAGACGATAGGGTCGATGAAGCATTACAATACTTCCGTGAATTTCACTACGATGGGTCTATTAAGTGTTATTTAAAACACCAACTTACTCAAGCAGAGATAGATTCATTTAAGACAAATGAATCACACGCAGCTGCAACAACTGGAACACAAGCAATAGCAAACCAAACTTACGGGGAAGCTAAGAATTATATAACACTACCCGAACACGTTCTTTCGGTTATTAACATATTCCCATTCCATTCGGGAACCCAATCTAATATGTTTGATATTCAATATCAACTTAGACTAAATGACTTGTGGGATTTAACTTCTACAAGTGTTATGTATTACTCGCAAGTACAATCGCACCTTGCATTATTAAATCAGTTGTTAGTAGGTCAGATACCAATCAGATATAATATGCATTCTAATAGGTTGTATATTGACTATAATGCAGAAAAACTTGCGAAAGACGAGTGGATAATTATAGAATGTTATAGGAAAATAGACCCAACTGATATGACAGATGTCTATAACGATATGTGGTTAAAGAAATATGCAACTGCAAAAGTTAAATATCAATGGGGACAAAATCTTTCTAAATTTGGTGGTATCGCACTGCCAGGTGGAGTGACACTAGATGCAGAACGAATGATGACTGAAGCACAAGAAGAAATCACAAAACTAGAGGAAGAATCAAGGTTAAATTACGAAATGCCTGTTATGGACATGATGGGATAGAGTCATGCCTACTAACGTATTTTTCAATCACGCAGTTAGCACCGAACAACATCTTTACGAAGATTTGGTTGTCGAGGCTTTACGAATGTATGGCCATGAGGTACATTATCTACCTAGACAAGTAATACAAGAAGACACCATATTAGATGAAGACATTCAGTCTAGATTTGGTGATGCATATTCAGTTGAAATGTATATTGAAAATGTAGATGGTTGGGAAGGTGAAGGAGATATGTTGTCTAAGTTTGGTGTTACAGTTAATGATACTGCAACCTTTGTAATATCATTAAGAAGTTGGGAAAGATTTATATCTTTAGATTCTAACCTCGCAACATCATTAAGACCTAATGAAGGTGATTTAATACATATGCCTTTGTCTAATGATATGTTTGAAATTAAATTCGTAGGACATGAGAATCCATTCTATCAAGTTGGTAAACTCTTTGTGTTTAAATTAGAGTGTGAGTTGTACCGATACTCAGGAGAAGATTTCGATACCAATGTTATAGAGATTGATAAGATTGAAGATGAACAAGCATACTACATTGATATGACAATGGCCGCTGGTGGTTCAGGAAATTATGTTGCAAACGAGGACGTTAAATTGAGTGGTGTAGTAGTTGGAGAAGTTGTCTCTTGGAATCCTACAACTAGACAACTTAAAATTAGAGATAACACTAAGACACTTGTGGTCGGAGATACACTTGTCGGTGCAGACGGAAATGCATCGCATACAATCTCAAGTATTGTTGATGTAATGACTATGGGCAATGATAAAACTGCAGATAACTTAGATTTCGAGACTAAGGCAGATAACTACTTAGATTTCTCAGAGACAAACCCATTTGGTGAGGTAACATAATATGATAGAAAAAATAATTTCAGAAGTAATTGGTTGTGACCAAGACTCAATTAAAGATGATTCAGACCTAGTTAAAGATTTAGGTGCAGACTCACTTAATATTGTTGAACTTGTTATGCAACTAGAAGAAGAATATGGTATAGAAATCTATGACGAAGATGCAGAAACACTTCATACAGTTAGACAAGTAAAAGATTATATAGAGGCGAATAAGTAATGTTTGGAACTCATTTTTATCACGAAACTATTAAGAGAAGTGTATCTATCTTTGGTACACTCTTTAATAATATCACGATTAAAAAGACTAAAACAGACGGGACAGTTCTCGCACAACAGATAGTTCCTATATCATATGGCCCAAAAGCAAAGTGGTTAGCGAGACTTAATGAAGATTCTACTGTAGAATTAACTGCAATCAGTCTACCTAGACTTGCATTTGAAATCACTGGATTCACATATGATGCAGATAGACAACAAAATAAACTAATCCGAACAGAAAAAGGTGGACTAAACGCAGATAAATCTAATCGGGGATTCCAGTATGCACCAGCTCCATATACAATAAGTTTTACACTTAGTGTTCTTGCGAAACAAGCTAATGACGGACTTCAAATCGTAGAACAGATACTTCCTTATTTCCAACCTGAATATACGGTGTCTATGAAAATAATAGACGACATGAGTGAAGTAAGAGACGTACCAATAGTACTTACAGGTGTAGAAATGACAGATACCTATGAAGGAGACTTTACAGAAAGAAGGGTTATAGAACATACACTTACCTTTGATATGAAAGTATACTTCTTCGGGCCAATCTATAATGGTAAGATTATTAAGAATGTTATTGAAAGAACATACAGTAATCCTGATGTAACTAAAGGGTTTACAACTACACAAATAAATGAATCAGGACTAGTGAAAGAAGTTAAACACTACGAACCTGCATTCGGAGAAGTTGCAAACTCACAAAGTTCGGGTACAACAGTGACCTTTGCCAATGCGATAAATAGTTCTATAAGTGTTGGAGATGAAGTATTCGATACAGGTAATGCAACGAATCCTACAGTTTCTAGTATTGCAAACGATAAGAAGTCTATAGTATTATCAGCTGCAATTACACTTTCGAGACCAACCACACTTAAATTTGTGGGTTCAGTAGACCCTGAAGATACATTCGTGGTTGCAGAAACAGTGAATTTCTATGATGACGGAACGGGTAAAACATACTCAGACAATGTGACAGAAGATGCGAGTTAAATTATGGCAAAAGATATTGATTCTAAATTGGACGAAATCCTAGATATTTCTACCGATATACAAAAAGAAACCAAAGTCGTTAAACTACCTGCCCGTGCAGAGTCGGTTGACAACGATTACAAATATGGTCGTGAAACCCTCTATAACCTCGTAGAACGAGGACAAGATGCAATAGACGGTATATTAGACCTATGTAAAGAGACAGAACACCCTCGTGCGTATGAGGTCGCAGGACAACTTATAAAGACAGTTGGTGATACTGCAGAGAAACTTCTAGACTTACAAAAGAAAGTAAAGGAACTAGAAAACGAAAATCCAAATTTAAAAACACAACACAACCATTTATATGTGGGAAACACTTCGGATTTACAGAAATACTTGAAGAAAAATAAAGACTAATGACTGAAGCAAAAAATGACGGGTATCTAGGTAATACTCTAATTAAAAAAGCTGGAGTAGATATTCAGTATACAGAAGAACAGTTAAGTGAATACATTAAATGTTCTAAAGACCCTATACACTTCATTGAAAATTACACTCAAATTATCTCACTAGACGAAGGTATGATTCCTTTTAAGTTGCGTGGATACCAAGATGAGTTAATAAAACACTATGACGAAAATAGATTTAGTGTGGTTCTCGCAAGTAGACAGTCGGGTAAATCAATAACTTCTTGTGCATATTTAATATGGTACTTACTGTTTCACCCTGAAGTTACTGTTGCTATACTTGCAAACAAAGGTGCAATCGCAAGAGAAATGGTCGCCCGTATCGTAACTATGTTGGAGTCTGTTCCATTCTTTTTACAGCCTGGAGTTAAGATTCTTAACAAGGGGAATATAGAATTTGCGAATGATAGTAAATTGGTCGCAGCTGCCACGTCTTCAAGTTCTATTCGTGGTCTTTCAATTAACTTACTATACTTGGACGAGTTTGCATTCGTAGAAAATGCAGAAGAGTTCTATACTGCAACATATCCCGTTATTACTTCAGGTAAACAATCTAAGGTTATTATTACTTCTACTGCGAATGGTGTAGGTAATATGTTTTATAAGATATATGAATCTGCAGTACATGAACAATCAGAGTATCGTTCATTTACTATTAACTGGGACGATGTACCTGGCAGGGACGAGGAATGGAAAAAACAAACCATTGCAAACACCTCAGAAACACAATTCGAACAAGAGTACGGGAACTCATTCTTAGGAACGGGTAATACACTTATTAGTTCTAATTGTTTATTAGGTATGAGAGCATTAGATGCAGAATGGTTAAAAGAAGACTTTTCTATGTATAAACAACCTGAAGAGGGTCATACCTACGTTTGTACGGTGGACGTTGCAAAGGGAAGGGGTATAGACTATTCTACGTTTACAATATTTGACACTTCAGTTCAACCATTTGAACAGGTCGCAACATATAGAAATAGTATGATAAGTCCCATGCTGCTACCTGATATTATAAATAAGTATGCAAGCGCATATAACAAAGCATTAGTAATTATTGAGAATAATGCAGAAGGAGCTATGGTTGCAACGCAACTACACTTCGACATAGAATATGACAATGTTTTTGTTCAGGGACAAACCAAAACGGAAGATATTGGTGTAACTATGAACAAAAAGATTAAAAGAATCGGTTGTTCTACTCTTAAAGAGTTATTAGAGGAAAATAGACTCACTTTATGTGATAGGAACACTATTACTGAACTTATGACATTCATAAATAAAGGTATGTCGTTTGAAGCGGCAAAAGGGTA